>OGLK01000411.1_pt1 | contig 16560 bp, 13 predicted proteins | sample 1572811 | NCBI WGS metagenome assembly OGLK01 (sample SAMEA2581898, study PRJEB24529) | metagenome | biome: Human gut stool | place: China | collected 2011
ATGTGGCGCGGTGGCCTTTCACGAGGCCAAGCTCCCCTAAGATACTCGGTGCCGCGCAGATCGCAGCCAGGCGTTTTCCTGCTGTCGCATGGGCTTTTAACATCTCTGCAAGTCCCTCATGCGCCTTCAGATTGTTCGTTCCGGCAAGTCCGCCCGGAAGGAACAATACGTCAGCATCGTCCGTGATTTCCTCGAACAGGCTGTCCGCCTCGGAATCTTAAATCCATGGGAACCTGTCACCATCTTTCTTCCCATGATGGATACAAGCTTCACATCCACCTTTGCTCTTCTCAAGCAATCACACACAGCCAGGCACTCTACCTCTTCCATGCCGTCTGCCACAAACGCGTATACTTTTGCCATTTAAAACTTCTCACCTTTCTTTGCCAATCTGCCTCCGGAAGTTTTCCAGAGGTTACTGCTCGCTTTTCTCATCATCCGTATACGAATAAAATTTTCCATTCAGATAATATCCGCGTCCCGGTCCACCTTCCGATTTTTTCACATCCGTTCCGCGGTCATTTGCAGCGGCCTGCCCTGAAACAGACGGATTGATGGTCTGCTCCGGTCCGTTGTACTTATATGTCTCCTTCGGCACATCACTCCAGCTGTCCGGAGCGCTGTTCTGGTTCTGTCCATTTCCATTTCCATAGAAACCATAACCACCGTAATTTCCACTTTCACCGACATCTCTCACACTGTCCGGCTCCACATACTGACCACCGTAACGCGCGTTATTCTGTACAAACGGTTCCCCTCCGAATCCATTCAGGCGTCCCGAATATGGTCCGCGAAGCACTGCGTAAAGCTCCGCAAAGGTTGCATCCACATATGGCTGAACGAAGAAGGTTCCGATACCGCAGAGCAGGGTTCCTAAAAGCTGCCATCCCAGGAAGGAAAGGCCGAGTACAAAGGCGTTCCATTTCTGTCCATCCATCATCTCTTTCGAGAGTCTTAAAACTTCCAGCGTCTTCATATCCGGGGTTTCAGCAAGAATATATGGAACCATCAGATAGCAGTACTGGAAATAAACAGAAACAAAAGCTCCTATCGTAGCGCATATCATTACTGCCCAAAATACACTACCGATCCATTCAACACCATTAAACAAGATCACAAGAAATCCCAACAGACTGGCCAGGATCACAACACTCTCTGTGATCAGTCCCCGAAGGAACTGGGTCCCCACAAGCTTTAAATATCCGTTGGAAAATCCCCAGAAAAGTTTTCCAATGCCCGCCGACTGTCCCGTCACGCGGCTCTCCATATAAAATCTGTTTCGTCCGATCTCAAACAATGGCTGTACAAAAATTCCGATCACGACGGAAATGATCACAATAACGATCACAGCCCCCGCAAAAAGCCGGTAAAACAGGTTGCTCGCAACCATAGATCCGGCATTTCCGGCTCCCGGTCCGTAGGCATCACCAAGTCCCGGGACAAGCTCGATCCCGCTGGCAAGACCACTCCCAGTATTTCCGCTAAGACTTCCATCTCCTCCCAGTTCGCCAGGGATGAGACTACTCTGATCGGTCTGACTGTTTCCTGATTCATTCTGCTCCAGATAACTTGTAATCCTCTGGGTATTCGCGTTCGATCCGCCAAATCCACTGAGGATCGCAAAGATCAGGCTCACAAGAAACGCCGCCCAGTAATAACGGCTCAGACACATTTTCGCTCTGTCTTTTAATTCTGCCCTTGTCCACATACGCTGTTCCTCCTTCTGTTTTCATCATCAAAGTATGACCAGTTGCCAGATATTTTTCTTTTTCCTGTTGCTGTTCGGGGATTTTTCATTCATAAACAGCAACTTTTCTTACAATGATTGTACCATATTTGCAAATAAAAGACCTTACTTTTTCCTTGCAATATGGTATGATTTATTACAATATGTTACTGTTCCCGCCTTGCGCAGGCAGCAGCCGAAAATCCAGAAAGGACATAATTATGGAAATCGAACGCAAATTTCTTGTCATGACCCCGCCTGAAAACTATGAGTCTTTCCCCTGTCATGAAATCGAACAGGCCTACCTCTGCACAGAGCCGGTAGTCCGGGTACGTAAAGAGGACGATACCTGCTACCTCACCTACAAATCCAAAGGACTTCTCGCCAGAGAGGAATATAATCTCCCACTGACAAAAGAAGCCTACACCCATCTTCTCACAAAAGCTGACGGAAATATTCTCACAAAAAAGCGCTACCTGATCCCGGTTCCGGGTCGTGAGGATCTCACTGTGGAATTCGATGTCTTCGAGGGAAAATTCGCCGGTCTCATGCTTGCGGAGATCGAGTTTACCAGCGAGGAGGATGCCAGAGAATTCCCGCCTCTCTCCTGGTTCGACCGGGATGTAACCTGGTCCGGGGAATACCAGAACAGCAGGCTCTCAAAAATGCCCTGAACTGTTCGTATTTTTATATGACAGGGAATTTCCTGTTACATGAAAAAGGCCACCGACGGCTCACAGAACCGCCGATGGCTTTATTAATTTTCCTAAAATTTTGCAGTTTCGGAGATGGATTACATCATTCCGCCCATTCCGCCTGCACCTGCCGGCATTGCCGGAGTCTCTTCTTTGATGTTTGCAACAACAGACTCTGTTGTAAGAAGTGTGGAAGCAACGCTTGTTGCGTTCTGTAATGCACTTCTTGTAACCTTAGCCGGATCAAGGATACCAGCTTTGATCATATCAACAAAAATCTCATTGTAAGCATCGAAGCCCTGGCCAACCGGGAGCTCTTTAACTTTGTTAACGATCACAGCGCCCTCAAGGCCTGCGTTGGATACGATATGGAATAACGGAGCTTCAAGAGCCTTTAAGATGATCTTAGCGCCTGTCTTCTCGTCGCCTTCCATCTCATTGACAACGGCTGCAACCTTCTCTGCTGCGTGAACATAAGCAGATCCGCCGCCTGCGATGATACCTTCCTCGACAGCTGCCTTCGTAGCTGCAAGAGCATCTTCCATACGAAGCTTTGCTTCCTTCATCTCTGTTTCAGTAGCAGCACCTACGCGGATAACTGCAACGCCGCCAGCGAGTTTCGCAAGTCTCTCCTGAAGTTTCTCTCTGTCGAAATCGGACTTTGTCTCTTCGATCTGGCCCTTGATCTGGGCAACTCTGTCAGCGATCTCTTTCTTGTCGCCGAGACCGTCAACGATGATGGTGTTCTCTTTCTGAACCTTAACGGATTTTGCACGGCCAAGCTGCTCCATTGTAGCATCCTTGAGGTCAAGACCAAGCTCATCGGAGATCACAGTACCGCCTGTTAAGATCGCGATATCCTTTAACATCTCTTTTCTTCTGTCGCCGTAGCCCGGTGCCTTAACACCTACAACGCTGAATGTACCTCTTAACTTGTTGACGATAAGAGTTGTGAGAGCCTCACCCTCGATATCTTCAGCGATGATAAGAAGCTTTGCGCCTGTCTTTACGATCTGCTCAAGGAGCGGAAGGATATCGTTGATGTTAGCGATCTTCTTGTCTGTGATCAGGATATACGGATCGTCAAGAGTTGCCTCCATCTTCTCCATATCTGTGCACATATATGCGGAAATGTATCCACGGTCGAACTGCATACCTTCTACAAGGTCAAGCTCTGTCTTCATTGTCTTGGACTCTTCGATGGTGATAACGCCGTCGTTTGTAACCTTCTCCATTGCGTCTGCAACCATCTCACCGACCTCATCGCTTGCTGCAGAGATTGCTGCAACTCTTGCGATCTGGTCTTTGCTGCTGATCGGCTCGCTCATCTCTGCGATTGCTTTGACAGCCTCGTCTGTGGCTTTCTTCATACCCTTTCTTAATACGATCGGGTTAGCGCCTGCAGCCAGGTTCTTCATACCTTCGTTTACCATCGCCTGTGCGAGAACGGTAGCTGTTGTTGTACCATCACCGGCAACATCGTTTGTCTTTGTGGCAACCTCTTTTAAGAGCTGTGCGCCCATGTTCTCAAACGGGTCTTCTAACTCGATCTCTTTCGCGATGGTAACACCATCGTTTGTGATCAGCGGAGCGCCGAAGGATTTATCGAGAACAACGTTTCTTCCTTTCGGTCCGATCGTTACGCGGACAGTATCAGCAAGTTTATTTACACCAGCTTCAAGAGCTTTTCTGGCTTCAACGCCATATTTAATTTCCTTAGCCATGTTAAAATTCCTCCAATCAAGATTTCCTGTAACCATTTTCCGGTTACTTCGTTCTGAATTCTGAATTTCAGACCGCCCTGAGCGCTTCGCACACGCGGTCCCGGATATAATTTCTCCGATTATTCGATCACTGCAAGGATATCATTCTGCTTAACGATGATATAATCCTCTTCCTCTACCTTTACTTCTGTTCCGGAGTACTTGGAGTAGATTACCTTATCGCCCGGTTTTACCTGCATCTTGATCTCTTTGCCGTCAACAACTCCACCAGGACCAACAGCGATCACTTCTGCCTGCTGCGGTTTTTCCTTTGCCTGACCCGGAAGAACGATACCGGATTTTGTGGTCTCTTCTGCAACTAACTGTTTTAAAACAACTCTGTCAAATAATGGTACTAATTTCATTACTGACTCCTCCTTGTCATTTTACAAGCTCTTGCGACTATCCTGTAATTTCAGTCACAATTCTTTTTCATTTTTATCTTCTTCAGTCTGACTCAGGTCTTTTCCCTGACCCCTCGTCACAAGTCATGTTATAGCACATGTTGTTAGCACTGTCAAGTCACGAGTGCTAATTATTTTATGAAAAATTTGTGAACCTCTCTGCGGGTCTGCATGCCGCTGTGCTGTCTAGTTCCCGTTTTCTGGTGAAATCCGGCAATTTACTTGAATAATTTATACATTTTTTTTACTTTTTTCATAATTATGTCTTTCATTTTCCCTGGAATTCGATTATGATTATAAATAGCAGACTGGCGGCTGCAGGCGGAATCCTCAGATTTTCGGAACCGCGGAATGCAGCGGAAAGGAGAATAAACCATGTCAAAAAAGAAATCAGGCCTTCTTATCGCATTTGGCGCGATGCTCGGCGGCGCAGTTGCGGCCGGTATCTCCTACTATCTGAAATTAAAATCCTTCAACGATGAGCTGGACCAGGATTTTCATGAATACGAGGAAGAGGAGACCCCTTCTGAGGAAACAGAAGAAAAGACGGAACCTGCTCCAGAGAGAACTTATATTACGATCAATTCCGGAAAAGACACAAACGCTGCGGATGATTCCGTAAAAAAAGAAGAGACTAAAGATTCCGAAGAGACGGCATGTCCGGAACCCACAGACGAAAAAGACTCTGTAAAAGAGGAAAACGTACCGGAAGAAAAAACATCCTCCGTTGTAGTTGAGGACGATACGGAGGAAGGAAAAACCGAATGATACAAAGTCTTCTCCGCTCCATGGAGCTATTGGAAGTCCTGAAAGAAAAAAACCGCAATTTCTCAATCGCGGAACTGGCGGAGGCGATGGATCTGCCCCCGAGCACGGTTCACCGGATTCTGCAGACATTCTGTGAGAAGAAATATGTGATCCGCGACGACAGATCCCACACCTACCGTCTTGGCCCGGCGCTGATTCCTCTGGGAAAAGCCGCTGCAAGAGGGATCCGTCTCCAGGATGCCGCCCACGGTATCCTGGCACAGCTGGCAAAACAGACAAAAGAAGACGCATACCTCGTAATTCCAGTGGGAAATAAGGGACTTGTGATTGAAAAGGTAGATGGTCCGAGCCACTTAAAAGTTGTTGAAGAGTTCGGCTATGAGATGTATATGCACTGCGGCGCGATCCGTAAGGTCCTCCTCGCATGGCAGACACCGGCCTTCATCGACGAATACTTCAAAAACATTATTCTCCACGATCAGGCTTTCCCTCATGTCCGCCCGGATGACCTGCGCGAGGAATTAAAAAAGATCCGCCAGGATGGCTACGCCATCACTCACGGAGAGTATGTCACCGACGCCCTTGGAATCGGGGCACCGGTCTTCAACTCCGACGGTGAACTCGCCGGTTCCATTGGAATCATCGCCCCGGAGATCCGGGTCGATACTCCGGAGTTTCTTGACACCCAGAAAGATCTCGTACAGTTCTACGCATCATCCCTCTCCGCCGATCTCGGATATGAGAAGCATGATGTGTTCCAGTAAACGGAATCAATCCTTGGGATACGCATTTTCGGATGCGTATCCCGTTTTTTTGCGCTTTGTTCCCATGCACGCCTGGTCACAAGCATATGCCCTGTCCCAATCTCTCCCCCAGTGCAGCTGTCTGTAAAACCTAATCTTGACTTAAGTCCGAAAAAAGCTGGCGCGCGTCTTTGCATACCAGCTTTCTTCTATCCAATCCGCTTATTCTTTACTCAAGAGCTTTCCGTAAAAGGTCTACTCCTTTTCGGATTTCCTCCTCCGTGAGTCCTGCATATCCGAGAACGATCGTACTCATCTCCTTCGCCTGCGCTCTCTCCATATAGAACCCGGAAAGTCCGTAGACGCGGACCTTTTTTTCTGCTGCTTTTTCTAAAAGCTGCTGTTCCGGCTCCTTCTTCCTGTCTTTTAAGAGCACATGAAGTCCCGCGAATTCTCCTGTGATCTCAAACCGCTTTTCCAGCGGCTTTAATTCCCCTAAAAGCACGTCATGTTTTCCCTTATAGATCTCGCGCATCCTGTTCAGATGGCGCTCAAAATATCCGCCGGAAATAAATTTCGCCAGGATCCTCTGGTCGACCCTGGACACGGTGGAGGAATAAAATCTTCCTTTCGCCAGGTATACCGACAGCAGCGCCTCCGGCAGCACCATATATCCCACACGGATTGCCGGAGCAATGGCCTTCGAGAATGTTCCCATGTAAATGACACATCCGTTCTGGTCCATCCCCTGAAGTGCCGGGATCGGTTTTCCCTTGTAACGGAATTCACTGTCATAGTCATCCTCGATCAGGTATCTTCCGGGCTGCTCTCCCGCCCAGAAAAGGAGCTCCTGTCTTCTTCTCACCGGCATTACGGTTCCTGTCGGGAACTGGTGGGACGGCATCACATAGGCTGCCTGTACATCCTGCCCCTCAAGTTCCTTCACACAGAATCCATTCTTATCGATCCCCACCGGCAGTACCTTATGTCCCACACCGGATAGCACCCGGTATGCCTGGCGGTAGGTGGGATTCTCCATGGCGATCACCGCGTCCCTTCCGATGATCTGGGAAAGCAGCATCAGAAGATATTCGTTTCCCGCGCCAATGATGATCTGGGAAACATCGCAGTTTACGCCGCGGGCTGCATGGAGATACTCCCGGATCGCCTCCCTGAGGATCAGATCTCCCTGGGGCTCTCCCTTCAAAAACAGCTCCCGGTCCTCTTCTTTTAAGACCGAGCGGCTGATCTTTCTCCAGGTCGCATAGGGAAATCCTTCCAGATCGATGCCTCTGGGAGAAAAATCGACTTCAAATTTTTCACGAAAAAGCTGCCCCCGGACACTTTCCTTTTTCATGCCCAAAGACAGCTCTTTTTTCTGATCCGGCCGGGCAGCAACAGACTGCGCCACCGGCGGAAAGATTCCGTCCAGTGACGCCGCAAAATAGCCTTTTCTCGGAACCGCCTCAAGGTAGCCCTCGGACACCAGCTGCTCGTAGGCGAGCTGCGTTGTGCTCCGGCTGACCTTCAGGCTCTTCGCAAGCTCCCTGGATGAAGGGAGCTGCTTTTCCGGCCTGATATTGCCCTTTCGGATCTCATCTTTGATATACTGATAGATCTGTTCGTACAAGGGTCTCCCCCCCTGGACGTTTAACGGTACGATCAATTCCATAAATCTTTATTTCGGAAGCTTGAAGGAGCTCTTTAAGGAAACGATACGGTTATATACCGGCTGTCCTTCCTTGCTGTCCTTGCAGTCTACGCAGTAGTAACCGTTTCTCATGAACTGGAAGCTGTCATATGCCTTTGCTTCCATGAGTTTTGGCTCTACATAGGCAGTTGTGATTGTCTTGGAGTTCGGATTTAAGTTCAGGGTTCCGTCAGCGTTCAGCTTGCCTTTCTCCTCATCGACGATATTCTCGTAGAGACGGCACTCTACCTTTCCGGCTGTCGGAGCGGATACCCAGTGGATCGTTCCTTTTACCTTTCTGCCGGTAAAGCCGGAACCACTCTTTGTCTCCGGATCGTATGTGCAGTGGATCTCTGTCACATTTCCGTTCTCGTCCTTCTCGAAGCCTGTGCATGTCACGAAATATGCGCCCATGAGACGTACTTCGTTGCCCGGGAAAAGGCGGAAATACTTCTTCGGCGGATTCTCCATGAAGTCCTCACGCTCGATATAGAGTTCTCTGGAGAACGGAACCTCACGCTCGCCCATCTCTGGATTCTCAAGGTTATTCGGGATGCTCAGCATCTCTGTCTGTCCTTCCGGATAGTTGTCAATGATCAGCTTTACCGGATCAAGGACAGCCATCATTCTCGGACGTTTTAACTTCAGATCCTCACGGATACAGTACTCCAGCATCGCGTAGTCTACGGAGCTGTTTGCCTTGGAAACGCCCACGAGTTCTACGAACATTCTCAGAGCTTCCGGTGTGTATCCTCTTCTTCTGAGGGCTGCGATCGTTACAAGACGCGGGTCATCCCAGCCGTCTACGATTCCATCCTCAACGAGCTTCTTAATATAACGCTTACCCGTTACCACGTTTGTCAGGTACATCTTCGCAAACTCGATCTGGCGCGGCGGGTTCTCGAACTCGCACTCTCTTACGACCCAGTCGTAGAGCGGTCTGTGATCCTCGAACTCAAGAGTACAGATAGAGTGTGTGATGTGCTCAACCGCGTCCTCGATCGGATGAGCGAAGTCGTACATCGGATAGATGCACCACTTGTCACCGGTATTGTGGTGTGTCATGTGAGCGACACGGTAGATGACCGGATCACGCATGTTGATATTCGGCGATGCCATATCGATCTTTGCGCGGAGAACCTTCTCTCCGTCCTTGTACATGCCGTTCTTCATGTTCTCAAATAACTGGAGGTTTTCCTCGACAGAACGGTCACGGTACGGGCTGTTCTTACCAGGTGTTGTGAAGTCACCACGGTATTCCTTGATCTGATCAGCAGAGAGATCACAGACGAAAGCTTTTCCCTTTTTAATTAACTTTACAGCGCACTCGTACATCGTATCGAAGTAGTCGGAAGCAAAGAACAGTCTGTCCTCAAAGTCAGCTCCGAGCCACTTTACATCCTCCGTGATGGAGTGCACGAACTCCGTCTTCTCCTTCGTCGGGTTCGTATCATCAAAACGAAGATTGAACTTTCCGCCGTACTCTTTTGCGAGACCGGAGTTTAAGATGATCGATTTTGCATGTCCGATATGAAGGTAGCCGTTTGGCTCCGGTGGGAACCGGGTCTGGACATGGTCATATACTCCTTCCGCAAGATCTTTATCGATTTCCTGCTCGATAAAGTTTTTGGAAACTACTTCTTTTGTTTCCTCAGCCGGTGTCATATTCTCAGCCATATCAATTCCTCCATTTCGTTTTTTCAATAACATGCCCGTACATCTTTCTTCTATTATTTTAACTCCTGCCATTTTCCAGCAGGACCAGATATCGAACTGTTATATATAATATTTAATACTATCACATTTTTCCGAAGAATTAAAGGGGGAATTTCACATGTTTTTCTCATGTTTCCATCAAATTGATTCCTGCATCTGCATTCCGGTCGGTTCTTTCAGTTTTCTTGAAAATTATAGGCGAAAAACACAGAAAATCCTTTGACGAATTCCGTTTCTGGGATTATACTGTGAGTATAGTATGCTAAAAATTTCACAAAACATATAGAACCCGGAGGAAATGATATGGATAAGAATTCTTTCGATCTGATCACATTTGGCGAGATTATGCTGCGTCTCTCCCCGCCGCGCCATGCCCGCATCGTCGATGGCGATATTTTTGAAAAACGTGCCGGCGGAGCAGAACTCAACGTTGCTTCCGGCGTTGCCCTTTTGGGACTTCGTACCGGTATCGTTTCCAAGCTTCCGCAGAATGAGCTCGGAACTTTTATCAAGAACAGGATCCGTTTTGTCGGAGTATCCGATGACTATCTGGTCTACGATGATACGCCGGACGCAAGACTCGGTCTCTACTACTACGAGATGGGCGCCGCTCCGAGAAAGCCTACGATCGTGTATGACCGCCACCAGGCTTCCGTCACAAGGATCAAGATGAGCGAGATCCCGGAGGACATCTACCACTCCGCGAGAATGTTCCACACAAGCGGAATCTCCCTGGCTCTCTGCCAGAACATGCAGAATGTCGCTGTGGAGCTGATCCGAAGGTTCAAATCTGCCGGAGCTACGATCTCCTTCGACGTAAACTACCGTGCGAACTTATGGGGTGAGGAGGAAGCGAGAAAAACCATCGAGGAGATCCTTCCGTTAGTCGATGTTCTCTTCGTATCTGAGGAGACAAGCCGCCGCATGTTCAAGAAGACCGGTGACCTGAAGGATATCATGAAGAGCTATGCCACTGATTACGGCGTAAAGATCGTTGCCACCACCCAGCGCACGGTCATCAGTCCAAGAAAACACAACTTCACCTCCATCGTCTACGATGCCCGCTCCGATAAATTTTACACGGAAGCGCCGTACAACGATATCGATGTGATCGACCGCATCGGTTCCGGTGATGCCTATGTCGCCGGTGTTCTCTTCGGTCTCTTAAAATATGGAGATCCGGAAAAGGCCATGCAGTTCGGAAACGCCACATCCAGCGTCAAGAACACCGTTCCGGGCGACCTCCCGTCCTCTGACTTCAAGGAAATCGACCGGATCATCCATGAGCATCATTCCACAGGACCTGTCAGTGAGATGAACCGGTAATTACAAATTTGCTCCGTATGAGAGAAAAGGTCTGAGTTTCAGCAGAAATCAGACCTTTTTCTTTTTCATCCAAATTTTTCTTTTTAAATCGATCTGATATACCGTTCTGATGCCGCTGAAAAATTGTTGCCAATAGTTTGTTTCGAGTACGCGACAACCGAAAAATGCCGTGAGAAGATTGCTTTTACCTCTCACGGCATTTTTATTATACTCTTTTACAGATCCAGATCGATAAACTCGAAGTCATCGTCATCCTCGTTCCTCTTCTCAGCCGGTGCCGCTTTCGGCGCTGCCTTCGCGGCCTCCTTCGCGAGGTTCTTTGACAGATCTTTTTCCATATCCGCCACATTCTTTCTCACCGGTCTCTCCGGAGTGTCTGTTCTCTCTGGAACATTCTCTGTCCTCACAGCTTCCCGTCTCTTCGCTGCCGGCCGGCATGTCTCGGCTGCCTCCGGTCTTCTTCGCGGGATCTGGATTTCTTCCTCTTCCTCATCGTAGTCCCAGATATTTGGATATAATTCTGCCTCTTTGCAGGCTTTCATATCAAAAGATTCCAGAAAAGCTCTTCCCCGCGGGCAGCCGGTCTGGACGCAGCTCTTCTCTCTGGCGCTTTCTCGGACTTTCCGGTCTTCTGCGCCTTTTTCGGCTCGGACTTTCTGTTTTTCCGTCCGCCCTCGTAGTCACCGTAATCGTCATCATATCCGCCGCGGCCCGGATTCTTCGGTGCCTTCGGCTTTCTGAGTAAGAGAACGATAATGATGATCACTAAGAGAATACTGAGTGCAAAAAGCCCGATCACGAACATTCCGCGGATCTCGTAATCCTTAAGCAGACTGTTGTAATCCTCAGCAACCTTTAAGTACTTGCTGCGGGCATCTGCTGCGTCCGGATCCTGGAAGTAACGCTGGAGCGTCATCTCCTTCTGATCGTAGCGGTAGAAGCCTTCCTCACCGTTCTCGTTACGTCCGTAAACGACACAATACTCCGGTGCGGAATCTCCGCTGTCTTTCCAGATCCAGCCGTGGACTGTGTGATCTCCGATATCGATGGTGCACTCGGCAAAACCGTCCGGGAGTGCTGTTCCCTCCGGGATGCACTCAGGCGGAAGCACTACGACTGTCTTCTCTGCCATCTTCACGACTACATAAGCAGATAAAGTGCCTGTCTCGCTGTTGTATACAAAGAAGTCCCCGTTGCCGGAATCATCTGTCATATAAAGTAAGGTCATTCCAGAGTCATCTGTAGCTGCCTTTACGCTTCTGCCCTCATACTCGATCTCCGTCGCTGTAAATCCTGACGGAAGTTCAGAATCATCAAAGGTATCCGCAACAGTCCAGCTGCCGTCCTCACCGATGACTCCTGCGTTTGTCTCTGCAGAACCCGCATCTGTCTCACTGTTGGAAGCCGCTGCATCGTCAGACTTTGTGACCATGATGGTGTAGGTCTTTGTTGTCTCCCCATCCTCCGCTGTTACGGTACAGGTGATAGTGTTCTCTCCGTCCTGGAGATCATCATTTCCGCTGACAGCCACCTTCGCGCCGCCGTCCTTTGCCGGCGCACTGACCGTGATGGATGTCACATCACTGGGAACCGCAGCGGTATACTCGGTCACATCCGCGGAGAACGCAGGTTTTAAAGTACCCGGTGAGATCGTGAGGGACGCTAAGGACGCGTCCTTGGAAGAAGTATCCGCCGCATTGATCTTTACGGAAGAGCTTCCAATATGGTCGAGAGTCACTGCTTTGGAGTCGGCATCGTAAACTTCCTGGGATTTCACCGTGATAGAGGAAGTTCCAGCCTTTAAGGCATTAAATTTTAATGTAAAGCTGAACGTCTTCTGGTCCGCAGCCTCCGCAGAACCGATGACGCGGACAGATCCTGCTCCGCCATTGGAGTTCGTACCGCTGACAAATTCAAGGGCATCCGCATCATACTGAAGCATCACATCGGAGGAACCGAGTGCTGCGTCCGCGGCAATCTTCATCGTGACGGATATCTGGTCTCCCACCGAAGCGGTCGGGTCGGAAAACGAAAGTTTTCCGCTGGCCGCAAATGAAACCACCACGCCAGCCGGTAGCAGCATGACCATCAGCGCGAACGCCAACAGCCCCGCCGCCAGTTTTTTCATGTATTTATTCATATTTCTTTATCTCCTATTCCAGCTTTTTCCAGGCTGGGCATTATCTTGTTTTCATAATTTCCGCCTGTACTTCTAAGCATAGTCTTTCCAGAAATGGATCTTATTATGACCAGATATTCCCATATCAGTTACCGATCACAAGTTTTCCGCTGCCGGTCGCGCCCTCCGGATAAGAACCACTCGTTCCCGTCGATGACGTCACTAGCTTTCCAGACCCGGATGCGCCTTCCGGATAAGAGCTCTGTGATCCGGAATTTGTACTTCCAGGGCCGGTGGTTCCGGAACTGCTTCCGCTGTTCGATGTTTCGGTCGATCCGCCAGGTCCTACTGTAGATCCGGTCGTCGTAGAGCCCGAGGTCGAAGAACCTGTGGAGCTTCCTGTCGACGGGGAAACTACGGTGGTGATGCCGTTTCCGTTTCTTTTCGCAATGGAAACCTGGTATGTGCGGACATCACCGTTCTCTGCCTTCACCTGAATCTTCACGATCGTCGTTCCGCTTCCGAGGCTGATCGATCCCGCTCCGCTGACTGTTGACTTGGAGTCGATTGCCGTTGCACGGATATTTACAGAGGAAACAGAAGAGTCCACAACGAGATCATACTTCTCCGTATCTTTATTGAAGGTTGGTGTCAGGGAATATCCGTCGATGGTGATTCCTGACAGCTTGTTGTTCGGGCTTCCCGTTACGGTCGGCTTTGCGCAGGCAGTTTCCGGCATATTGTTGAATACCGGGATCTTGAACACGAGCGCCTGTTTCTTCATCTCATCCGTATAGGCTCTCGCGAGCTTCGCGCCCTCTCCGGCCGCGCCTTCCACGTTTGTCATATACTGATGCTTGTAAGGGCTGCTGCCCTGCACATTAAACTTCTTTAAATAGAAGGTATCCTGTCCATTTTTCAGGAAATTCTCACTGTAGTAGGTCGCGCCGCCGATGATGGACTTCTCGATAGAATTCCACGGTCTTCCGTAGCTTCCAGACTGGGACGCGTACCAGAGACCTCTCGTGATGGCTGACATGGAGCCGGAGGCGAAAGCGCCGATATTAAAGAAATTATAGTAACCTTCATAGCCTGAGGTCTTTCCTGAAATACTTCCGGATTTACCTATCCCCTGCTCCTGAAGGATCATAGCGCCAAGGACATACGGGTTGACGCCAGTCTGGGCCGCCGCCTTCATAATAATATCCACATAAGTCTGTCCCGTCGGTACCGGTGAAGTGTTTGACGCGCCGGTATTGTCATCGGTGATGGCAGACGCGTCCATTCCCGGACCATACTCTACCTCCGGGAGTGCCGTTGTATACATCTTTCTCTGGCTGATCGTGGAGCTCACCGTAGAACCCGGCCCCTCAAGGCTCACACCCTGATTTTCGCTGCCAGAGCTTATGTTGCCGCTTCCATAAGGACTTCCGCCGGACGTTCCAGAACTCATTCCCGGTCCGTAGTTTTCCCCCTGCTGCAGGGAGCCGGAAGCTTCAGTATTCGTTTTACTGTTTATGACTGCCGCTGTACCGGACCCCGAAGTCTCCTGGATACTCTGGGCTGCCGTCGTCTCCTCCGGCGTCTTTTCCAGGAATGTTCCCGTGATCAGGCTCGTAAGTCCCGCTCTCGTCTGGGTATTGCTGTCGAAGGCGTGATGCAGAAACTGGAATACATAGGTATCGTTTAGGAAATTTCTCGGATCCATATAGTAGGCGACAATGTCCTTGGATGCCGCCACCCAGGAAGAACCGTCGAATCCGGTCCAGGTGCTTGTATTCCAGTCGTAAGCGCCGTAGTCTGTGGATTTCCAGGATGAAATGCTCGCCTTCGATACCAGATTCGTTCCGACTGCTCCTTCCGCCTCCATCACATCGCTCCAGTTAAGCCCCGTCTTCTGGGCCTGGAAGACCCAGGTCGGATGTTCCGTGTGAAGGGTCCGCAGAGACGTCTTGTAGCTTTCCGGGAATCCCTGGCTGTTTAAATAGCTCTCAAAGTTCGCGTCATAGCTGTAGGATACCGGGAATTTAATATAGTCTGAACGGACATAGCCTCCCTGTGTCCCTGAACCGGAGGAAAACTGGATCTTATACCAGATCTTCCCGTCGGATCCCGTTGTCTCGGAAACCACGGTCACAGCAGCTCCGTAGGCAAGTTTTTTTACGATAGATCCCGTCGTCCCCGGTGTACTCCGCACATTCAGAGTCGTGGCATTTACTGTCGCCGAGCCTGTCGCCGCGTATACGGAAGACAGCCCGGATATCATCGTTCCGGTGTGAGCCGCACAATCTCCCAAAAGGACCGCCCCCAGCATCAGCGCCAGAAATCTTTTTTGTCTCTTTGTCATGTTTTTCTTCTCTCCCACTGCCGGTTTCGTGAAATTTTGCATAAAATCGACATCATATCCATTATAATGATAAAGGCACTTTTCTGTCAACCGCGCAGGAGAAACTTCACACAAATTCCAAATATTGCCGCATTTTCTTAATAAAAACTTAAAAAAGAAACTATAACCTGCAGAAGCTTCCACCGCCAGTTTCTTTCGAATGCATGACAGCACAAAAGCCCGGCATCTCCTCATGGAAACGCCGGGCCTCATGTTTTTTCGTCAATTACACTTCAGATTTACTGCAAAATTATACCGGGTAAGCTTTATTTGCTTTGTCTGCAGTCTTCTGGTCAACCTTCGTCTGCTGGGCTTCACGGTACTCGAAGAAGTCTTTTGCTACAGCCGGGAACAGAGCATAGGATAATACATCCTCATCCTGCTGCTTCCACTGTGCGCATTCCTTCTCGAATTTCGGCAGCTGCGGCTCGATCAGGTCTGCTGGACGACAGGTGATCGGAGTTGCATCGCCGATGATCTTCTTCTGGACTTCTTTGTTGAACGGTTTTACCGTCTTACCAAATTCGCCCATCATGATCTTCTTGGACTCCTTCGGAACCATCTTATATCTCTCGCCGGCAAGAACGTTCAATACAGCCTGTGTACCAACGATCTGGGAGGACGGAGTTACAAGCGGCGGCTCACCGAAGTCTTTTCTTACTCTCGGGATCTCCTCAAGCACTGCGCGGTACTTGTCTTCCTGGCCAGCTTCCTTTAACTGGGAAACAAGGTTGGAAAGCATTCCGCCCGGTACCTGATACTGGAGCGTCTTGATGTTTACACCGAGAACCTTCGGGTTCAGAAGGCCGCTCTTTAAAGCTTCCTCACGGATCGGTGTGAAGTAATCGGTGATCTCTGCAAGCAGATTCTGGTCATAGCCAGTATCATACTTGGTGCCGCGGAATGTCTCAACCATAACTTCAGTTGCCGGCTGGGATGTACCGAGAGCCAGCGGAGACATTGCGCAGTCAATGATATCGCAGCCTGCTTCCACAGCCTTTAAATATGTCATGGAAGCAACACCGGAGGTATAGTGCGTGTGCAGGTCGATCGGCAGCTTTGTACCCTGTTTTAATGCCGTAACAAGCTCAGTAGCCGCATACGGAGTTAACAGACCTGCCATATCCTTGATGCAGAGGGAATCAGCGCCCATGCTCTCGATCTCGGAAGCGATATTCTTCCAGTAATCAAGTGTATACGCATCGCCTAATGTATAGCAAAGGG
>OGLK01000413.1_pt1 | contig 16477 bp, 16 predicted proteins | sample 1572811 | NCBI WGS metagenome assembly OGLK01 (sample SAMEA2581898, study PRJEB24529) | metagenome | biome: Human gut stool | place: China | collected 2011
TTCTTTGCGTCTGCAAGATCTCCCTTTTTATTCCAGGACAAGGAAATCGTGGCGTAAGCCCGTCGCAAGGGAACCACCAGCGGTATTACACCCGGTTTCTTGGGATCGGGCGTATATTCCAGCGGCCCCGATGTCAACAGGGACGGCTTGTTCCTATAACCGGAAAAGGCCACCGTTTTCGCCTTCAGTTCCGCTTCGGTTCCGGTGAAGCTGCTCAAGAACGACTCTTCCGCATTGGCAATGACATAGAAGCGACTCTTCGTTTGGGTGAAAGTAGTTTCGCCGGTTGTAATCTCAATCGTCGGAGGAGGATTCTTCCCAGCCTGATCATCCGGAACCGTAAAAAAAGCTTTGTTCTTCAGCGTTGACGTTCCGCTCTCGGTGACGTATTGCAGCACCCAGATCCGGTTAACAGGGATCTGGTTAATCGTTCCGCGGGTATCCACCGTCAGCGCCGGAGGCAGTTTCAGAACTAATCGAAACTCCTCGGAAGTCTCTACGGATTCCTCGCTGCATCCCGCCAGCAAGCCGGAAACCGTCCATAGGCCGGAAACCGCCAGCAGGCAACCGAGTGCCCATTTGCCCGTCCATCGTCGTATGTATTGTCTTTTTGCCATTCTGTTTTGATCTGATTCTAAATATGATAATTGTATATGAATATGCCGGTTATTTTCCCATTTCATCCGAATCGAGCGTTACGGTCGATTCATATTCGCCTATCGCCAACGTCAAGTCAGCGGGGTCGAGTATGCCGTAGAAAGTCAGTGTAAAGGCGAACATATAGGTCATGCCCGGCAGCAACACCTTCTGGATCTCCGCCGGATAAGTATTGGTCGTTTTTCTACTTACACCGTTATCATTATAGCCTACCGTCAGGTTCACTTTAAAAGGAATCATAGCCGAACCGTCTACCGGAAGCACCACAACCGGTGTACTTTCTCGTGAAGTCTTTATATCATGGGATGCTGTATTATTCGTGAATCCGGTGAAGGACTGAGTAGTGGCAAACGTTTCATTCGCCACCGCCCCCCAGGTAGTACCACCCAACGTGTAAGGCAACGACGCCCGGAGTCCTCCCATCTCGAAGGAGTTCACCACCAGACTGGTAGGAGTAACCGGCTGAAAGTCACCTGCCGCCACACTCACTTTGATCTGTGCTCCCAAGCGTTTAAAGGGAGCCGGCAGCACTACGTCCATCATGTTTTCTCCCGTTTGGTTGGGTTGCACCACAATCCCTTTCAGGCTGGTGTACATAAAGTCTTTTCCGTTCGACACCTGAATCGTACCGTCCGTTTTCAGTTCGGGCACTTCCGTCGAAGAGTTGTACGATACCAGGTAAAGGTCGTACGTTCCGCGATACAGATAGAGTTCGCCCGTAGCCACTCCACCCTTTACCGTATATACTTTATGATCCAGCGGTTCCGTCGTCGTGGTAGACGCACCTGCGGGGAAAGCATAGATACAGAAAGTCTTTCCATCCTCCATATCCGTTGCCGCGTCGGCACGGGTCGAAGCCTCGTCCGCCTCCGCCCGGTAAAGAGAGAAGCGGAGCGATACCGGATCTCCCTCCTCCGTGCCGGGTTCCCCGGGAGCCTGTTCCGAACATCCTGTCAGTCCCGGCGCTCCCAGCAAGCAAAGGCAACACCCTATCCAAAGTTTCAGTCTTTTATTCATCGTTTCTTGTTTTAGTTCACCACAGAGTACACAGAGTAACACGGAGTGGATCGTTTTCCACTAAATCCCGATACTCGTGTTCTGGTTCGCATCGTTCTTCCAGTCCTCTATCTGTACCGAGCTCAGCTTACCTCCCATTTTGTCCACCGTAATCAGATAGACATAATGCTTTCCCGCCTCCCACTGCGCTGTCACCGATTGGGTTTCAAACGCATGCGCTTTCGCGGCAGCTTCTCCGTCCACACATACTTTGAGCCGGAACGAGAGCACCGTTTCTTCTTTCGCCATCGGCGCCACGAGGCAGGTCACGTTCGGTCCTTTCTGGTTTTCTTTCAGCTTCAACTCCACGCCACTCGCCTGCGCCAGTGTCAGTGTCGAAATATCCGACAGACTGTTCAGCAATCCGCTTTTCAGGTTCATCGTCCCGATGCCTGTCCGCAGACGGTTGGTTCCGCTCAGCACATCCACCTGTATCAGCTTTAGCGCTTCGGTGGCCGAAGCCGACTTCACGATATGGAAACTGACTTTGGCCAACGCATGCTTCATCTTGAAGCTGACGGTTCTCGAGGAAGGTTTTGCCGTGACGGGGGCTTTCCCCGTATCCGTACCCACACCGTAGAGATAATCGGCCTGCCCGGTAGCGAGAAAATCAGTCAATGACGATGGAAGGTTCACCGCCGTCGTATGTTCACCGTCACCGGACGCTTGGATGGCTGCGGGAGGATAATAGGCGTACAGCAAGGCATCACCCGAAGTGCTGTTCATGATCGTCTGCTTGTCCGGAGTCCAGACTCCTTCTTTCAAGGAGAATTTCATCAGTGGATTGTCTCCATACTCCGCATGTGGACTGGTAGCTGATGCGGTAGTGGTGGCATACACGTCCACCTCGGTGATAGCGGTTGCTTCCGCACGGGTGACGCTCTCCTCTCCCTCCACTTCGATCCGCTGCAATTCCAGTGCGCCTTCATCGGCGGCGAATCCGTCGTCCGAGGCGCATGAAGCCGTCAGGCATATCCCCGCTCCGAGGGCAAGCGCCATGTAGAGGCGATTCGCCGGCTTCTTCATTCGATTGTATTTTTGTAGGTTCATATCTGTTTTCGTATCTGTTCTTCATTAAGTGGCGTTTCCCGCGTCCTGCTCCGTTGTCTCTACGAATCGTTCTACGGTGATACCGTTCAGAATCAATTCATTGGTGGACGTAAAGTTATACTGGTAGTTGTATCCGGCCTTCAAGGTATGGGCCGCCTTATCGGTGTAGCTCTTCTCCGTTTCGCCGCTGTTGCCGGCCTTCACCTTGATCACAAACGTTCGGGAGCCGGGCTTGACAATGGCTACATACGTATGCTGCAGAGCGGAAGTTCCCGCTGCCGAGGCGCTATAGGCATTGATCGTCTGCGATTCAGAGGCACCGGTGGCAATCCCCGTACCCTCCAGGCTTGCCGTGCCGGGAAGCTTTGAATCATTTCCATACTTCACCACCAGGGTCACCTTCGCCGCTTCTGGAGCGAACGAGAACGTAGCCTTATTGCCATCGAGTACTCCTGTAGCCGTCAGCCGGTTGCTTTTCCAGAAATTGGTGGCTGTGCGCTGATCGGTTAGAATCCGGGTAAACGCCGTAGGATACGAAGCCGTAAACGTTTCACTACCGGTGGTGGTGAGCGCTGTTTGTCCGCTTGCGGGTTGCCAGGTGCCGGTTGTGCCGGTGACCACCCGTTGGTAGTCGGCAGATTTCGTGCCGTCCGTAATCCGGATGACATCACCCGCTACAAATTCTCTTTTATCATAATCATCGGCATGCGAGTCTGCCGTCGCACGGGTAACGGGACTCCCCACCTCCGCCGATACTTCCAACGGACGGGGCAAAGCATCCTCTTGCGAGCAGGCGGCCAGCAGAACCGGGAAGAACAGGCAGAGAGCCGCCCCGGATACCGATAGGATTCTATTCTTTTTCTTTTTCATGGGGTTACATCAAACTAATATTACATCAAACTAAGTTACATCAACTTAAAATTCCTGTATTCGATTCCCCGCTTTGCCACTCTTTGATCTCCTGACCGGTGGGAACCAGCACATTATTTTTCAGGGTGAGCGTATAGGTGTAGTGGCTGTTCGCCGCCCTTGCGCAAGTGAGGGTGACGTCATAGACCACTCCGTTAGCATCCGTCACCGATACCTGTATCGACTTCTGGGAATCAAGCGGGGCGATAATGCCATGCCAGGTATATTTCGCATCGCCTGTACCGCCGGGGTGATACAGGTAGACAGTTTCATCCTTGCTTGCTCCTCCGGAGTAAAGCCCCTTCCCGGTTACGGTCATACTCGTAAAATCCTCGGACAGTGTGTTCTTTCCCGAAAACTTCAGGGTCAGCTTCACGCCTTTGTGCACAAAGGCGCTTTCGCCTGTAAAGGAGAGTGTTCCGTCACGGCCGATCGTCACCTTCTCAGGGGTCTCCAGCAGATTACTCAGGCGGTAGTCCTCACCTCCCGCCTTTCGCTGGTCGGCACGTATACCCGAGTATTCGATAGGGTAACTCGCCTGGTAGGTGGCACCGGACTCAACGAGCAGCTCCGTACCCGTCACCGAAGGTTTCCACTCGCCCGTACTGCTGCCGGAAGAAGCGGAGTGCAATGTATAGTCCACCGGAGTGGATGACGAGCCGTTCCGCGAGCGGATGATACGGATTTTGTCACCTGCGGCAAAGGTGCTGCGGTCGTAACCGTTGTCGGCTGCCACGGCACGGGTCCCGGCTGCCACGGCCGCCCGGGTCTCAGACTCCCGGCCTTCACCGGAAGCGCAGATCGCGGCGGACACCGTAAGCGGAGTCCCTTCGGGCAACGAAGGGATCAGCGCATTGTCCGAACAGCCTGCGGTAAGCAGCAGGCAGCCTAAAACCGTTTGGTATAATCTATCTGTTTTCATACTGAATCATTCATTCTGAATCATTTGTCATTTGTCATTCTGAACCATTTGTTGTTCTGAATCATTTGTTTCATTGCCAGCCGGGATCTACGTCACTGCTCCCCCCGGAAACTTCCGCCCACCCTTTTATATCGACAGGTTGCAGGCTGATTCCCCGTTCACCGAGCGTCAAGGTATAGACGTAGCGGTATCCTTTCTGCCATGCCGGGTTGAAGGCATTGGTCGAGAGGGTAAGATCCCGTTCGGTAGCGTCCGAGCTTTGTTCACCCAGTGTCAGCGTCAACGTCACCTGCGTGCCCGAAGCTGCCTCAGCCTTCGGAGCCACCAACCCGTAGGCCACTGTAACGGGGCCCGAGGTGCCGACCTGTTGCGGACGGGCCGATGGGGTAAAAGAGATTTCACCCACCGCGTCCAGTCCGGACAAAGCGCCATCCGTCAGGGACATCGTGCCAGCCGATCCGGATCCGGAAGCAGTCGTACAGTAGAAAGGAGTAGCGCCGCCCGCTGCCGTAAGCTTAATCTTCTTTACATAATCGTATGTCGGATCCGGGGTGCGGTCGTTCGCGTTCTGAATGCGGAACACGACTTGCGACAAGGCGTGTTGCAGATAGAGGGTCGGCGAAGCAGACAGGCTGTTGGCGGTACCCGCCGTAGCCGAACCTACGGTAGCGCTCCCGGAACCGTAAAGATAATTCGGCGGTAGAGCAGTCGTAGGTATTTCCTCCGTCGAAGGTTTGCCCGGCAGGCACGCTGACGGGGAGAGCAGGCAAGACAGTACTGCTGCTGCCACCGCTACCGCTGCCACTGCCGCTACCACTGTTGCCTCCGCTACCACTGCCGCCATCGCTCTTCAAGGCTGTCGTGGCGGGTGCCCAGGCATAGACCGTCGCTTGCGCGAGGCTGACGTAGGTAGAAGGAGTGCTCGTCCAATTGGTACCGGAGGTCGCTTTCGTGAAGGTCGCTCCCCCGGCGTTGCTGCCCGGATAGAGACTTCCGTCCGCAGCGGCGAGGTAGATGCCAATGGTGCTGATCCGGTCTGCACCCGTACCAACATCGTTGATCATGCTACGGGTGGAGGCGAGCGTGGCACCGGCATGAACACCGGGCTGCAAGAGGACGGCATCGCCGTCGGTGAGAACGGAGTTCTCACCGGAACAGGCTATGCAAAACAGGGATGCGGTCCCAAGGAGCAAAAGAATGAATACGTTCTTCATCTATTATCTTGTTGAGTTTTTCTTCTATCACTTTATATCCAGGGATGCGTCTGACGCAACTGTTGTCCATTCCGTCACGGTCACACTCGAAATGACGAGTTCGGAGCCACTGAGCTTGACGGTGTACAGGTAATTCTTTCCGGCCTCCCATGCACTGTTGCTACCAGGCAGGGCGACTTTATAATCCTGGTTGTCAATCGTCAGCGTAGCTTCCACGGTCGACTTATCGGCCGTGCTTTCAGGCAGGACGAGGATACTGGCTTTCTTGGCGTTATTTTTGGCGGTGGTTGCAGCAGAAGCATCGCTACTCGCTGCTTTGGGCAACGTATAGTTTGCTATATCACGTGTATAGGTCACTGCCGCCGGAGAGCTACCTGGAGTGATCGTACCATCCTTAATTTTCATGGTAGGGCTAGCTCCATTATTTAATGTTGTATTTCCACTTTTATTGGCTAATACCAGTTTGATGAATGCACCGGTATTTTTATAGGTATGATCCGCATATACCCGGAAGCTGACCATCGCAAGGGCATGCTTCATGGCGAGCGTCACCTGTCCGGTTTTATTCGTATCACCGTTTTTATAGCTGGCTTTCACTCCGGTACTTCCCTGATCGGCATACATATAGTCCACCTCTCCGGAGGCTGCGAGGATCTTAGCGCTACCGGAGGAGTTACCGTCCGAATTGTCAGTGGATTGAAAGTCGATCTTGGCGTTAACACTTCCGGTAGACCCCGGAAATACAGAAATATTGATCGTGGAACTTTCCGTGTATTCACCACTCGATTCAGTGGCCTTCAGCACAGTACTGCCACTCTGAAATTCACCATTACTACCCGGTTGATACGCCGGATAATGCGCATAGATCGTAGCCTCTTCCGCCGAAAGATAGATTTTATCGGTCGCACTGCTATTGCCCCATGCCGAAGAGTTGTAAGTGTACAACCCATAGTTATTCGTTGTCTTATTCGTCGTTTTGCTGTTGGCATACACCGCGATGCTTCCTAATGCCTTCCCTACAGCCGATGCATCCGAGCCGGCATCTATCGCGCCGCGTGTCAACACCACCTGTGGCGACACCTGCAATTCCGCCACCCCGGTATCCTGTTCTTCGGGCAAGATGCTTTCACTGCATCCGACAGCCAACAGCAATGCCGGAAGAGCCATAAGCCAATGATATTTCGTTTGGTTAATCATCATGTTCGTTTTATCTTTCTTTAAATTCATGTATCTAATCCGCATCCAGAGTGCCGTCAACAGTCACCGGAGCCCACGCCTGCACCGTTACCGAAGTGATTCCCAGTTCATGGTCGCCGATGTTCAGCGTCACTACGTGTGACATGCCCGCCTGCAACGGATTTTTCCCGCTTGCGTTGGAATCACCGAACGTAAGCGACACATTATCGAATGTACCTATTGATGTTTCTACTTTCAGCGTATACGTGTTGCTTCCACCTCCATTGCCGTTGTTTCCGCCGGCTTCCAACGGAGGGAGTAAAAGTTGCCCCACAGATACCGGAGTCTGGCCGGTCACTTCCGTTCCTTGCCCGGCTCCGTTGGTTCCGTTCTGCGTAAGATCCACCGTCAGTCCCTGGGGATGTTCGGTTGTGGTGGAGAACGTCACCTCTCCCGTAGCCAGCTTCAACGAGGCAAGCGGTTTCGCCTCCTTCACCGTGATACTCTTCACCCATACCGACACCCCGTTTTGAAGCGTCTTCTTCGCTTGAAAAGAGAGTTGCGTCAATTGATGGTCGAATACCAGTGAAGGAAAGTGCCCGTCCGCCCAGCGGTTTCCCTGTATCTGAGAAGCGTAAAGCAGATCGGTCTGCCCTGTGAGTACAAAGGAAACCGTACCGGCATAAGTGCCCGTTCCACTGCCCGAAGCGGCTTTATCCGGCTCGGCATAGGGGGCGTAGCTTACCAGATAGAGCCAAGCTCCCCAACGGGGATAAATGGGCGCTGCCTTACCGGCATTGCCCCAACTGACTTCACCGTTGGTCCCGACAGTTCCTTTCCAGACACCCTCTTCGGCGGCAACCACCGGAGTGGTGTAGTCTCCCCCGGTTCGGGAAAATACCATGGCGGCCTCAAACTCCGCCTGAGGCTTGCTGCCTGCCGAGACCGCCGCCCTCGACGACACATCGCCCTCCAGAGCGGAAAGCTCCACCGGAACCTCCTCCTCACCCATCAGCGAGGAACGGTCCGCATCGGAGCAACCTGCCAGGAAAGCTCCCGGCAGGCAGAAAAAGACAAAAAGCGAAATATGGCGTTTCATGATCATGGCAGACATTTTATGTGAATCAGTTCAGATCGGCTTTGCCGGCATCACCCGCTACCCAGTCGGTTACAGTGGCAGTTACGGTCATCTTCGTAGCATCCGCCGGAGTCAGAGGCTCGGTCACGTTCAGGGTGATCAGGTGTGACCTACCGGCCTCGGTAGACAGGTTTGTTGTATTATCCTGCTTTTTGATTGTCACATTACTGAAAGTGATATCAGTGCCTCCCACAGAGATCACCGCATCGATCACGACTTGGCCCGAAGCCTGGATCATCAACGGATTACCTACCCGCACAGCGTCTGCGCCCAGCGCCACACTGGAAATACCGGCCACATTCATTACAGCGGCATCCGTCCACTTGCTCACACCGGCCTTACCCGAAGCCGGAGCTACGTTGACCTCTGCAGGCACCTGTGCGTCCTGCACGCTGATTTTCTTTAAGCTGACGGTCTGTCCGTCCCATTCACCACCACTTGCCTGAGTGGTGAGCTTCATCTCAAAGTTGAGCTGGGTGGTCAGGTGCTTGAACGTAAGTTCAGGGTTACTTGCAGAACTGCTGCTACCGGCCTCCGCCGCGTCGGCAAGCATCACGTCCTGCTCCCCGTCTGTTTGGGGAATCGTCACCGTTGTACCGCTAACCGTTCCCGCAGGAGCCACAGCCGCCAGCCAAGACTTCGTGCTGGCAGTCGTATGGTAATAAAGAATCGGGTTGAGTGACACCGTGGCCTTAGAACCCGCCTTGAAAGAGGCGGTGGAAACCGTGGCACGGGTTGTCAGTTTGTTCTGTCCGCCGTCTTCCTTCACTTCATTGGCAAGCACCGGAGAAAACTTAGTCCAATCAGCAGCCTGATCACCGTCAGCCACCAGCACCGTAGCCGTCACATCACTGCCTACGCCCACCGCCGCGCGGGTCTTCACCATGCCCTGCACGCTTTGCGACACTTGGATAGGAGTCGCGTTCACCGGATTCTCGGGCAAAAGGTCATTGTCATTGCTTGAGCAGCTTGCCAGCAAAAGGGCCATAGCCGCCACACTTAGTTTCGTTTTCATTGTTTTCTAAAAGTTTTATAGTTAATAAATATGTTTATTGTTCTGTTTCGGCAGACCGATTGTCCACCAGTTCCCCACTGCCGGAGTCACCCTCCTGCCACCGTCCGACCGTAGCGACAGCTACAATCTCCACCGGATCGGGAATGACGGGATCGGGAAGTTCCACCCGGACGGTATAAGCCGTTCCGCCTTCCCCCTCCCCGCCTTCGAACCGTACGGGAAGGGCACGGTATTCGCGGTCGTGTGTCCGGTCATCGTCTACCGAAAGCACCAGGTCGATGGTCAGCGTAGCGGAAGGCTGCACCAGCACATAGCCCGGCAGCGTCAGCTTGTTGCCGTCAAACGGAAGGCCCTCCGCCTCTTCGCCCGCTTCATAAACGGGCACGCTCACCGTGCGCTCACCCGGCAAGAGCGACTCTTCGGCCAGGGAGAGGGTCACCTCGTCCGTCAGTCCGTTCAGATGGAGCGACCGCACGCGGAGCGCCCCGGTATCTTCGGCCTCTACCGTGAGTGTAAAGATCAGTTGCGTCAGCAAGTGCCGATACAGGAGCGATTGGCTGTCGGACTCCCCGAAAGGAGCGGAAAGCGATCCGTTCTGTTCGCCCGTCAGCATCAGGTCTTCTTCTCCCGTCAGGCGGTAAGTCAGCCGCCCGTCAGCCGTCAGCGGTGCCGGAGGATAGTATCCCCGCAGATAGAGCGCCGAGCCGTCCGACGGATAGTAGCGTTCGGGCATCAGGCGGATCTCGTTGTCCGTGGCAATGCCGTCCCAGCTCCCGTCGTACTGTCCCGTACGTACACCGTAAGCGACACACACCGGGGTATCGCCGAAAACGTCCACCGTCGCACGGGTACGGATACCCGTAAAGAGACGGATGGGAACCGGCTCCGGTTCCGGACGCGGTTCGAGCGAGCGCTCCGTACACGAGAAGAGAAGCTGGGAAAGAAAGGCAGCTTTCAGTATGTATTTCAGTTTGAGTATCATATTCCCATTGTATTTCTAAAACCTATATCCCAGCCCCAGGTTGATCCCCGTCAGACCCCAACGGACGAAGGAGGCCGGATGGTGATAGTATGCATGGGGAGGTTCGTTATCATAAGCCTTGGCGGACGAATGGAGGTATCCCCCGCGCACTCCCGCCTCGATGCCCCAATGACGGGACAGGGGGACATACACGCCTGCGGAGAGTCCCGCATGCCGGTAACGTCCGGTGCGGCTTCTGCCTGTGGCGTCCGTATCGCCTGCGGGCGAGGGACGGTAATCGAAATCGCCCGACTGACCGTAGACACCCAGATAGAACCAACGGTAACGCCCGTCACCTTTCAGCCACAAACGGGGCTCGAGGCTGTAGCCGGAGACGCCCCAGAAACGGTGATCGCGCCCGCCTTTCCAGTCTGAATACGCCGCAGAGACCATCACAGACCAACGGCAGGCAAAGTGAAGCTCCAGCGCCAGGTTGGGCCTGAAAGCTCCCAGGCGGCCTTCCGCCGTCAGCCCCGACCAGTCGGCAAGGTTCGTCTTCAGGGAGAAGACCATCCGACGCGGATTTTCTGCTCCCGACCCCGCAACCGTACCGGGATGACCGGCCGGACCGACCGGTACAAAAAGAATGGGGGGCGGGCACGGGCGGTTGTCCGGAGCAGATGGGACCGCAGGAGGCAAAAGCGGATATCGGGAGGCATACATGCCATAGTTGCGGCGGGCGGCGGATAAAGTATCCGCACCCGCAGGCTCGCGCAGGCAGACAATCACCACGTCGCGCTCTTCGCCGGGATAGCAAACGGCATGGTTGTGAGTCACGAAATACTCCTCTTTCATGCCCTTGCGGGTGATCAGTTCGGACTTCACACGGCTGCTACGCACATAGGCCAGCCAAAGATTGTCGTGTACGCTCCCGCCCGAAGTGCAATGGCCGTCTACATAGATACGCATCTTCCCGTCGGCGATAGGGCCACGGAAAGAAGAGACGGCGGCAAACAGGCGTTTCAGCTCGTGATTGTTGCCTTGATAGTCGGCATACAGAACGTCACGCCCCTGTACAAAACGGAACGTGTGCAACGAATCGCAGTCCGAAACCGCACGTGTGCCGACACCCCGACCGCAGACCGGTGCGGAGAGCAAAAGGATATATCCGAGCAGCAGTAAAATTCTGTTCATGGCGGCAATCTCTAAAAAACGGTTTACAAACAAAGTTCTGTCAAATGGATTTCGCTGAATATGCTGCGCATCATCTGGTTGACAACCCCCATACGGGAGGCCACCGACCCATAACGGCCATAGACACGCTGCTCGTCGACATCCGGAGAAACCGGACACACCCCCTCGTGCAGGATCAGCAACAAGGACAGCAGGTCGATGGAGCCCAAAGGCTTGCACAGTTCATAAGAAACGGGACTATCGGGAGATTCCGGACATATACAGCGAATCAGCCCTCCGCGCTCCAACAGGGGAAGGAGGACAGAAACATTCCGGAAAGCGCAATCGGAAGAAACAGGAGGAGAAGATATGCCGGCATCACGGTAATAGATGTAACGAAGCACCCTGATAGCCTCCTGGGTTAAAATTGTAAGCATAACTTTTTGTTTTGTTTGTGAAGACCGTTACTTTGTAGGTAACGGCATTTAACAAATATCTGAAACAGACAGCGTTCTAAACCGAATAATTAGATTTAAACAATAAAAGGCATCCGATGATGGCAATAAAATGTTCATCCACGTTAAATTACACCAACGTGGACAACCCTTCTTATTGCTTTTTTAAGAGAAAATAGGGAAAACTAATGCAAAGCATGCATCTTTTTTAAAATTAATTATCTTTTTATTGAAAAACTTGCCTTTTTATTTGTTTGTGTGAAAAATAATGTCCAATTTTGCAGCAATAAAGCGATGCCGTTACCTACAAAGTAACAGACCACCTACCCTACTGATTATAAGCGTAATACCTTCAATACATTCTACCTTCAAACCGCATTCAGCACATAGTTGAGTATCTTCCTGTTTGTCCGGTCTACTTCCTTATCACCGAAAGGTTTCAGGTAAGTTTCCGTAACTTTTACCGAAGAGTGTCCCAGTCCACGGCTGATCACTCCCACGGGTGTCTCCTGATGAAAGGCAATCGTGGCCCACGTGTGGCGCGCGGTGTATGAACTGAGCCTGCCGCCCAATCTCAAATCCACCGACACCCGTTCCAGCCGGCGGTTCAGGTTGCGCAGTTCACATTGATATTCCTGATAAGGAGTCATCACCTTCTCCTGCCGACGTTTCCCGGTACGGGGTTGTCCCAGGATGGGCAGCAGGTAGCTCGGATGATCGTTCTCCGCCATCCTCCGGTTGATGATGTCCATCGCCTCACGGGGCACGGTAATGCTGACCTCCTGCCCCGTCTTATGCCGGCAGTAGGTCAGCACCCCCTTGTCAAGATTGCTCCTGCGCAGGTGTGCCAGATCGACAAACGGGATGCCCCGCAGCATAAACATCAGCACAAACCAGTCCACAGCCTTCGCCGAGGCCGATTCATCCGGACACCCCGACATGCGGATCATACGCCCCACCGTGCGGGCATCCACGGCACGCTTCACGTCGGAGCGCGTACCGGTGTATACCTTGTCGAAAAGCCCGGTCACATATCCCGGACGCCCCTTCATCCCCCGGTTGTAGCCCGCACGCAGGGCACGCATATAAGTCGATACCGTGTTCCAGCTCAACCGCTTGCCCAGCAGCCAATGTTCATACTTGCCCAGAAACACCGGAGTCACCTCTTCAAATCCGATCTCCTCTTTTCCTGCACTCTCCCTGAGCGTACGCAGCATATTATGGTAGATACGCCGGGCCGGTTCACGTCCCTCTTCACGGAGCCTTTCAATCTCCGAAATCATAAATACTGTTAATGTTTCATTCATCTTATTCATCGTTTTTAGTTTACAAATCATCTTTAAATATAAATTGTGTAAATAGTCGGATAACCGAATCTATATCTTTACAAAAAACATCTAAAGAGACTTTGCAGAACAATCCCCGGGACGATATGCTATACTCTTTTTGTATATCTTTGCCGATCCTAACGTCATTTTAACAAACATTGGCATCCAGCCATCCCATGCAAACCTCAAAGTAAGATGAAAAAGAGCATTCAAGACCTGAAAGAGTCACTAAGAAAGAAGGAAGAGAAACAACAAAGACTGCACGAACAAGAAGATAAGATAGAAAAAGACATCCGTGTGCTGCGATACCTGATAAAACGGGAGGAACAGGCCGCCTCTGCACAAGCCCCCCGGAAACGGAAAATCGCCCGAAAGCAGGTAAGCGACTTCTTCACCCGGATCGCCCTGTTTTACGAAGACCTGCAACGGCGCCTGGACCTGCGCATCACTTACCGCTGCTTCTGCCGCTGGCTCTGCACCCGCTACGAGTTCGAATCACGCTATCACGACCGCCACAAACTGTCGCCTTGCACGATACTGGGGTATTTTAAGAGAGAAAGAGGAGGATGAAAGCCGTATACATAGAGACTAAACTAAAAACACTCTCTATGATTTATCCAGGATGAAAGATGCACACAGATTACTCTGCCATCCGACTTGCCGAAATCACCAGCGAGCACGAAGACTCTCCCAGAGCTATTGTGCTTCGTCACGGATCCATCGTCTCGCACATAGCATCCATCCTGACTGCTTTGTGTCAGTGTGTATGTTTCCTTGAAGAGGAATCATAAGAACGCATCATTCTCCTATCACCCACTCTCCAATATTCCGTTCCTCCTTCTCGAAGGCTACACCCACCTTCACTACTTTCCGTCCGTCCGCCTGATAGGGTAGCAGATATCCCTTTTCATCAATCTGCCTCAAGGCAGCCTCGGCACTGTCGTTCAGCTTGAACTCAAACACGTAGATGTAGTCCGGTGTCTTCACCACCGCATCGGCACGCCCCCGGGCACTCCGGACCTCCGTCTCCGTAAACTGCCCCATAAGCTGGAAGACGAGGTAGAACACCGTCTGATAATGCCGCTCCGTGCGGTCGTTCAGGTCGTAGGGGATACCGGCAAAGAAGCAGCGCAGGCGCGTGAGGAAAGCGTCCACATCACCGCTCTCCAACTCGCGGATGAACTTGCCGATATAGAACGAGGTGTCTGTCTGGGCTATAGGAGTGTAGAAGGGACTGACGAAGTTGAGGAAACCATATTTCACCTCCTCGTTGGGGAACCCCAGCGTGTACATCCGGAAGCGCTCGTCGTAGTCCTTAATCGTCAGATATCCACTTTGATAAATCATGGGTATCGGATTGTTTATATCCGCGCGGTCGTCGCTCAGCGAAGCCTCATTCACCTCAATACCCTCCATCTCCCTCAAGTCGAAATCGGTCTTCTGCAGCATCTCCACCAGGAAGGTGGGCGTGCCGCTGGCAAACCAGTAATTGCCATACGAACGCTTCTGCAAGGCACTCAACACGCTGAAGGGATTGTACATGGAGGTGAATTCCTCGTCTTTGGTGAACCGGTATCCGTCATATTGGCGAGTCAGCCGGTCCATCACCTGCCGGCAGGTCGCATTACTTTTCACTGCCAGGGCTTCCAATTCTGGAGAGAAGGTAGCTTCTATCTCCGCACGGGTCATGCCGCAAAGGGTGTTATAGTCGAGGTCGAAACTGATATCGTTCAGTTGGTTCAGATTACTGAAAATACCCATTTGCGCGAACTTGGTCACTCCGGTGATGAAGACGAACTGCAACCAAGGGTCGGCATCTTTGAGCACAGTATAGAAAGCGGTCAGCGTCTCCCTGAAGTCGTGTTGCAACTCCTGACTGTCGAACGAACGCAGCAAGGGTTTGTCATATTCGTCGATAAGCACCACCACGCGGCGCCCCGTCTGTTCGCAGGCGCGCCGGATGACGGTCATGAAACGTCCGGAGTGCGTAATACCTTCCCCTCCCGTCCGGTATAACTCTTCCCACTGCCGCAACTGCCGCTCAAGTATATCGATCAGCCCCTCACGACTGTCATACTTCTCCGCATTGAGGCTGAGATGCAGCACGGGATATTGTAGCCACTCTTTTTCCAATTTCTCGATAGCCAATCCGCGGAAGAGTTCCTTCTTACCTTGAAAGTACGCCTCGAAAGAAGAAAGCAACAGGCTTTTGCCAAAGCGGCGGGGACGGCTCAGGAAACAGGGATTGCCTGCTTGAGCCAGCCGATAAATCAATGCGGTCTTATCTACATAAAGGAAATTTTCGGAGCGCAGTTTCTCAAAACTCTGTATCCCTATCGGGAGTTTTCTAAGCGGGGCATTGATCGGTGTATCCATGGGGCATTGAAGTTAGTCTTTTGCAAATGTACACAATTATTTTTTAGATTCTCACACTTGGTTACAAAATGTAAGGGATGCAACAATTGGCACTCTTCTTTATTTTTCTTATACTCGTAAATACAAAGATAACATTTTCTTCTGTATTTTACGTGTTGTACTACAAAAGATACCACCCGGATCTAAATACCTATTATCAGTAAAAGGCCAAGTACCACTTCGGTGACGATGACAGGCCGGGGCCCAAACGGCAACATACATGGACTTCAAGATTCGTGGTAAATTCCGGAGAATGCCCGGTGCGGCGGATCGGGTTCAAAAACTGTTCGCCGACCGCAAATTCGACTGATATATTTTATATATCTTTTGTTTATTATTTATTTATGTGCAGGTCTGCATGTTGGCGGCCTCGAATTTCGCTCGCACAGAAAGCTGAGCAACAGCGTATTACGAATACTAAAGCATGTTGGTATCCATGTTGGTGATTCAGAGGCTCCGAATGACGGAAACAGAGGGTCCGGAAGAGTCCGGACGAGGCTCGGTTTCACCCCGGCAGAGCGTGCATTGCCTTGCAGTGGACACTGTGACTTTTTGCGCCGTAATGCGGCACTCTGCATCACTTTCTTGCATCGCTGCCTTTCCATGCTTAACTTTGTCATACCGTTCGGGAAAGAACGGTACACTTAATAACCTGTAATATGAAATACTATGAATACATCGACTGAACCTATTCCGGGAAAAAACATAGATCTTGAATCCCCAATCCATAAATACGTGCTTCAGTCACCACAGGGACCTGACAAAGAGAGGATGTTTCATAACTCACCACAGATTACACTGATTTACACAAAATAATTTTTAATCTATTGATAACCAATACTATCTATCTGCGTAATCTATGGTAAATACGAGTTTTAACACATCCCCCATGAATAGAGGGGAAGACGGAATAAGACGAAGAAGACGGAATTTACAAGTTCTCTATCTCTCCAGCGGACAATCCTGTCACCTGGCAGATGGTTTCGACCGGCAGGTTCAATGCCTTCA
>OGLK01000426.1_pt1 | contig 15558 bp, 13 predicted proteins | sample 1572811 | NCBI WGS metagenome assembly OGLK01 (sample SAMEA2581898, study PRJEB24529) | metagenome | biome: Human gut stool | place: China | collected 2011
CCCCCCCCGATAATTTTTTAACAAAGTTGTTTTTTTCACACTTGCCACCTGCCCTGCTCCGGCTGGATCTGCTTCTCAGTATCCGGCCAGGTACTTTTTTACTCCATCATCAGCGGATTTAACTGCATGTTGGCAATATCCATGTTTTCCTGCGCATCCGCGTCCCTTACGAAGTCCTCCGTGCTCGTAACGCTGATCTTCCGGCGGATCTCATCCTGGATATCCAGCATACACTCTAAAATCAATGGGTTGAAGTTCCCGCATTCTCCGTTTAAGATCATCTGGATCGCTACCTCATGCGGATATGCTTTTTTGTAGACACGCTCGCTGACCAGGGCATCGTAGACGTCCGCCACGGATACGACTTGGGCGGAGATCGGGATCTCGTCTCCCTTCAAGCCATCCGGATAACCCTTTCCGTCCCAGCGCTCATGGTGCCATCTGCAGATCTCGTAAGCAAGCTGTACAAGGCGCTCACTGTGGTACAGATCGATCTTTCCGATCATGGTCGCACCAATGGTCGTGTGGGTCTTCATGATCTCAAATTCCTCTTTTGTTAATTTACCAGGTTTGTTTAATATCTTCTCATCGATATTGATCTTTCCGATATCATGGAGCGCCGACGCCGTAGCGATCAGACCGATCTCCTGCCAGGAAAGATGGTATTTGTTTTTCTTTTTGATCAGCTGCTCTAAAAGCAGTCTCGATACGATATTCAGGTGAATGACATGTGGTCCGCTCTCGCTGTTTCGGAATTCAACAATCTGGCTTAAAATACCGATCATAATACGGTTGCTGCGCTCTTTTTCCCGGATCTGGGATGTTACAAGGCGGAGCTGGCGGCGCTGTTTGGAGTACAGCTTGATCGTATTTAACACGCGCTGGTATACGACTCTCGCGTCAAATGGTCTCCTGATATAGTCGCTGACGCCGAATCCGTAAGCTTCACTGATATATTTCCCGGAGTCCTCGCTGGAGATCATGATGACCGGAATATCCTCCAGCAGGCGTCTCTCATTCATCACCGTCAGGACCTGGAATCCATCCATCTTCGGCATCACAAGGTCCAGCATCACAAGGGCGATACCTGTTCCATACTGCTCCAGCATCTTTAAGGCAGCTTCGCCGTTTTCTGCCTCCAGGATCTCATAATCCTGTTTCAGGATCTCTGTCAGGAGCTCGCGGTTCATATCGGAATCGTCGACGATGAGGATCTTCGGCTTGATGGTCTGTGTCCTTAAATATTCCTGCATCGTCTCGTCCAGATACTCGGTCTTTTCCTCCGTGATAACCATGTTTTTCTGGTCTTTCGCGAAATACATCAGGCGGTCGGCCCTGAGAACTGCCTCCTCGATACTCTCGCCGTCGCGGGTGATCACACCTCCGATGCTGACAGAAAGGCGGAGATTTCCGTAATCCGCAATAGCGGTATCGTGGATCTTTTCCTGGATCATTTTTAATTTTTCGTTGAAGCTGTCCTTGCTGATTTCCGGCAGGATCAGGAGGAATTCGTCTCCGCCGTACCGGATCAGGCTGTCCGTCTTCCGGATATTCTGTCGGATCACGTTGACCATCATCTCAATGGCATGGTCACCCGCCCGGTGTCCATATGTATCGTTAATGACCTTCAGATAGTCCATATCGATCACAGCGACTCCCGCTGTGTTGGTCTTATTTTTTATCTCATCCTCAAAATAACGGCGGTTGTAGACTCCTGTGAGGGCATCCATGTAGACCATATGGTTATATTTCATCAGGCTTCCTATGAGCTTTTTGCATCCGTCCTCATCGATAAAGTTCTGGCTGTCCTGCTTCTGCAGCATCTCCATCACATACGGCTCGCCGTCGCTCTCCACGTATCTCGCCGTCACCTGGTACATCTCTCTGCCGAGAAATTCCAGCTTTGATGTTTGGCCATGCTCTTCCATCATTCTCTGGCTGATGCAGTTTCTGCATGGTTCATTCTTCTGCCAGAAAGCAAAACATTCGCAGGGAGGGGCTGTCTCCATCTTGTCCAGGCCTTCCATCGCTCCCGTTTTTCCATTCAGATCCATCACCGTATACCCACGCACAAGGCGGACGATCGGGAAGATCTGCCGGAGCACTTCCATCTTCTTTTCGGCCTCTTCTCTGGTCATAATATCGTAATCTTCCATATAAACTACAGTTCCTCCCCTGTTCTATGGATTCCGGTTTAATAAAAAAGCATTTTCCTCTGTCTCTATATCTTCGAGATCGCAGGAAACTGCATGTCAGTCTTTGTTTTTTTGGTAAATTCAAGCTGATTCGAATGAGATAATCTGTTTTTATTATACCCCCATGATTCTGTTTGTTGTCTATACTTTTTATCGCTTTTGATCCATCGGTCCCGCCTTGTAAGGTACCAGATTTAAGGTACCCTGCATCCAGATCTGTCCTTTAAAACGGCGGCCCGGCTGCGGTTCTCCTAAGAGGTCCCTGCTGTTGATGCAGACCATGAATTCCAGGTCATGGCTCTCGATCTTCATGCGATAAATCTCTTCTTTTGTATAAATATTTCGGATTTTCTCAACTTCTTTGATTTCTCCGATAATGGAATACTGGTCGCACTCCACTCCGCAGGGCATGAAGCAGGAGTCGATAATGGAGTAGAGATCTTCCTTCATGGCTCTTCTGGAGATCTGGGAATAGAGGTCAATATCCTCGATGGTCAGGGTCTCCATGGCGTCCTCGTCCCCGTTTTTTGCGGCCTCGATCAGGCTGCTGCGTTCTTTTGCGGAAACTTTTGCCTTCTGGATCTGTTTCTGGCTTTTCTTGATTGGAAGAAGGACCTTTCCGCCGATGGACATGCCAGAAAAGCAGACCGATCCGATTCTGGAGTGGTGCTCTTTATCCAGCATTTTCTCCCGGAAATCCAGGAAATTCTGGATGTAGAAGATCAGCGTGATGCCAACTCTATTCTCATCCACCATGCCGGAGTAGGTCTCTTTCTCCGTGTGTCTCTGGACGGAGCACTCCTCCGTGGAGCCGACGACATTGCTCTCCAGGTACGGGAAGTAGTATTCCCGCTCGAAATTCCCCTCTTCGTTCAGCTCTCCGACGATCGAGATTCCAAGTCCCGGGGCGACTTCCGCGCGCATTTCGCACACGTTGCTCTCCTCATCGACCTGGACGCACTTTGTTATCGACGGCTGCCGTTCCAGCAGATCCAGAAGCTTTTCGATATCCTTTTTCTTTGTATACATGCTGAAACCAGCTGCACGTAAAAATTTATGCATATGGATCAATAATCTCCTTTATCCTCGCCGTTGAAATCATCCGGCATCGCATCAAAATCCTCGATGTTGTCTGTCTCGATCTCAATCTCTTCCACATCGTATGCATCCGCATACTGCTTTACACGTTCTTCTTCATCCTCGCGGCGCTCTGCCTGACGTTTTCTCAGTTCTTTCATGCGCTCGCTCTTCTTACGCTCGCTGCTCGGAACCTCGATATCCTGCTCTCCGGAGCCGCCTTTTAACTCTTTTTTCCTGCCGTTTTCGGCCTTTTCCTTTATTGCAAGGCGCTCATCCATAGTCGGGCGCTTTACATAGCCCAGGGCCTGCTCCAGCGCTTCCTGCTCTTCTCCGCCGAGGAGAACTTCTGTCGCACCTTCCTCTACCTCTTTTAAGTAAATGTAGCAGCCCTCACGGCTGTGAACAACATCCAGTACGAAACCACTGTTGTTGTTGTCCAACATTGCGATAACAAAGCTTAAGTTGCCGCCCATACCCTTGAACGCGTTATACTTGACGTATCCGAATTTCTGGAATGAGGACTTAATCTGCTTGGACAGCTGTTTCATTGCATCCTTGCTGGCCCGGTCTTTCGCCTGCAGCTCCTCCATCTCATCCATCATGTCCATGATCGTATCTTCCAGTGTCTCCGCGTCTTTTCCGCGCATGAAGATATCGTATCTGCGGTATAGTTTATTGAGCTTCACAATACAAATGATCACCACGATCAATAATACCAATGACAGGATTGAAAATCCGATGATCAGTGCCATTGGATCGATGGGAAGATTGTATAACATACTGTTTTCCATATTTTATTTTCTGTCCTTCCGTATGTGTCTGTGCGTTTCGTGATTTTAGTCTTTTTCGTTCAATTTTTTCCTGTTCGTCAGCTTCCTTTTCATTTAGCTTTCATCTTGGGCAAATGCCTGCTTTCTGCTTTTTGCTAAATTTCAGAAAACCCTAAATACAGTCGGCTTTTTCAGCATTTTCTTTCCAAAAATCCCATCAGCGAAGCTGATCTGGAATGGATTTTTGCGTGTAACTATGAAGATACTGAATAGTTACGCTGGATTATTGATTGGTTATGCCCTCAAGGATTCCATGAGCTCGATCAAGCGCTCTAACTCTTCCTGGGAGTAATACTCGATCTCGATTCTTCCTTTATTTTTGTCTTTCTGGTTGATGACAACCTTCGTGCCCATGATGGACTTTAATTTGTCCTCCACCTGACGGTAGATCAGATCGATATCCGGTCCTTTTTCCGGCTTCTTCTCCTTCGGCGGGCGGTTCATCATCTTCACGAGCTTTTCCACGTCGCGGACGCTTAATTTTTCCTCGGTGATCTTCACCGCAACCTGGTACTGGCGTTCGCCTTCCTCAAGACCAAGAAGCGCTCTCGCATGTCCGCTGGAGATCTTTCCGTCTGCCAGCATATCCTGTACACGGACATCAAGCTTCAGAAGACGCATGCTGTTTGTGATCGTTGCGCGGTTCTTGGATACGCGGTTCGCAATCTCTTCCTGTGTGAGATGGAACTCCTGGATCAGCTGCTGGAACGCCTGTGCTTCCTCGATCGGATTCAGATCCGCACGCTGGACGTTCTCGATCAGCGCGATCTCCATCGTCTGCTGCTTATCATACTCGCGGATCAGCACCGGAACATCCGTGATCCCCGCAAGCTTTGCGGCGCGCCAACGGCGCTCACCGGCGATGATCTCGTAGTGATTGCCCTTTTTCTGGACGATCAACGGCTGTAAAATTCCATACTGCTTGATAGAATCCGCCAGCTCCTGAAGACTTTCTTCGTCGAAATTCTTTCGCGGCTGCTCACTGTTCGGCTCGATCAGGTTAAGCTTTAGTGTCTGCTCTACCGGTTTTTCTACGATCTTTTCAACGGGTTTTTCTACCACTTTTTCAACGATCTTCTCGACCGGTTTCTCAACGATTTTCTCAACGATCTTCTCAACCGGTTTCTCAACGATTTTCTCGACGATCTTTTCGACCGGTTTCTCAACGATCTTCTCAACCACTTTTTCTACGACAACCGGCTCAGAATTACCGGCATTCCGGGAATTATTCTTTTTAGCTGCGTCAGTGCTTACAGCCGTATTTCCTGCTTTCTTTGCTGCTTTTCCGCTGTCACTCTCTGCCCCGGTTCCATTTTTTTCTGTATTTTTAGCAGTTCCCTGATTTGCCATCAGGTGCTCTTTTCTCTCACTTCTGCTTACTTTTTCCGCAGCGTTCTCTTTCGTAGCTGTAACTTCTTCCCCGAAGAACGCGCCTAAACCTTTACCTAAACCACGCTTCGCCATTATAATTCCTCTCCTCTGCTGATGACTTCCGCTGCTAAAAGTCTGTAGCTCTCTGCCCCTGATGACCGGCTGTCATAGAGATTAATCGGCATCCCGTAGCTCGGTGCTTCTGCCAGTCTGACGTTTCTCGGAATAATTGTCTTGTAAATATTTTCATTCAGATGCTCTTTTACGTTCTCTACAACTTCCAGGGACAGATTAGTTCTGGAATCATACATCGTAAACACAACGCCCTCTACTTCCAGTGCCGGATTCAGCTTTTTCTGAACAAGATTTACTGTTTTTAACACCTGGCTTAATCCTTCCAGTGCGTAATATTCACATTGGATCGGGACAAGTACCGTATTTGCCGCGGTCAGCGCATTGATCGTAAGAAGGTTCAGGGACGGTGGGCAGTCGATGATGATAAAATCATATTTTCCATCCAGCAGTTCCAGATTTTTCTTGAGGATGCTCTCCTTTTCTTCCATATCAAGAAGCTCGATCTCTGCTCCCGCCAGATCAACATCCGACGGCATCACATCCAGTCGCTCCTGGATGCTGGGATTAACGCACTCTTCCACGGTGCACTCCCCCATCAGCAGTTCGTATACAGTATTGTCAATATTTCCTTTTTCCAATCCAAGCCCGCTTGTCGTGTTTCCCTGCGGATCAAAGTCAACCGTCAACACTCTCTGCCCTGCTTCAGCCAGGCAGGCCGACAAATTGATAGCTGTCGTCGTCTTTCCGACTCCGCCTTTTTGATTTGTAATTGCAATAATACGTCCCATACCTCTATCCTTTCCGCAGGTCAGCTCTACTCTTTTTATCGTGTATCTCTCTCGATTCAGCCCAGATTTACCATAAAATCCGGTTTTTTCACGGGCTTTTCTCTATTTTTCTTCTACTATTTACTATCAAAACATTAGCGAAACTTAGTATAACACAATTTTTCCTATTTTCCTATTGATTTACCCTATAAAATTAAAAATGTTTCACGTGAAACATTTTTGTAAATCCTATAAGCCATATTTTCCGAGTTCCATGTGGCAAGTGTTTCCCGTGAAACACTATACTCTCTTCTCGATTTTTCTTCTTGCGGTTCATTGATGTTTCACGTGAAACATTATGATTTTTATCGTTATCTTTTCACTATACCCTTTTCCCTTTATTTGGTCTTTTCTTTTGGCGTTTCTTTTTGGTCCTTCTTTTGGTTCTTCTTTTGGTCTTCCTTTAGCGTTTCTTTTGGTCTTTCTTCTGGCCTTTCTTTTTCCTCTCTATGTGTTCTGTTTTGCTCCCCGCAAATGTTTCACGTGAAACATTCATATTTATCGCTATTCGCCTTTCGCAAACGGTAACGCATATTCTTCAGAAACATTTCACACTTTCGCCTGTTGTATCTCTCTATCAATTATATTATAATATAATCAGGGTTTACCTTAGAGAAAAGTGATAAAACTACTTCTCTTCTCTCACAGTATTCCCACTATATTTCTATACCCTATCATCTAATTTCGAGGTGAATTTATGAAAGCAAAAAACAAAATCATCACTGCCGTTCTCCTGTCTGCCGGCGCGGCTGTCGGAACTGCGCTGATCAATAAATACATCAAAATGTCTGCCGTTGCAAGAAATCTTCTCACCCAGCCGGAACCACGTTGCTATCGTTGGAGACTCGGCAATATCTACTATACAAAAACAGGAACCGGAAAGCCGCTTCTTCTCGTTCACGACCTGACACATGCGTCCAGCAGCTGCGAGTGGGATTCCCTGATTCCGCTTTTAAAAGAATACTACACGGTTTACACCATCGACCTTTTAGGCTGTGGCCGTTCCGAAAAGCCAAACCTTACTTACACGAATTTTCTCTATGTGCAGCTGTTAAATGATTTCGTAAAATCCGAGATCGGCCGCCGCACAAATATTGTCGCCACCGGTGCGTCCGCTCCGATCGTGACAATGGCCTGTGGATACAATCCGGATCTCTTTGAGCAGATGATGTTCATCAACCCGGATTCTCTCCTCTCCTGCAGTCATATTCCTGGAAAATCCGCAAAATGTTATAAGTTTATCCTTGATCTCCCGATCATCGGAACACTTCTCTACAATTTTGCATCCGCAAGAAGTATAATCTCCAAGACCTTCTCCGAGAGTTACTTCTATAACCCGTACGATGTGAATCCGCATAACATCGACAAATACCACGAGTCTGCCCACCTTGGCGACTCCCCGAAATCTGTCTACGCCAGCGTCCAGTGTAACTACACAAAATGTAATATTACAAAGACTCTGGAAAAGATTGACAACAGCATCTACATTCTCGGCGGTGAAGCCGAACCGGACATCGACCTGACGATCAAAGAATACACTAAATGCAACCCTGCAATCGAGTCCAGCACCATTGCCAACACCAGGCATCTTCCTCAGCTCGAAAACCCAGAGGAAGTCAGCGCAACCGTGCAGATGTTCTTCAATTAGTTTCACACAACCATATTTCAATGTTTCACGTGAAACATTCCTATTAACTACAAAAAGGCGCCGTTGCTTCTCTTCTGGCAGCGACGCCTGATTTATTTCAATTGCTTTCCAACAGCTTATCTATTTCTGCTCTGTTATCAATCTACCGATGTTCCATCGCAAATGTTTCACGTGAAACATCGTGGCATTTTTATCTCCTTCATGGCAAAAAAAAGAACCCCATTATCCTAATTTATAAAGATAATGAAGTTCTCAATTTTTCTTTAAATTTTACTTTTTTTACTTTAACGGTTCCTTCCCCGGAAGTCCCGCTTTTCTCGGATATTTCTTCGCTGTGATCGCCATCTTCTTTACCGGAACAAAGGTGCGTTCCACGTCCGTCTCCGGAAGAACCTTTACGATAATATCCTTCATCTCTCCGCCAAGCTGCTTCACAGCAGATCTCGCCTGGGCAATCTCCTCGTCAGCTTTTCCGGATTTATACGGGATAAAATATCCACCCTTTTTCACAAACGGGATACAGTACTCGGAAAGGGTAGACATATTTGCCACCGCCCTGGATACGCAGATGTCGTACTGTTCCCGGTATTTCGCATCGCGTCCGTAGTCCTCGGCACGTCCATGGACAGCCGTAACATCCGTAAGTCCCAGTGCCTCTATCACCTCATTTAAGAATCCCACTCTCTTATTTAAAGAATCAAGCAGTGTGACCTTCAGTCCCGGAAACGCAATCTTTAACGGAATTCCCGGAAATCCTGCACCCGTGCCCACATCGATACAGCTGTATTCTGCGGATCCGTCAAGCTTTAACCCAAGCTCCGGCGCAGCCAGAACAAGCAGAAGGCTGTCCACAAAATGCTTCGTGATCACATCAGAAAGCTCTGTGATCGCCGTGAGGTTCATCACCTTATTCTTCTCGATCAGCATCTCATAATATTTAAAAAACTGTTCTTTCTGCTGATCCGAAAGCTCGATTCCAAGATCCGCGCAGCCCTGATCCAATAATTTTACAAATTCATCTGTCATCAAATTATTTCCTTCCCATCTGCTCTAAATGCACCATCAGGACAGAGATATCTGCCGGTGAAACGCCGGAAATTCTCGATGCCTGTCCGATATTCTCCGGCTTATAGAGATTCAGCTTCTGGACAGCCTCTCTTCTTAAACTGTTTACCGTTGTATAGTCGAGATCCGCCGGGATTTTTCTTCCCTCAAGCTTCTTAAACTGTGCCACCTGCTGCTTCTGTCTGCGGATATATCCGTCATATTTCAGATTTATGTCAACCTGTTCCCGCACATCCGCCGGAAGCTCCGGCCTTTTTTCATCTAACTCCGCCAGCATCCCATAATTTAATTCTGGTCTCTTAATGAGCTCCGCCAGTGTACTTCCGGACTTTAACGCCGTACTTCCATGAGCCTCCAGGAACGTCTGAACCTTCTCGTTCGCACCGATATTCGTCTTCTCGAGACGTGCGATCTCCGCCTCAATGGCCTTTTCTTTCCAAAGTACATACTCGTACTGTTCATCGGATACAAGACCGATCTCATGTCCGATCCCGCGAAGTCTGAGATCCGCATTATCCTGACGCAGGAGCAGACGGTACTCCGCTCTCGATGTCATCATGCGGTACGGCTCATGGTTTTCCTTTGTCACAAGGTCATCGATGAGGACCCCGATGTACGCCTGGGAACGATCAAGAACCACCGCGCTCTTCTCCTGCAGCTTTCTCGCCGCGTTCACACCGGCCATAAAGCCCTGAACGGCTCCTCATATCCGGAGCTTCCGTTAAACTGACCGCCGGAGAACAGTCCATCAATATTTTTAAACTCCAGGGACGCCTTTAACTGTCTCGGATTGATGCAATCATACTCAATTGCATATGCATTTCGAACAATTTTGACATTTTCCAGTCCCGGAACCGTCCGGTACATGGCATACTGAACATCCTCCGGCAGGGAGCTGGACATTCCGCCGAGGTACATCTCATTCGTGTAGAGTCCCTCCGGCTCCACAAACACCTGATGGCGCTCCTTATCCGGGAATTTTACGACCTTATCCTCGATGGACGGGCAGTATCTCGGACCGGTTCCCTCGATGGCACCGGAGAATAATGGGGAACGTTCCAGGTTGTTCCGGATGATCTCATGGGTCTTCTCATTCGTATACGTCAGCCAGCAGGAGATCTGTTCCTTCTGTATCGACTCCGGATCCGTAGAAAATGAGAACGGAACAACGCGCTTATCTCCAAACTGCTCTTCCATTTTGGAGAAATCGATACTTCTCTTATCCGCTCTCGCCGGTGTTCCCGTCTTAAAACGGTACATTTCGATTCCGTTCGCCTTTAAGGAATCTGTCAGATGGTTCGCCGCCTGCAGACCATTCGGTCCCGTCGGGTTGCTCACATCGCCGTAAATACATCTTGCACGGAGATAAACACCTGTAGCAAGAACCACCGCACGGCACCTATAGACCGCGCCGGAGTAGGTTTTTACACCCACGATCCGCTTTTTCACCGGATAACTGCTCTCCTGCTGCCCCTCATGCTCCTTCTTAAAGGTTCCGCACTCGCCCGGGATTTCCTCCGTGAGGATCTCAGCAACCTCCGCCTGTCGGATCGTCAGATGATCCGTGTTCTCCAGGACGCGGCGCATGGATCTCGTGTACTCCTGCTTGTCCGCCTGAGCACGCAGGGAGTGGACCGCCGGTCCCTTGGATTCATTCAACATCTTCGACTGGATAAACGTTTTATCAATATTTTTGCCCATCTCGCCGCCGAGGGCATCCAGCTCACGGACAAGATGTCCCTTGGAACTTCCTCCGACGTTCGGGTTGCATGGCATCAGGGCAATGCTGTCCACGCTGACCGTAAACATGATCGTCTCAAACCCAAGTCTCGCTGCCGCAAGCGCCGCCTCGCATCCCGCATGGCCCGCGCCGACAACTACAATATCATATGTCTCCTCTACTACCGGCATTTTATTTCCTCTTTTCTTGTCAATTCCCTACTGTCTCTTCTATACTCCCAGCGGAATCTCCCATAAAAAACGTTCCGATCCGCCAATTTCTTTCCACCATAATCTTACTTACCCATACAGAACTTGCTGAAGATCTCATTCACCAGGTCATCCTCCACAGACTCCCCGACAATAAGACCTAACTTCTCATAGGCATCCATCAGATCGATCGAATAAAAATCCTCCGGCATGCCGTTCTCTATACTGTTCTCCACCATGGACATGCTCTCGAAAGCGTCCTTTAAAGCCTTCACATGGCGCACATTCGTGATCATAACCTGGTCGTTGAAGTCGATCTCACCTTCATAGAATAAGGACTTTATCTCCTCTTCCAGGAGGTCGATTCCCGTCTCCTCCTTCGCGGAGATTCCGATCACCTTATGCCCGGACCGCTTCTCCACCTCATCCGCGGATACTACCGGCTCCAGGTCGCTCTTATTTAAGAGCACCACCGACTTCCGTTCCTTAATAAAGTCCATGATCTGATAGTCGTTCTCATCCAGCTCCCTCGATCCATCTACAACGTAGATGATGAGATCCGCCTTCTTCGCCTCTTCCATAGCCCGGGAGACGCCGATCTTCTCCACCACGTCCTCCGTATCCCGGATTCCTGCAGTGTCCACAACATTCAGGCTGATTCCCTGAAGATAGATATGTTCCTCAAGGATATCTCTCGTCGTTCCCGCCACATCCGTAACAATGGCGCGATCCTCGCCAACTAAAACATTCATCAGGGACGATTTTCCGGCATTCGGCTTTCCTAAAATAACAGTCTTTACGCCCTCAGAAACCACCCGTCCATTGGAGGAAGAACAGATCAGCTTCTCAAGCTTCTTCTTCACAGAAAGAACAACTTTAAGCAATTTTTCCCCGTATCCGTCAAGGGAAATATGTTCCGGATCGTCAAGCGCCGACTCGATAAAGGCAATCTCATAGATAATCTGTTCCCGGATCTCATGGATCTCCTTCGATACACTTCCCCGAAGCTGGCTCACAGAGGACTGCAGCGCATATTCATTTTTCGCGTTGATCACGTCGATGACCGCCTCCGCCTGGGAGAGGTCGATCCTGCCGTTTAAGAACGCCCGTTTCGTAAATTCACCCGGCTCTGCCAGTCTCGCCCCGGCCTTTAAGACTGTCTCCAGGATCCGTCTCGTGACCAGCATTCCGCCGTGACAATCGATCTCCACGGTATCTTCCGCTGTGTAGCTCCGTGGTCCTCGCATAAGCATCAAAAGGACCTCATCCACAGCCTCATCCCCGTCATAAACGTATCCGTAATGGATCGTATGGCTCTCCGCCTCAGAAAGCTTTTTCTTTCCAGGTTCCCGAAAGACCTTTTCCGCGACTTCAACCGCGTTCTCACCGCTGATCCTCACGATTCCGATTCCTGAATTTCCCATCGCCGTGGCGATCGCTGCAATCGTATCTGTATATTCCATAATCTCCATCCTGTCACTCATGCCTGCTGCCTTAAAACATCAAGCTGAATGATCTTCTATTTTCTGGCTCCGCAAGTCCTGTAAACTCACGGAAATTCACACAATTAGTCACCCTATCATAGCACAAAGGGGCTGCCATAGGCAACCCCCTCTACTACGATATCTTGAACTATTCAGCACCTTCCTGGTTACCTTTGTTTCCAGACAAAATCAGCCATGCGTTCCCGCACAGTGCGGCGCATGGCTGATCTGTGAATTATTATTCCTGACTGCTGCTGCGATAGCTATTCTCAGAACCAGCGGTTCTTTCGCGTCTCTCGTATCTCGGTCTTCTCTCTCTGCGCTCTTCCTTCTTTAACGCGATCACAACATGGCGGAACGGCTCCTCACCTTCGCTCTTTGTGAATACGTATTTATCGTTCTGGAGTGCGGAGTGGATGATCCGTCTCTCATACGGATTCATCGGCTCTAAGGAAACCGGACGTCTTGTACGCTTTACCTTGTAAGCGATATTCTTTGCGAGAGTCTCCAGTGTTTCTTTTCTTCTCTCTCTGTAATTTTCGGTATCCAGCTTGACTCTTAAGTAGTCCTCAGATTCCTTATTTACAACAAGGCTTACAAGATACTGAAGGGAATCGAGTGTCTGTCCTCTCTTGCCGATGAGAAGTCCCATCTCCTCGCCGGTCAGGTTGACATCCATCTCCTTTTCCTCTTCATTCATTTTCACTTCCACGTCAACAGCAAGGCCCATTGCATCGAAAACGGAATTCAGGAAATCTACGGCCTTATCGTCAACGGTCTCGATCTTCTTCGCGCGGATCACTGCCGGCTTGGAACCAAAAAGTCCGCCGAGAACTCCGGCACTTCCCTTTTCCACGACCTCATACTGAATCCGATCACTGCTCACACCGAGCTGCAGGGATGCCTGTGTGATTGCATCTTCCACAGTTTTCGCAGTCACTGTAATCATTTCCATAACAGAACCCCCTTATTATTTTCGCTTGTCATGTGCCTCATTGTACTTCTGGACCATCGCTGCCTTGGAAGCGAGACTTCCCGGTTTCGCGTTGGTGTTGTAGTACTTGCTGGACTCCTCGATCTGTTTCGCGATCTTTTCCTTCTTAACTTCCTCAGCAGCTTTTTCCTTCTCCTCCTCAGCCTTGATCGCCTTTAAGGATGCGGTAGCGTTCTGAGTTACCTTAGCCGGCGGAAGTCCCTGTTTTGCACGTTTCTTATTTACCTTTTCCAGGTTCTTTGCGATCATATCGTCGATGTTTACCTTATCCATGTACGCGTTAACGATGAGCTGCTGGATAATTGTAACAACGCTGGTCGCGATCCAGTAGATGCCAAGACCTGCCGGCATCGTGATACAGATGAACGCGGAGAATAACGGCATTGTCGTTGTCATAGTCTTCATGGACTGGGCCATCGGATTCTCTGCATCTGCGGATGTGGACGGCTGATTTCCGCTCATGAGCTTTGTGCTGAACCACTGGGACACTGCCGCAAGAACCGGGATGATCCATGCGAAGGACGGTACCCAGCCCGGTGCCTCTGCCATATTTAAACCGAGGAACGTGTTCATTCTCTCGACAACAGCAGCATTCTGGCCGATCACATCAGAGATTGCCGGGAACAGTGCCTGAAGCTCTCCCCACTGGGATGTGGAGAATTTATAGAGCATGTCTACAAGACGGTTTGCATTTGTGAAATCAAACTTGTCTAATTTTCCGCCGCAGGCGGTTGCGATATTTGTGATTTCCTGTAACTTCTGAGCATAGTCAGCCTGTCCCATCAACGGAGTGACAACGTTGTCGAAATAAACGCGGACAGACGGAACGTATGCCGGAATATTGTAGATGACACGGTACAGTGCAAGAAGGATCGGCATCTGGATCAGCAGTGGAAGGCATCCGCCTGTCATGCTTGTGCCGTACTTCTCGTAAACAGCCTGAATCTCCACGTTCTGACGCTGCATGGACTCCTGATCCGACTTTCCTTTATACTTCTTCTGGATCGCCTGGATCTCCGGATTCATGACAGACATGAGTTTTGTGGTTTTCTGCTGTTTGATCGTGAGCGGTATCATCAGTGTTTTCATTACGATCGTAAACAGAATGATGCACAGACCTACGTTGAACACGCCGAAGCTGCTCGTAAATCTGAAGAGGATGTCCATGACATAGCCAAGGACAGTCGCGATCGGTCCCAGAATGGAACCAGCCTTCGTCAAAACCATATCTTACCTCCTGGGTTTTTTACGGGACTGGATCATAACCGCCTTTTGCAAACGGGTGACATCTCAAAATCCGCCTGCACGCAAGATAAGTACCTTTTATAGCGCCGTATTTTCTGATTGCTTCCATGGCGTACTGGGAGCAGGTAGGCGTATAAATACAGTGAGGGCCGATACAGGGAGAGATAAACTTCCTGTAAATCTTAATCAGACCAATCAGAACCCATTTCATAAACCACTCACTTCGATTCTTTTAAAATGTTATGAAGCCCGCATAAGTGCAGAAAAGCACTCTCAATCTTGTCGAAATTTTTGTCTTTTGCCGCAGCACGTGCGACAACAATGATGTCTTTTCCTTCTTCTAATATGTCCTTATTTAACCGGAAGCTTTCGCGGACAAGTCTCGCGAACCGATGCCTTACAACGCTGTTTCCGACCTTTTTGCTGGCGGAAATTCCGATTCTCGTGTCCTCCCGTCCCGAATCCATCACGTACATGACCAGATATTTGTTTGCGTAGGACTTCCCTCCCCGGTAAACCGTCTGGAAATCCTGATTTTTCTTTAACGAATTGAACCTTTTCATTCAATACCTCTGCAAAACTAAGTCGATAAAGCCGTAAAAATCCCGCATAACAAAAAAGAGCATCCAAAAGTTTTCCTAAACTTCCGGATACTCTCTTGGTTCATTAAGCAGATAATCTAGCTCTACCTTTTGCTCTTCTGGCAGCTAAAACTTTTCTACCGCCTGCTGTTGCCATTCTCGCTCTGAAACCATGAACTCTTTTTCTCTGAGTGTTCTTCGGCTGAAATGTCATCTTCATAAACCCGGCACCTC
>OGLK01000453.1_pt1 | contig 13965 bp, 10 predicted proteins | sample 1572811 | NCBI WGS metagenome assembly OGLK01 (sample SAMEA2581898, study PRJEB24529) | metagenome | biome: Human gut stool | place: China | collected 2011
TTCCTCATCCAGTTCTATTTCCCCCTCTGTAAGCCTCTCTGTTTCCCTTATTGCCCCTTCAAAGCCACTCAGGGCAGCAAAGGGCGAAAACTGAGCCGCCCGGTCGTGAAGAGACATGGGAGGATGGACAGAGGATACATGGTGAGGCAGATGAATGATATCATCATACGCATGGGACGGAACTTTAAAAGCCCATTCTTTTCCTGCCTCCATGCTCTCTCTTACCCTTCGCTCCCATTCTGCATCCGGGCCTGTATAAAGCCTGTTATTTTTCCCGATCATGCTTTATGACCTCCGATCTGACGGTTTCGTTCTCTGGCCGTAGCGCCTTCCTCCAGATTCATTCCCTTTAAAATAGCGTTTTTCCCAAACTTTTTCCGAATATCCACCATAGCCTGCTGCATTTTCTTTTCCCGTTCCAGCGCCTCATTTTCCTTCTTTCTCTGCTGCTCTAACGCCATATAATCGGTAAACAGATCCAGCTGTTCATAAACCTCTTCTTTTTTTATATTTTCCTCCGGCACGGCCCGTCCGGCTGTCACATAAAGCCTGCGAACCAGAAGCCCCGGATCCGCGATCCGGTCAAAAAGAGCTGCCGCCGCTTCCCTGAGCTTTCTGGCTGAGGAGGTGGGCTGATCCAGATTCCGGGTACCGTGTGCATGCTTTGGAACAGGACGGCCATACCGGTCGGATGTGATCTCTCCCCCATAGGCGCCTCTGCGCAACGGATCGGTCAGATTTTCCCTGTCATAGCCCACAGTAAGCACGATCTGATCCGTAACCAGCCCTTTTTCTACCAAATCTAACGCAAGCTGATCAGCCATTTCCTTCACCACCAGTCTGGCCTGATCCCAGGAGGACGGACCGCGCAGCACCTGACCGGAACAAAGGCTGTTCGTCTGAGGCTTATAGGACTTGATATCCTGAATCGTGCAGGGTTCCCATCCCCAGGCGTGATCGATCAAAAGCTCTGCATTGATCCCAAACAGCCGGTACAACAGTTCCTCGCTGTGGGCCTCTCCCTGCTTTCCCAGGGAACATCTTGCCACATCTCCCATGGTATAGATTCCATTTTCTTCCAGTTTTCGGGCGTATCCCTTTCCAACTCTCCAAAAATCCGTCAAAGGCCGGTGATCCCATAAGAGCCTGCGGTAAGACATCTCATTTAGCTGGGCGATCCGCACCCCATCCTCATCCGGGGACACATGCTTTGCAACAATGTCCAAGGCAGCTTTACACAGGTAAAGATTCGGTGCAATCCCTCCTGCTGCTGTTATCCCGGTCTGTGCCAGCACATCCCTGATTATTTTTCCAGCCAGCTGTGCGGGAGTCATACCATAAATTTCCAGATACTGGGTTACATCCATAAACACCTCGTCAATGGAATAGACATGAATATCCTCCGGCGCAATGTATTTCAGATAAATATTGTAAATCCTGGCGCTCCATTTCATATATTCCGCCATTCTGGGCGGAGCAATGATGTAAGAAAGAGCCAGAGACGGGTCTGCCTTTAATTCATCATCCTTCCAGGACTCCCCTGTAAGCTTCCTTCCCGGTGCGTTTAATCTGCGAAGGGCATTTACCTCCTTTGTCCTCTGAACCACCTCAAAAAGCCTTGCGCGGCCGGAAATGCCATGGGCCTTAAGGGAGGGGGACACTGCCAGACAGATGGTTTTTTCCGTACGGCTTATATCCGCAACTACCAGATTGGTCTTTAAAGGATCCAGCCCCCGCTCCACACACTCTACGGAGGCGTAAAAGGATTTTAAATCAATGGCTATATACATGCGGTCTTGCTGTGGACGGGACAATGGAAAACCTCCTTTCCTTATGGGCTGTCAACGAACATAATAAACAACAAAGCTGCAAAACGTATCCTTAAATCGTGTACATCATATGGCAGGATCATGCAGTTAACAGCCGGATCCACGGGCTTTACACCGGCTAAAATACAGCCCGTGTGCCTATAAACATAGTTTACCAGAAATAAACCAAAAAGAAACATCTTTTTTGCAGGGCTGAACTGCTGCGAAACACCCCGTATTTCCACTTCAGTGATTGAAAAAACGGAATCCCTGTGATATACTTTATATCTGCATCAGACTTTTTTAACATACAATAAAAGAAATATAGAGAAAGGCAGAAACCCGCATAAATCAAGGGTTTCTGAACAGGTAAAGATAAAAATGAAATTAGGTATTGTCGGACTTCCGAATGTAGGAAAAAGTACACTTTTTAATTCTCTCACAAAAGCAGGCGCCGAGTCTGCCAATTATCCCTTCTGTACCATCGATCCCAATGTAGGCGTTGTACCGGTTCCCGATGAGAGGCTGGACAAGCTGACCGCCATGTATAACTCCGAAAAAACCACCCATGCAGTGATTGAATTTGTAGATATTGCAGGTCTGGTAAAGGGAGCTTCCAAAGGTGAAGGTCTGGGAAATCAGTTTCTTTCCAATATCCGGGAGGTAGACGCGATCGTCCATGTGGTGCGCTGCTTTGATGACCCTAATGTGATTCATGTAGACGGAAGCGTAGATCCGGTCCGCGACATTGAAACCATCAATCTGGAACTGATCTTCTCTGATATCGAAATCCTGGAGCGCCGGATCGCAAAGCAGTCCAAAGGCGCATTTAACAATAAGGAGCTGGCAAAGGAGGTCGCTCTTTTAAAGGCGATCAAAGCACATCTGGAGGATGGAAAGCTGGCCCGCAGCTTTGAACCCGAAGACGAGGATGACCGCGCATTTATCAACACGCTGGATTTGCTGACCTGGAAGCCTGTTATCTTTGCTGCCAATGTTTCCGAGGATGATCTGGCAGATGACGGCGCTTCAAACCGGTATGTATCTGAGGTACGCCAGTTTGCAGCAGAAAATGACTGTGAGGTATTTGTGATCTGTGCAGAAATCGAGCAGGAAATTGCAGAGCTTGAGGAAGATGAAAAGAAAATGTTCCTTGATGATCTGGGCTTAACAGAGTCCGGACTTGAGAAGCTCATCGCTGCCAGCTACCGTATTCTGGGACTTATGAGCTATCTGACTGCAGGTCCTCAGGAGTCCAGAGCATGGACCATTAAAGTAGGCACCAAGGCACCTCAGGCTGCCGGAAAAATCCACAGCGATTTTGAACGCGGCTTTATCCGGGCAGAGGTTGTAAACTATGACGATCTTATGGCCTGCGGAAGCATGAATGCCGCAAAAGAAAAGGGACTTGTGCGTTCTGAGGGCAAGGAATACGTCATGAAGGACGGAGATGTGGTTCTGTTCCGTTTTAATGTATAATTTAATCATTTTGCCAGAGGGAGATCGATCTTGTTTTATGATTCTCCTTCATCACCGCCTGATATACCATCTGGTAGCAGGCGGTTTTTTTCTTTCTATCCCCACCGAAACAGCTATAAGCTTCTTTTTTGCTCAGATCAATCATTATTTCGTCTGTTTTCCCATTTTTTTGTAAACGTTTTTCAGTTTATCTTGATTTATTGGTAAAATAATGGTATATATGTCTTGTAAACTTTGGTAAATATATTGGTAAACTGAAGTAAACTCACAATACCGCGAACACCTTGTTCTGCTCGCATCAAACGTTCATGAATACCGTTCATAAAAATGGAGGAAATGCAATGTACAAAAAAGCACTGATCGCTGCCCTGATTTCCTGCATGACAGTCAGCGCAGCCGGCTGCCAGATGAACAGCACAAAAACAGACACCATTCCGGATTCTACCGCGGACATAAACGCAGCTCCGATCGCAGAACCCGCAGAAGGAGAATCCTGGGCAGAGCCCGTGGTTCTTGTAAAAGGAGAATCCACCAGGCTGCCGCTCCCGGCCAATTTTAAGGGCGAAATCCGCTGGACTGTCACAAACGGCATGAAAACCGTAGGAGGCAGCCAGAAAAAGTATCCGCTAAGCGACGGAGAAACGGACGGGGAACGCACAGCCGGTTATGCCTCTGCAGAACATCTTTTAAAAATCGAACCAGACGGAACCATTACTGCTCTTGAAAAAGGCAATCATCTGTTTGCAGTAGCGGAGGACAAAAACGGCAATCGCCGGATCTTTCCTATGGAAGTTCGGATTTTTTCAGAGGATCAGCTTCCCGAAACATCCAAAGAGGATTTTCAGACACTCCGTACCCGCTATGTAGAGCGTCTGACCGGAGGAAATATAGATATATCCTCTCCCGCTGCCGCTGCTATGATCCAGGCCACAGACCAGGCCTGTGACAATGCATGGAACAGCTACCTTTATAAAGGCAGCGGCTGCGCAGACGTTCCCTGGGCGGAGGATCTTGCAGGAGGCGATGAAGAAAACTACAAAAATGACGCCGCAAAATTCCGCAAAAGTTATCAGAAGGCAGAGGCTATGGCCAAAGCCTACGCATCCCCTTCCAGTTCCTACTATAAAAATGAAGCCCTCTTAACGGATATTGTCAATATTTTGGACTGGCTGACCGATAACTGCTACTATCCCCGCTCCGAAACCGACAACTGGTGGAACTGGGAAATCGGAATGCCAAAGAACGTCCTTCCGGCTGTCCTCTATATTTATGATGATATTCCCAAAGAGCAAAGCAGCAAATTTGTAAAAGGCGTGGAATTCTTCATGCCCGATCCATTTCATCTGGCTGTTTTAGGTACTGCCAGTACCCTTCCTTCCGGCTATGCGCCTGCCGCCAGCGCAAACCTGATGGATTGCGCCTACACATCCGTCGGCCTTGGCCTGGTGTGTGAAGACAGCGAATATCTGGCTCTTGCAAAGCAGGGAGCTGCCACTACCCTGGAACGCTTTCAGAAACCGGAACTGAAAGACGGAAACTATGTCTATGCAAATGGATTTTATGAAGACGGCTCCTACATTGACCACGGTACCGTACCCTACACGGCTTCCTACGGCATTGATTTTCTGAAAGGCTCCGTGCGCTTAAGCTCTCTGCTGGCAGACAGCCCCTGGGCTCTTTCTCCGGAAAACGCCTATCAGGGCGCTGCGCTGGATATGCTCCGTGGCAGAGCCATTTCCAGACCCGATCTGACTGACCGGGCTGCCGGACAGCAGATCATTGAAATGATCGTCCAAACCATTGATATCGTTTCTCCGGAAACTGCCGCACAGATCCGCGGCGCTATAAAAACATGGGTAAGCCAGTCCGGTGAAGAGCAGTTCCTGGCCGGAGTAAAGGATATCTCCGTATTTTCAAGCCTGAAAGAAATCATGGCAGACGATACCATCGATACCTCCTCAGCCGAAGCAGCGATGCACCAGGTATATCCTTACATGGACCGCACCATACACCGGACCACTGATTATCTGTTCGGCATCAGTATGTATTCCAGCCGCATCAGCAACTGCGAGATCATGAACGACGAGAACCTGAAAGGCTGGTTCACCGGGTTCGGAATGACCTATCTCTATAATGATGATAAGCAGCAGTATACGGATCACTTCTGGGATACCGTGAATCCCCTGAGACTGCCGGGAACAACCATCGTGGCAGAAGAAGTCGACAACGGCGAGCCTGATTCCAGCGGATTCCATCAGGGCGGCGATTTTCTCTCTCCTGAAAACTGGGTGGGCGGCACCTCGATCGGAACGACCGGAGTCAGCGGAATGAAGGTAAACGGCACTGCAATATCCAATGGGGATCAAAGCAATGCCTCTCCCACTGTCTATGCAGACAGCTTCCGTGCAGAAAAGTCCTACTTCATGTTTGATGATGAGATCGTATGTCTGGGTGCGGGAATCCAAAACAGCGGTTCAGACGCTCCGGTAATCACAACTGTGGAAAACCGGAAATTAAGCAGCGGCGGTTCCAATCAGATAAGCTCCGATGCAGGAGAATGGATCATGCCTGAGGAACAGATCATTTCTCCCCAGTGGCTTCATTTAAAAGGAAATACCGAAACCGGCTCTGATATTGGCTACTACTTCCCTGAAAAACAGGACGTTCACATCATGGGCAGTACCAGAACCGGAAGCTATCACCAGATCAAAGGCGATCTAAAGACAGAGGAGGAAACCGCTGAGCGCCCCTATTTCACATGCTGGTTTGACCACGGCGCTGCACCGGAAAATGATACCTACAGCTATGTTCTCCTTCCGGATATGACCAGAGAAGAAACGAAAGCCTACAGCCAGTCTCCTGATGTGGAAATACTTGAAAACTCTGAGAAGCTGCAGGCCGTAAACGATCATTCCACCAACACTCTGGCTGTAAACTTCTGGGATGAAGCAGGCGGACAGACAGACCGGATCAGCTGCGACAGCCAGGCATCCGTGATGGTTCAGGAAAACAACGGAGCCTTTACCATCGCCCTGTCCGACCCCACCATGCTCAATACAGGAACGATCTGCCTGAAGCTTCAGGAGCTTCCCATATCCGGCAAACTGATCGAAGCAGATGACGGTATCACGATCCGTACTGAAAACGGCTCTGTTTATCTGGAATTTAATGTAAACGGAATGTGCGGAAAAACCATGCGGGCAGTGATCCAGTAAACGTACGGCAATCTGCTCTAAAAACTAAAAAAGGCGCCGCATTCTCTACAGCGGCGCCTTTTTACACTAATTTTTCTAAAAGCAGTTTCTATTCGTCCTTCTTGCCACCAGTAATCTTTCCCAAAACGATCACTGCCAGCATGATCACAAAAATAGCAACAAAAATTCCAATCATTCCCTTTGCCATGATTTCCAGGGCAATTGCCATGTTATTCATAAACCTTCCTCCTTACAGATACTGTGTCACAATACTGATCACCAGGCCGCCTGCAATCACAGAGGCCACCTGTCCGGATACATTGGTTCCGGCTGCCTGCATGAGAATGATATTTCCCGGCTCCTCTTCTGCCGCCAGTCTTTGAACGACACGGGAAGACATGGGGAACGCGGAAATGCCGCAGCCGCCGATCATTGGGTTTACAGGCTTTTTGCCTGCCATTTTAAGGAATACATTAACCAGCTTTGCAAAAAGCACTCCGCCTATGGTATCAAACACAAAAGCAACCAGGCCTAAGGCCATGATCATCAGTGTTGCAGGATTTACAAACTGCTCTGCCTTCATGCTGAAGGAAATCGTAATTCCCAGAAGAAGGGTAATGATATTTGCCAGCTCATTCTGCGCTGCCTGGCTTAAGCTGTTAAGCACGCCACATTCACGCAGCAGATTGCCGAACATCAGAAAGCCGACCAAAGCGACCGACTGAGGAGAAATAAAGCCTACAATAATCGTAACTGCAATCGGAAATGCGATCCGCAGTGTTTTATTGACACTCTTGGGATTGTACTCCATATGGATACAGCGTTCTTTGTGAGTAGTTACGAGCCTGATCGCAAAAGGCTGGATAATAGGAACCAGAGCCATATAGGAATAGGCTGCCACTGCAATCGGTCCCATATAGTTAGAACCAAGCACCTGAGATACAAGGATCGAGGTAGGGCCGTCCGCAGCTCCAATGATGCCGATGGATGCAGCGTCTTTAAGATCAAAGCCCAGCAGACAGGCGATCAGGATTGCAGCAAAGATACCAAACTGTGCGGCCGCACCGAACAGAAACAGCACAGGCTGACTGAGCAGGGGGCCAAAATCAATCATAGCTCCGATACCGATAAACAGCAGGATCGGCATAGCCTCTGATGCTTCAATTCCGGTCTCAAAAAGCCACTGGATGATACCCGCTGCCGGAACCTTTCCCTGAACCATCTGGTCGATCACACCGGAATAGGGAAGATTCACCAAAATTGCACCAAATCCTAACGGCAGCAGCAGCGAAGGCTCATATTCCTTTTTGACCGCCAGCCATATGAGCACAATACCCACCACATACATGACCAGCTGCTGCCAGGTGACTGCCAGGATTCCCTCCAAAAGAAAACTCATCGTTTCTCCTCCTTTTGCGCGTGTATAGAAAACCCTCTTTTTTCTCCATACACATCTGCGGTATTTTTGTGCCGTTTCGCACATCGCTCTTATTATAACTGATTATTTTACATTTGTCTGCTAATTTTCTGCAATATTTCTTCCTCTTCAATCGCATCCGGCAGATCTCTTAAAGTAAGCTTTACCTTATCGATCACTCTGTCCTCCACAGATTCGATCTCAAAATACGCCTCCTCCGTCTGAGCGGTCAGCGGAAGCTCTCCCTCTTCAGGAATATGGCCTAACAGCTCCATCAGATAGCCGGAAAGCGTATCGCAGGTGCTGTCCATATGAAGATGGAGTTTTTCCTTCAGGTCAAAAAGAGAAATACTGCCTGCGATCCGATAAACCCGGTGAGGCTCTAACTCCTGTATTTCCGGCTCTTCCTCCTCATATTTTTCATGGATATCTCCCACAATCTCCTCGATCAGATCTTCCAGGGTCACCATACCGGAAACCCCACCATACTCATCCACCAGAATAGCCATCTTTTCCTTTCTGGCCTGCATCTGTTCAAACAGGGCGTCTGTGCGGAGATTTTCCGGCACAAAATACGGCGGCAGCAGGATGGAGCGGATATCCAGTGTTTCAAAGGAGCGTTCTCTCGCCTGAATCACTAAAAGCTTGGTGGACAGGATGCCGATGATATTATCCATATCTCCCTCATAAACCGGAATCTTGGAATGCATAGACTGTAAAATTTCATCCAGATAGGATTCCAACGGTTCTTCAATATCAATCGCCACCATTTCCTGTCTGGGCACCATGACCTCTCTGGCCTTCTTGTCATCAAAAGAAAAAATGGATGTGATCATTTCCTTTTCAATTTCATTAAATACCCCTGTCTCACTTCCTGTTTCCAGAAGGGATTTGATCTCTTCCTCTGATACGTCTGTCTCCAGAGTTTCACTGTGCATCCCCATAAGCTTTAAAATACCGCTGGTGGAAAAGGTGAGCAGATGGATAAAGGGATTCATGAGCCTGGAAACGAAATATACCGGGCCTACGCAGAACAGGCTAAAGCCCTCTGCCTTCTGAAGAGCAATCCTCTTTGGCACAAGCTCACCAAAAACCAGATTAAAATAGGCCAAAAGAATGGTAACAAGCACTCCTGCTGCCGTCTGGCTGTAGGGCACATTCCACTGGCTCATTTTTACTGCCAGTACCTGAGCAATACCGGTAGCCGCAGACGCACTGGAAAAGAAGCCTGCCAGAGTGATCGCGACCTGGATCGTAGAAAGAAAGACCGTAGAGTCCTCCATCAGACGTTCGATCAGAGCAGCGTTTTTATTGCCCTGCTCCGCCAGACGGTGGATTTTGTTTTTGTTGACAGAGACCACAGCCATCTCAGAGCCTGAAAAGAATGCATTGACAAGAGTCAGCACCAGAAGGATCAGAAGCTGTGTGATGATACTGGCCGATTGCGGATCGGATTCCATAATAAAAAATTCCTCCTTTTTGATGGTATAAGGTACATTATACTGAAAAAGGAGGAATTTGTCAGCTAAAAGTTTTATTTACGAAGCGTTAAAACTGTGTTAAAGTAACATCACATACTTGGAGGTAAAAATGATCACTCATATTTTTCTTGATGTAGATAATACCATTCTGGATTTTAATAAAGCCGAGGCTATAGCATTGGAAAAGACCCTTTCCGCCCTGTCTGTCCCACATTCTCCAGAGGTGATCCGCCGCTACAGCCAGCTCAATCTGGCCCAGTGGAAGCTTTTGGAGCAGTGGAAGCTTACAAGGGAACAGGTAAAGGTGCGCCGCTACCGGCTTCTCTTTGACGAGCTTAAAACGGATGCGTCCCCTGAGGAAGCCGCCCGTATTTATGAAGGCCTTTTAGGACAGGGCCATTACTTTATGGACGGGGCTGTGGAAATGCTTCAGGCGCTTTATGGCTCCTTTCATCTCTATCTGGCAACAAACGGCACAGCATCTGTGCAGAAAAGCAGACTCAAAAGTGCAGAGATCGAACCGTTTTTTGAACAGATCTTCATCTCCGAGGAACTGGGCTGCAACAAGCCGGAAACCTCATTTTTTGAACGCTGCTTTGCAACAATCCCTGATTTTAAAAAAGAGGAGGCTGTCATGGTCGGTGACAGCCTAACCTCTGATATCTTAGGCGGAATCCGTGCAGGGATCCGCACCATATGGTTTAATAAGGACTTAAAAGAATCTTCCGGAGAAATCCGCCCCGATCATACGATCAAAGCTCTTAGCGAGCTACCGGACCTTCTTCGCTCCATGTAAAGAGTAAACGGTCATTCCCCCGTGGAAGGGGCAAACTGGCTATTATAGATTTCTGCATAATAGCCGTTTTTACGCAGCAGCTCTTTGTGACGGCCCTTTTCCACAATACGGCCATCACGCATGACCAGGATCACATCCGCTTCCCGGATGGTAGAAAGACGGTGGGCCACAATAAAACTGGTTCTTCCCTCCATCATCCGTGAAAATGCCTTCTGTACCCGGATTTCTGTGCGGGTATCAATGGATGAGGTGGCCTCATCCAGGATCAGCATAGACGGTAGGCAGAGCATCACTCTGGCAATGCATAAAAGCTGTTTCTGTCCCTGAGACAGATTCCCTCCATCTTCATTTATGACCGTATCATATCCCTGAGGCATACGCATGATAAAGCTGTGGGCGTGTGCCTCTTTTGCTGCACGGATGATCTCTTCCTCTGAAGCTTCCGGCCTTCCGTAAGCGATATTTTCCCGGATGGTTCCGGCCTTCAGCCAGGTTTCCTGAAGAACCATGCCATAGCTGGCTCTTAAACTCTGTCTCGTTATATCCCGGATATCTCTTCCTTCTACCCGTACGCTTCCTGATTTTACGTCATAAAAACGCATAAGAAGATTGATCACGGTAGTCTTTCCGCAGCCCGTCGGCCCAACGATCGCCACTCTCTGCCCCGGTTTGACGCTCAGGTTCAGATCCTCGATCAAAGGACGCTCCGGCTGATAGGAAAAGCTCACATGCTCCAGAGCTACATTTCCATCCACATCCTTTAAAACAACAGCCTCCGGTCCATCCTCCGGGATGGCTGGTTCATCCATAAGTTCAAAAACTCTGGCAGCAGAGGCCAACGCATTCTGCAGCTCTGTCACTACTCCGGAAATTTCATTAAATGGCTTTGTATACTGATTGGCATAGCTTAAAAAGCTGGTCAGCTGCCCGATGGTTAAAAGCCCACGGATCACTCCCCAGGCTCCGGTAATCCCAACCGCCGCATAGACCATGCTGTTAACAAAACGGGTGGCCGGATTGGTAATGGAAGAAAAGAAGGTGGCCTTAAGGCTGCATCCGGCCAACCGGCTGTTAATCTCCTGAAAACGTTTTTCAGCCTCCTTCTCATATCCAAAGGCCTGAACGACCTTCATATTTCCCAGCATCTCATCTGTGAGTGTTGTGAGTTCACCTCTGGCCTCAGACTGCTGCTTAAACATCACAAAAGTCTTTTTTGCAATAAAGCTGGCTACAAAAAAGGATACTGGCGTCAACACCACCACCGCAGCAGTAATAAATGGCTGGATCGACAGCATAAATAAAAGAGTTCCCAAAATCGTTAAAGCACCGGTAAATAACTGGGTAAAGCCTAACAGCAGGCCTTCTGAAAACTGGTCAATATCTGTAATAATACGGCTGATCATATCTCCCGCCGGATGAGAATCAACGTAACTTAAAGGAAGAACCTCCAGATGATCGAATGCCCGGGTACGTATATCCATGGAAACACGGTAGGTAATGGTATTGTTGATATGGTTCATCAGCCACTGGCTTACTGCTGTCACTGCCATAACGATCAAAATCCGTTTCAGTATCTGGATCAGCTGCTGAAAGTCCACCTGTCCTCTTCCCACGATCTGATCCACAGCCTGTCCCGTAAGGATCGGGATATAGAGAGTTGAAGCCACCGTTGTCACTGCCAGAAAAAGGGACAAAAGCACTGCCGCACGGTAATCTTTTATATAGAGCAGGATCCTTTTCAGGGTCTGTATGCTTTTTGTTTTATCTAATTTTCCCTTACTGCTCATCCCGTTCCACCTCCTCGTTTGAAAGCTGCGACAGACAGATTTCCCGATAAACCTCACAGGAAGAAAGAAGCTCTTTATGGGTTCCCATACCGGCCAGATGCCCGTCATCCAGTACCAGAATACAGTCTGCACTTTGGATAGCCGATACCCTCTGGGATACGATAAATACCGTCATATCCCCCGTTTTTTCCCGGATCGCTCTTCTCAGCCTGGCATCTGTGGCAAAATCAAGGGCTGATGCGCTGTCATCCAGGATCAGGATCCGCGGCCTGCGCACCAGAGCCCTGGCAATGGTCAGACGCTGCCTCTGGCCTCCGGACAGATTTCGGCCTCCCTGATCGATCATAAACTCCAGTCCCTGTCCCTTTTTCTCTGCCACTTCCTTTGCCTGGGCAATTTCTAATGCCTCCCAGATTTCCTCATCCGAGGCATCCGCCTTTCCCCAGCGCATATTGTCTTTAAGGCTCCCCTTAAAAAGCACCGCCTTCTGAGGCACCACTCCGATGATGGAACGTAGCTCTTTCATAGAATAATCCTTCACATCACGGCCATCTACAAGAACCATTCCCTTTCCCACATCATAAAACCGGGGGATCAGATTTACAAGCGTAGATTTGCCGGAACCGGTGCCTCCTATGACTCCCACCGTCTGCCCCTTCATGGCGCAGAATGAAAGATCTGTAAGGACTTCCGACTGAGTCTCCCCATAGGAGAAGCTTACGCGCTTAAATTCCACCATTGGACCGCTTTGTTTTTCTGCCCCGGCAGGATTCAAACCGGAGCCGTCCCTTAGGCTGCTTTCCAGCTCAAATACTCCGTCCACCCGCTTCATGCAGGCCACTGCCTTTGAGATCAGGATAATAAGATTGGCCATTTTAACCAGTTCTGTGAGGATCTGAGACATATAGTTTACAAGCGCAATGACCTGTCCCTGAGTAATGATGCCTGCATCGGTGCGTTCTGCCCCCACCCAGATCACAGCCACAGCAGCCAGATTGACGATCACATAGGTAACGGGATTTAAAAGAGCGGAAATTTTTCCCACAAATACCTGCATCTGCACCAGGCTGCCATTTTCCTTCTCAAACGTTTTCTTTTCACTTTCCTGCCGGTTAAAGGCACGGATCACCCGGATTCCCATGAGATTTTCTCTCGTAGTCATCAGTACCCGGTCCAGCTTTTTTTGTACCGCCTGATACAGGGGCATACTGATAAGCATGATCCCAAATACTACGATACATAAAAGAGGGATCGTCACTGCAAAAACCATGGCCGCCTTCCGGTCTACCGTAAAGGCCATTACCATAGCTCCAAACACTACAAACGGAGACCGCAGAAGCAGGCGCAGAGTCATATTGATGCCGTTCTGTACCTGATTGATATCGCTGGTCATGCGGGTAATCAGGGCAGATGCTCCCACCTGGTCGATTTCTTTATAAGACAGGCCTGAAATATGCGTAAACAGATCATTGCGCAGAGCCGTAGCTGCTCCGGTGGCTGCCTTGGCTGCAAAATACTGCGCGGTGAGGGAGCAGGCCAGGCCGATCACTCCAAGGAGCACCAGAAAGCCTCCCATAAGAGACACATAGCCCGTATCCCTCCCCCCTATTCCAACGTCGATCATACTTGCCACCACCAGAGGCACAAACAGCTCAAAGCTGGCCTCAAGCATCTTAAAAAGAGGCCCCAGGATGCTTTCTGTCCTGTACGCCTTCATATAACTGAGCAATCGTTTCATTGCCGTTTCTCCTTGTTTCTATCGAATTTTTTCCATTCTCCACCGCACAGCCGTACAAAAAACCAGTTCAGCTCTGCCCCCATAAAAAGAATGCACATACAGAAATACAGCCACAAAAGGAGGATCACAATGGCTGCAAGGCTGCCGTACATATACGAATATCCCCGTCCTCCGATCCGGTTAAAGTAAATGGAAAAGCCCAGAGAAAAAACCATCCATGCCAAAGCGGAAAAGAGCGCTCCCGGAATCTGCTTTGCCGCCTTTA
>OGLK01000456.1_pt1 | contig 13854 bp, 14 predicted proteins | sample 1572811 | NCBI WGS metagenome assembly OGLK01 (sample SAMEA2581898, study PRJEB24529) | metagenome | biome: Human gut stool | place: China | collected 2011
TTGACACCCTCCAAAAAAGCCTTGATTTATGCGGGTTTGAAATGCCCTAAAGCGTGACATTTCTCCCTTTGTTTCCGCTTCCGTTTGGCGGCGTTTATCCGCTTCATGCGTCCGGCGCAGTCCGGGCAGTATTTCCCCCGGTTGGATTTTGGGAAGAAGAACGCCCCGCAGACAGCGCAGCGTTTCCGGCTTCCCCGGCGCAAGAGGGCGGCTTCCAGTGCTTCATCAAGGGGCAGGACAGCGGCGGTAAACCAGCGGCAGAGCAGCGAATAGCTGATACTCTGTACACACACGCAAGGCTCGCCGTCCTCCAACAGCAGGCAGTTCCCGCTGTCATAGTTGCAGCACTCATGCACAAGGCGGCGGGCTGCCCGGTACTGGCGGTAGTCCATGCGGGGGATATTACCGTTCATGGCTCTGCTCCTTTCTGCGCTGCGGCTCGCTCCGGCGTAAAATCTGGTCGATATTGCCCTTGACAGTCTGCAAGCGGCGGTACTCCTCCCGTTTTGCCCGGTAATCGTTGTAGCCGCTGTTTTTCTCTTTGATAAGGCTTTCAATCTCTGCTTGCAGGGCTTTATAGCTTGGCAGCTTGGAAATGCCGTTCTCCCTAAAATAACGGGCGGCTGCGTCTGCTATGATAAAGTCGCTTTCGTGCTTCTGTCGGTAGGCTGCTTTTGCTTTGGCGTTTTTCTGCTGTTTCAGCCCGTCCCGGACAGGGCGGGTCTTGGAATAGGCAAGCACCTGCCGTTGCAGCTCCTTTTTCCCGTTCAGCGTCTTTTCCACCTGCTTCAACCACGCAAGGCTTTCCTGCATGGCGGCATAGGCGGCAGAACAGGCTTCGTCCAGTTCCTCCGGGGAAGAAAAGCCGTACTGCTGGTAGGCGGTAACGGTAGCCGCCATTTGCTTTAGATTGTACTTTGCCGCCCAGCGGTCATAGCCCACGCCCTTGCCCTCGGCTCGCTTGGCTTCCCGGTCAACCATGCGTTGCAAGGTGTTGTCTGCCGGGGTGGTTTTTGCAGCTTTTTCCCCTTGTAACGGCTTTTTAACTGCGGCAGGGTATTCGGGTATGGCTTTGGTCTGTTCGGCAGCTCTGTGGGCGTTCTGCGTGAGCAGGGCAAGGACAGCAGCCTTGTCAAAATCGTCCCCCAGCTTTCGGGCTGTGATAGGCTTTGTCCTGTCCGGCGTGAGGTAGGAAAGCCGCCCCCGGCTCTCCTTGACGGTCACACCCTCCTGCAGCAACAGAGAGGAAAACTCGTCAAAGCTGGCGGCGGTGGCAAGGGCTTTCCGTAGGGTCTGCCGCAGCTTCTCCTTGTTCGTTTCAAACTTGGTCTGCCGGGGCGTGATACTATCGGCAATCATGGGGGCGTTCTGCTTGTCCAGCGCGGCCTGTCCCTTTTTCTGCGCCCAATACTCCCGGTCGGTGACGCGGTTCTTGCTGCCGTTCAAGAGGTCGATTTGATAAAGCCCCTCCCGGTGGCACATCTCCATGACTTCACTCTTGAAATATTCCATAGCGGCGTTGGTGCAGCGGTGCTTGCAGCCCTCCCGTGTGTCGGCTGGTCTGTCCATGTAGGGCAGAAGCGGGACTTCATAAATCCGCAGGGAGTTGATGACGATATGCACATGGATATTGCCGCTGTGGTTATGCCCGTCCGGGTGGGTGCAGACTAAGGCTTGGTGTCCGGGGAAATGCTCTTTACAGAACTGCTCGCCCAGCTCCTGCGCCCGGTCTACGGTCAAGCCGTTGTCTGTCCCGTCCCGTGGGTCAAAGCTGATGATATAGTGGTGGCTTTTCACATCTTCCCGTTTTTGGTTTTTCTCATAGCGGAGATTAGCCCGCATACAGGCAACAGCGAAATCCTCGCCCCCGCAGTTAAGGGAAGAAATGCGGTAATCCTCCCTCGGTATCAGCCGCCCGTTTTCATCAAGGGTGGGCTTCATGGTAAACTCGTCATGCTCAAATGTGAGATAGGCTTCCGCTGCGCCATAGTCCGCATTTTTAGAGCTGATATGTTTGAATGTTGCCAACAGCGTCACCCACTTTCTGCAAGACTTCAAACTTTAGGGCAGCAAGGTCGGAAACCGCCGCCCGTACCTCCCCGGCAAGCTGCGGGTAGGGGCTGTGCCACTCGTTCAGCGTCCGGGCTATCTGGTTTAAGTTGCCGCCGATCCTGCCGTATTCGGCGGTCAGCTTCCCGACAGCGGCAAGCAACTCGTCATTGACGGGGGAAACGGTTATGATGGGGCGTATGGCTGCCCCGGTTATGGCTTGCCGGATAAACTCGGCTTGGCTTATGTTGTAAGCAGAAAGCCTTTCCGCAAACTCGGCGTATTCTTCCTCGGTCATGCGTGTCTTGACTACCCGGCTGCGGTGCGGCGTGTTATATCGTTTTCGCATGGTAAAACCTCCTTCGGCTGTGCGTGGTGTCCTCTCACTAATAGGAGAAAAACAGGGTGTAAAGCGGAACTGTTTTTGAAAAATCCGAAAAATTATTTTGAGGGATTTTCCAGCGGCGTAAGCCGCATAAGCAGGGTTTGGGGAAGGCACTCCCCAACAAGATTCCCGCAGGGGCAAAATGAGCGATAAGCGAATTTTGGCACCTCGGTAGAATCTTGCTCTAAGAAACTGCCGGCCTGCCGTTCACTTGCTACTGCCACTTTTTCAGAAAATCTATAACCAGCTTTTTTTATAAAAGGCTGCGGGCTGGCGTTTTTCCCTTACTCCCTACAAACCACAAAAGAGCAGAATGGACGGACTTTCCGGCAAGAACTTTTCCGGCGGCTCGGTCTTTCCCGACAATAAGGCGTTTCGGAAGCTGCGTTTTGCCCGCTGTCTGAAAAAAATGGCAGCCTTTTTTGGTTTCACTGTCTAATACGGAACTTTTGGAAATTTGCCAAAAATGGACGCAAAAAAAGCAGCAAATCTTTTTCGGATTTACTGCTTCATGTGCCGCTGCGGTGCGGCGGGATGGATATTCAGTTGAAATAAAAGAGGATGGTGGTACTTTAGTCTATCGACTCTTTACTAACTATTAGGTAATCTTGAAAGATTTTCCTTGAATTTATCTAAAGAATGTTCATTGTTTCCCGCAAAAATAAGTGGAATTGTATATTCATATGATATGCCATTTTCATAGTCCGATAATTGTATTTTTATAGTATCATCCCTCTCATCTTTAGGTGCTATATATATGAATGAATTTTTATTTATATCAGATATTTTCCCTTTTTCAGAAGAAACAGTATAACCCCAGTCTGTTAAATTTGTCTTTATTGTAACTTCTGTTTCTGTTTCTTTTCTAGTCTGCAATGCTGTTTTATCGATTTGGATATCAAAAGGAGTCGAACCTAACAATTCACTGTTTATATTTACAAGTTCTTCTCCATTTGTTTTAGAAATATTAGATTCATCTTCATAATTTTGTTGAGATTCATCTTTTGGTGTTTCTCTGTTACATCCTAATAAAAAGCATAAAATAATTAGTACTAATACAGAAAGTTGTTTTTTTTGCATTTATTTCTCCTTTCATATTATCAAAGAAAGCACTGAGAGTACTTTCAAGAAATTAAACATTGTTTGTAATTATATACATGACGTGTCGCACATTTATCCCAGTCATCATATATACCAGGCATTTCATCTTCATATCCATAGTACTGGGGAGAACCCCAACTATGAGTATGAGCGGCAAATACAGTCATTGGAGCAGCTACAATTCCAGCTACTACTGAAAGTGCTAAAATAGATTTTCTTAAATTCATAAGTTCCTCCCTTTCCTTAAAAATACATAGCTCTTTGTTACATTGTCATTTTAATATAATAATTGGTAAAATGCAATAATTTATTTTCTATTTACGAGAAAATACTGTGCATATTATCTTATTTAGGAATAGTTAAGGCGGCTACCTAAATCTTTTTATTACTTTACCGCACATGAGCATTGGAGCCCGGGTTATCCGAGCCGTAGCCCTCCAGCAGATTAACCACGCCCCACACGCCAAGGCCAGCACCGAGAGCAATAACGAGGGTCTGTAAAGTGTCGATTGCAGATGAGAAAAATGCCATATAAGCCTCCATTTCTCCGGGATTTTCCCGGTAACAAAAAAGCCGCCCTTGCAGGCGGCAGGTTACAAACTTCGGGACACTTTGTCTCGAAGCGTTTATGCAAAGGCGTCTGGATCGTCGATGTCATCATAGTTGAGGATGTCCTCGTCCTCTTCTGTGAGCGCATCGTCCGGCACAGTCACCTCATACATCGTACACGCCTCGTTCAGACCGGGCCGCCTGCGGCGGTTAATGAGCCTGTCGAGGTCAAAAGCGTTTTTCTGTTTATCGGCCTCCGCCGTATAACGGTAGTTCGGATGCCGTTTCAGATCATACTTGGGAGAGAAGAACGGGGGTAGGCCCCGAAGCTGCAAAATACATTTATCTCCCGGCATGGTTGCAAGTTCGGCTGGGGTCATCAGTTCCCGGCCCAGCCGCTGGGTATTTTGACTGTAGCTTTCCGACTGACCACGGGAGCGGCTGTCAGTCTGCATACTGATTGTGGCCTTTCCCAGCCAGTTCTCGGATATTTCCTTGATGGTGCTGGCTTCGCGGCCACCGAGGAACACCACGCTGTCCATGTTGCCGAGGATTGTCTCGGCGTGTTTATCGTAAATGGCCTTGCACTGCGCCAACTGCTGATACAGCAGGCACAGACTCCCCTCACGGGAGCGGATAACCGCGACCAGCTTTTCGAGCTGGGGCACCTGTCCCGTGTTGGCTGCCTCATCCCACAACACCCGTACATGGTGCGGCAGGAGGTTGAACATCTGCGAAAATTCCAGCGCTACAAAAAAGTTGTAGGTCTGCGTGGTATCGGAAATGATGAAGAATACCGCCGTTTTCCGATCTCCGATGCGGTCAAGCTCCAATTCGTCATAGGCCATGACTTCACGAAGCTGCGGGATGTCAAAGGGAGCCAGCCGCGCACCGCAGGAAATTAAAATGCTTTTTGCCGTCTTGCCGCTGGCCAATTTGTACTTTTTATACTGTTTGACCGCGAAGCAATCCGGCTTGCGCTTTTCAAGCCCGGCAAACATATAGTCCACCGCGTTCATAAAGTCCTCGTCATCCTCCTTGACCTCCATGCCGGAAATCATATCCACAAGGGTATTCATGTTCCGATCCTCAGCAGGCCCCTCGAAAATGATGTAGGCAATCAGGGCGCAGTATAAAAGCGTTTCCGATTTCGTCCAGAATGGATCGCCTTCCTTGCCTTCGCCCTTTGTGTTGGAAATCAGGGCATCCACGAATTTCAGAATATCAGCCTCGTTGCGGATGTCGGGTAAGAGACTGGCATTGCTGCCAGCCCCTCCCCTAAGAACCGTACGTGACAGTTTCCCGTCATACGGCTCAAGCCTATCGTAAGGCCTCGTGTAAAACGAAACCCGGCTCAAATCAAGTAGTCCGGCTCATGCAGATTTCGATGACACCAGGGATGTACCATAATAGCAGGCCACTTCCTGTTGTTTTCGGTGATAAAATGCGTCTTAAATCCTGTTTCAGATGTAATTCTTTCTCCGCATACAGGGCAGCACCGTTTTTGGTTGTTCCAAATTTTAACGAGTTTTTCTCGTCCTTTGGTGCTGTTCAGCATTCTTTCCCCGTCACGTTCCTCATAATATCCCGTCCATTTTTTATCGAATGGGTTGGCTTCGGCGGTGATTTTCTTGAATCGGATGATTTTAGTATTTGCCGCGTATTCCAGCTTGAGGTATTTTTCATCGAAATCTTTACCGCGGAAAGCAGGCTCTGCTGCAAACGTCCACGTCCGGTTATCAATATGGTGCCAATATTTGTTGGCAATCCATTTCCTACCTTTTCGTTTGTGTCTGCGGCAAGCCCACTTCCATAGGCACTCGAAAATCCTGTGGTCAACTAATCCAAAAATATCCGCAGAAACTACATAGCGGTGGTAGTTGACCCAACCGCGAATCACAGGATTTAGTTTGCGAATGAGCAAGTCCTGCGTGGCGGTTTTGTTCTCCTTAACAATAGTCCGCACTTTTTTGAGGAAAGCTTTTACTGCATTCTTTGACGGCTTTATAAGCAATTTTCCGTTGTATTTCCGAATGTTCTGCCCAAGAAAATCAAAGCCGTCGCTGATATGTGTAATCACCGTTTTTTCCTCTGAAAGTTGCAGGCCGCGTTCCGCCAGAAAGTCCTTGATAAGCGGCATAACCTCGTTACGCAAAGTTTCCGGGCTTTTCCCGGTGACGATAAAGTCGTCGGCATATCGCACGAAATTAATCTGGTCGTAGATGGTTTTACCTGCCACCGTCCGTCTCATCGGGAATCTTTCTTTTAGAATCCGCTCCAGACCGTCCAAGGTCATGTTCATCAAAACTGGCGATATTGTGCCGCCCTGTGGGGTCCCTTCCTCTGTCGGAAAGATTTTTCTGGTTTCCACAAAGCCACATTTCAGCCATTTTTCGAGCATTTCCTTGTCCATTGGGATATTTTTCATTAACCAGCTATGACTGATATGGTCAAAGCACCCTTTAATGTCTCCCTCCAAAATCCATTGAGGCGAACCGGCTCTGCACAAATCGTTAAAGCATTGCCCGATGGCATCGTGTGTGCTTCTTCCAATTCTAAAGCCGTAGGAGTTCGGGTCTGCCAGAGTTTCTGCCAATGGTTCCAGTGCAAACTTATATAATGTCTGCATGGCGCGGTCTGTCATCGTTGGAATACTCAGCGGGCGTAATTTTCCGTTTTTCTTCGGGATATACACCCGTCTGAGAGGTTGGGGCTTATAGCCCCGGCGTTTGAGTTTGTCAATCGCCTCGAATTTGCCTTTTGGCGTTTTCCATAATTCATGGTCTACACCAGCGGTATTTTTGCCTTTATTACTTGTCACACGTTTCACTGCCAATGCCTTGGCATAGAAAGAGTGCGTCAACAGCCATTGCAGAGTTTTCACTTTGCTGTAATGACCGTCTTTTTGAGCCTTTACGATACGCATTTGCAGCTTTTTAACATAGGCCTCCGCTTTCTTCCAATCAATGGATTCCCAGCTTCGTGCCCTGTCAGCAGGCGCACACAGTTTCCTGTTCATTTGCAATTCCTCCTCTCAAAAGTTCTGTAAATTCTCTCGTAAAGATAGACCTGCTGGAAGTCAGCCCGCTTTCGCGTGGGATGCTGTTTCAATCCCTATCCGTCCTCATTACAAGGTCGGCGTTCGCTTTTTCCAGCGTTCCTTACCCGCGTTTCTATCGGCTTTCCTTGCGGTCAGCTTTCCGAATATACGGAGAGAGCGCGGGCTTAACACGTTTCACGTAATCAACCGTGTAGGTTAGGTGCCGCCTATCCGCCGGCAGTCATGTTTGTCCATGTGTTCCCAGCTTACAGGAGAACATCCGACTGCACACCTTTTGGTTCAGGCCTATCAGCAACTTTAGCCTGGTTCCCGCTAACGACGTTTAACAGCGATTTACTTACATTCACCATACTACACAAGCCAAGCTCCCCAGCCGGACGTTGCTTCCAGCTTTTCGCCTCTGCCTCGAGGTTTCGGCTTAACCCTTTCGGGAGGGCTACCTTTTCTCGTCATGCTGCCTCACGGCCGTTGCCAGCCGCTTCGGTGACGATAGGCTACTGCTAATGGAATAACAGGTTCGGTCAGCGCCGAACAGTTTAATTACGCGACCTCGTGTCGCGCGTAGGCGAACGGGTTAAAGTGCATACTTTTCTGGAAATTGATCGTATTGAATACTCGTATTTTATAGGGCTCATAGATGATCTTTCCTTTTTCATTCCGCACAGGCTTTCCGTCCTTGTCCAGCTTTGGTGTGCCTCGCTGCAACATCTTTCCGCATTCCACAAGGACTGTACCTTTAGGATCGGTGACGACGTAGGAACTGTGCATTTGCATCAGATTGGGCTTGATGAAAAAGCGCGTTTTTCCCGAACCTGATCCTCCGACTACCAGTACATTTTTATTTCTTGCATTGGCCGGATTTTTTGGCCTTCCGTTTAACATCAGTCCTTCACTTTGGGTAAGAATGATATTGTTTTCCGGCTTTGGGTCCATAAACGGGGCAATATCGGCTTTATTTCCCCAACGGGCTGAACCGTATTCCACATTTTTGCGATATTTCTTAGCGTCTTTTCCTCTAAGATAGACTGCCAGCCGCATAATGGCTGCACCGCATAAACCAATCAGCCAGTCCATTGCCGCCCCCGGCCACATACTCTGAAACGCAAGGGCAAAGCCTTCGGACAGTCCTAACAGCTTTTGGAAAGCGTCTGCTCCGGGAGCCAGACGCACCGCCTCGCCCAGCTTGGCAAATACCAGAAGGAACAGAACATAAGGCAGATGGAGAATGACCTGTTTTTTCAATGTTTCTGCATCGATCTTCATCGTTCCGGTCCTCCGTGTTCTTTGTTCTTTACACGGTCACGACCAAGCGACTGTGCCAGTTCTTTGAACTTATGAAGCTGTGTAAGCAACGACGGTCTGCTGCTGCGTGTAAGGTCTTTCTTTGTATATTCCTTAAAAGCTGCCGTCAGTGCATCCGCCTGGTTTGCCTTGAAATATACCGTCCATTTTGGGGGATCGGTCCCAAGTTCCTTTTCTATATGGTAGCGTACCTGATGTTTTCTGGCATACCGTTCAAAAGAGCGGATTCGCCCTGAAACTTCAATGGTATTGGCTCCGGGGTCTTTATAAGTCAGCCGCTTCATGCTGTTGCGCCCGACTTTTGGCATTGTGCGTTCCTGTTCCATCTTTTGGAGTACCGCAGCAATAGCCGCACGCAGTACCCGCCCTGACAGTTTTGCTGCCTGTATAGAAACAGAAACCGTTCGTTGTTCGAGATCTTCCTGCAAGAGCATCCTCCTTTCTGATAAAATCGGTATTTATAATATGGAAATAACTTTTTACCGGCTTTCCCCAAGAACCTGCTGTCGGGAAGCGTGTTCAAAGGCTTTTGCTGCCTGATCGACCTGAATTTTAGCATGTTTCAAAAGCGTCTTGATGATCGTAGCCGGGCGTTCCTGTTCCTCCAGATGATCGACCATCCCTTTGCACTCATCCGGGAGGTATTCCGCCATATCTTTCAACACATCGGAAAAGTTACCCATAAAGCCCCAGCAGCTATCCGACAGCTCCCCGTTTTTATAAAGCTCAAACCCATAACATTCGCCACGCAGATAGGAATCATAAGCGGCGACTTCACTGCGCATCAGTGCGTCCGCTTTCTGCCGGATGGCACCGGTCATCTTGTCAGCGTCAAATTCCTTTAGGGCATCTTCTTTGGAAACATAGATCCAGCCAACCTGTCCGCTGTCCCATTCTGCATGAGGAGCCCTGCCTGAGAAACTTTCTGTACTCATGGCAAGACCGGAGTGGTCGTAGAGATAGACGGGGAGCATCAGATACTTTTCCGAAATTACTTTCTGCATTGCTTCATCGATCGCCCGTTCCTCTGTCTTTGGTCCATGCCGGAAACGGCTGCTTACAATGTTTACCATCCGTTCATAGCGTTTCATGCCGGCTTCATCATGTCCTACGGTATCTAAATACATTTCCCGCAGGAAGTCATCTTTGTCCATATAGTTGTGATGGTCGCCCAGCGCATAGCGGGGATGGAAGCATACCATCGTCCCAAAATGTTCATCTACCTCACGGGGAGAGATCAGAATATCATCCGGCTGCACCATAAGGGCATAAGGTTCATTTACTGCCATTAACATAATTGGCTCCTTTCTTTCTACAAATCCGGGCCGGAATGGTGCATCATCGGTTTTTCCCGGTGTTCATTGGTTGCAGGCTGCTTGACTGCAATGATCTCGCCGGCAATCCTTGCAAATTTTTCAGGGTACTTGAATTGCTCCCCATATTTCTCCATCAGATCCGGGGAAAGGTCTGTAAAATTTTCCTCGCCAAGACCAACGATCAGAAAATTCCCGGACACAATATCATAGATGTGGCCGTCATCGTCAAAGAGAGCTCGGTTCAAAGGCAGCCCCATCAGCTTGCCTTCTTCATTGCAGATCAGAGCCACCGGGTCCTCATACGGATAGACCGCCTGAATATCTCCGCCCACTGCCGCCTGCAAGGATTTCAGACCACTTTCGATCTCCGCAGCATAAGGGGACCTGCCCGGCTCTACCATTAACACTTTCATAATTGTATATCCTCCTTCTTTTTCATTGCCGTACCGGGAGTGGTTGGCGTTTTTTCCTGAGTTTTTGCCACAGAGAGCTTCCCCAGGACGGAAGGCTTCTCCTGGTTTTCGGGTGTAAAAATACCGCCCTCCGAAACCTCGGCGGCGGCATGTTCCGTTTTGGCCTGTTCCAGTCCTTCAACCGTATAGCCAGGTAAAAGAGTACCGTGAACCATAAAATGGTGCTCATATTCTTTCGGGATCGGCGGGGAAATTTCCGTGAATAAATGGGAATAGGCTTTCTTTCGCCCGTCCAGGTATTTTATGGCTGCATTCTTATCTGTATATCGTTTCTGGTTTTGTCCGGCAATCTTTGCTCCATATCCCTGCTTCGGGGAATGAATACGGACTTCCCATGTCACATACCAGGCAATCGGAACACTTTGTTTGGTTTCCCGGTCATATTTCGTATCTTCCCAAATACTGCAGGTCATTTGATAGACCCGGTTGCTGATTTTCTGATCCGCCCTCCAGTTATCGGTGTCTTTCCACTGGTTGCCGGTATGTTCGATCTCCGGTGTACGAAGATATTCCAAAGCCCGGTTGATCGTCTGTGTTGCCGCTGCCTGCTGTTCCCACTGTTTTGCAGCAGCCACCACGATTTCATAGGCTTTCTGCTCCCCGTCGATACTTCCTTGGCGCATGGCTTCCAGGCTATCTGTTCCCATTGTGATCAGAGTAGAAATATCCACATTTTCACAAACTACGCTGTGTTCAATTTTAAGATCTGATCCCGGCGTCAAGTGGTCGCCATACCGGTAGGCATGGTAATCCCTGCTTTCTTCCAAAATGCTGTTCACCTCCTGCTATATTTCCGGCTCATGGTTTTTTCTGGAAACCGTCTGAGCCGGTGATTTTTTATCTGTCGGTCTGTTTGCCGCAAGCTGATCCATCACGGAAGGACGGCCGATGCCGAACATGGATAGCTGACCGTCCGCTGCCTCACGAAGTTCAGAAACAGAGAGGGGAAGCGTTACATCAGCATGGGTCAATAGCTGTTCCCGTTTCAAATCCTGAATGATCTCGTCAAAAACAGCGTTGATCGCACGGCGTTCTTCCCCCACAGGGAAGGCTTTCAATACCTCCATTTCTCCGTCTTTACCGGAAACTAGGGTAAGGGCACAGTCGGCATGGCCTGCCAGATAATCCGATGTGTAGGGCAGTTTGTCCTTGATATAACAGGCAAAGGCTCTGGCTGTCATTTCCACGTTGCTGTCCCAATAACCGCCGTCTTTTTCACATTCTTTTCCCATGCGTACCGAATTACGGTAAAAATCAGTTTCCGTCCGTCCAATCTGCAGAGCTTCCTGCGCCTGCATCCCGGAAAGCATACGCTCAAAAATTTCCAGCCGTTCCCGTTCACTTTTGGGAATTACCCGGCCGGTAACATTCTTCTTAAATGCGCTGATCTGTTCCACAGAGCCGGGTTCGCCGGACAAAAATGCTTCCCGCAAGACTGCGTAGGTTTCCATCTGTTCCTCATTGCCATACCGTTTCAGGGAGGCAAGAACCGAGGAATCCAGCCAGCTTGCCGCATTTTTCCGGGTGCGTTCTGTTTGTGCTTCCGTGCGCTTTGCTGCCTGTTCCGGTGTTTCCTGTTTATACTTCATGGTGTCAATGAGTTTTTGGAACGGCGCATAGAGGCGGGGCTGTTCTGACAGCATCCCTTTTGCGCCCATCTTTGTACCAAGATAATCGTCAAGTCCATGCCACCATTCATGTGCCAGCGAACCGGCTCCGTGCATTTTCGTAAGATTGATGACTGTACGCAAAGGTTCATAATGAGCCGCAGCATTGCCGCTGCCTCTTGCACCAAAAGCGATAGCAAGCGTTCCCTGATAAGCAATATCTTTATCGCTGATCTTAAGGGCTGACGCCAGATCCTTTAGTGCTTCAAATCCCATGTTAAGGGAGGTCTGACGGTCGTTCTGGTTCATCCAGTTTCCAAACTCGCCGCCGCGGAATCCAAATGTATCAAGATAATGCTGTCCGGTGATCTCCACGCCATTCCGATAATCCGGGCCGGTACGTTTGACATGGGCGAGCTGGGGAGGGACAAACCGGATCTTCCCATTTTTGTTCCTGCCTTTGGCAAGTTCCTGCACCCATTTCAGGGCAGCTTCTTTGGTCTCAAAATTGGTCCGCAGGATCGAATAGCCTTTTGTCACATAGTAGGTACCGGGTTTCCAGTCCTCATTTTTAGAATAGGTATGTTTCCCGTCGTTGAAGTGGATCGCATAACCTTTCGGTATTTTCTGCTCTTTGGAAACACAAAACTGTTCCTTTTTTGCTTTCTGAGTAAAGTTGCGCTCAAAATATTCAGCCGAGCGGATCAGCATAGTATTGGATAATTTGTTTGTAATCACGGGATTGTCCTGACCCTTTTTCGTTGCCCGGTAATGGATTCCGCTTACCCAGCCCTGTACCTTTTCTAAATATCCATTGTCAACGAAAAAGCGGTCATAGGCTCTCATGGCATCCTCCACAGTACGGACATCTGAAAGCACTGTCTGCAATTCCCGGACTGTTTTTATATACTCCTTTTGCCTCGCAGTCCGTTTTTCCGGGGTGTCATCCGTGCGGTAATACTGAGGAGAGGCGTTTAAGCCGTCCCTTGCTTTTTTGATAAAATAGACCACGCCAAGAGGAATCCCTTCCTCCAGCATGGCTGCATAGTCCGGCTTTTTCCAGACATTATCCTTTTTCACAAATTTTTCGGCTTCGCGCTCATTCATGGCTTCCAGATCATCTGCATACAGCCCGCGGTCTTTCCACAGGTCTTTTTTCGCACCGCCGATCTTTTCACCGAAATCTTCATGCACTCCTGCCAATCTTCATCACCTCCAGTCAGTGTAAAATTCTTATCGCTCCGGGGCAGGGCGACGTTCTTCGTTTTTGTGAAGTTGTGGGAGGTTTCCTGTGATCTGGTCGGTTTCCCTGCGGATCAGTTTGTCCAGAGCGCCTAAATCCTCCGGTGCAATGGCAAACTCCCGGTAATTTTCATACCACAGGCCCGTAGAGACTGCTGCGATGGGCGCAATTTTCTCCGAACCGGATGGAAGAAGGCGATACACAGGGGCTTCGTCATAAAGAAGCATCTGCTTTGCCGTTCCCTGTGGTATGCGGTACTTATCCATATCCGGGTTCTGGGCTGCCTCCATATATTGCATATTCAGGCGTTCTTCTAAATCCTGGGGCATATAACGAAATGCCTGATCCATCCACTGTCTGAACATCGTGGAATAGTGGTACTGCCATTCCGTAACTTGATTCGGGGCATAAGAAAATCCCCAGCTTTTCAGAGCATCTTTTTCGTAAAGCTCCATTTCAGTCCATTCTTTCAGGCTGACCGTAGCCGCTGAACCATCTTTGCGTTCGATATTGACGCCGCAAGGATAGAGGATATTTCTTTTTATATCCTGCCGTAGCGTGTCTAAATCCATCATCAGGACATCCCCGTACAAGTGACCGCCCTCGCTGCGATTCGTATGAAACAGGAAAGCCCTCGCTCCGATGAACTCCGTTGTGAAGATCATTTGATGAAGGTCTGCCGTAGAACAATAAGCAAACAAAGCGTCGGAAAGCCACATGTGATTTTCAGAACGGAGTTCATCGGCAGAACTTCATCAAATGATCTTC
>OGLK01000458.1_pt1 | contig 13703 bp, 17 predicted proteins | sample 1572811 | NCBI WGS metagenome assembly OGLK01 (sample SAMEA2581898, study PRJEB24529) | metagenome | biome: Human gut stool | place: China | collected 2011
GTGGAGCAGATCTTTGCGTTCACGGCATATATTTTTATTATGATCGCAGATCATTTTAACGCGGTTCATGTGATGTTAATGAAAAAACTCAGCGACTCTCCGGCGGACGTGATGGAGAACCTGTCCTTCGGCCTGAGTGGGGATCATGTGCTGGCAGTGACGGTCTCCGGGCTTTTAGGCGCTGTCTGGAAGTTTGTCGGTCCGGAGTGGGTGTTTGTATTGGGAGCAGCGGTCTGCCTGGTGCATTTCGGGGTGGCTGTGTGGCTTGGAAAGAGAGCATGATAAAGAAGACACAAAATAGCTGGCGGATATGATAAATTTAAGGAGAAACAGAATATGATTTTTGTATCGCACTATGATTCACCGCTTGGAATCCTTTATCTGGCGGCGGATGAAGAAGCGTTAAAGGGAGTCTGGTTTGAGGGGCAGAAATATTTTGCTTCCGGGTTAAAAGAGAACGGGACAGAGGAGAAGGAAACTCCTGTCTTGAAGAGGACGAGAGAGTGGCTGGATCTTTATTTTGCAGGGAAAGATCCGGAGTTTCTTCCACCGCTGGCGCCGGACGGATCAGAATTCCGGAAAGAGGTCTGGAAGCTCCTGCTTACGATCCCATACGGGAAGACGATGACTTACGGAGAAATCGGCAGAAAAATTGCTGAGATGACAGGAAAAAAGCACATGTCCGCTCAGGCCGTCGGAGGCGCGGTCGGCCACAATCCGATCTCAATCCTGATTCCATGCCACCGGGTGGTCGGAACGAACGGTAGTCTCACCGGGTATGCGGGCGGAATTGAGAAGAAGATCGGGCTTTTGAAACTGGAACAGACAGACATGTCCGGGATGTTTGTGCCGAAGAGAGGGACGGCGCTGTAGTTGAGAAGTGCTGTATGTTCGCGTGTATGGTTTCGTCTTCTGAGCTGTGAACAAAATATGCAGTAACATACGAAATGACGGGTGTAGTGTAGAAATGTGAAAATTTTGCATTACACCTGTTTTTTATGATATTATGGTAGCGGAAGAATCTAGATTGCGTTGAGGTGCGGCATGAAGATACAGAAAAAATGGCTCTATATACTGCTGACTGCAGCAGGTGTGTTCGGTGTGGTCACAATTCTCTTTTTTTCAGGCGAAAAATGGCTGCGAGATGGCTGGTATTATATCCCTGACAGGGCGATCGCCATTGCACTTGGGTTCTGCGTGTTCTGGCAGATCGTGCTGACAGCGGGGACATGTTTTTTTCTGGCGTGGATCAGAAAGAAATTCGACGGCTGGATGAGAAGGATTATCAGGGTACCGGTGATCGTGGCGGCGGTATTTCTGTTCCTGTTTTTGGCATGGAACTGGTTTCTTTACAGTCTTGGATCTGAGCAGAAAGTGGAGCAGTATGATGAACACATTGCCCTGTATGTAACGAATACATTTGTGAGAACGAGATTCCGGTATCCGCATTATATGTATGAGGAAAACTGGCTGTTTATGAGGAGCCTGAGTGATGAGGAGCAGCAGGAAGCTGTTTTACAGTACGGAGATCCGGATGATTATTACAGGGAATATCATTAACGGAAGACGCAGATATGCGACGGAAGAAAAGCTGCAGTTGGAGAATTATGTGATTCAGAAAGGAAAATAAACGATGCGATATTTAAAACCACATTTTTACGATAAATTTGTCTGTACGGCCGGAGATTGCCCGGATACCTGCTGCGCGGGATGGCAGATCATGATCGATGAGGATTCTCTTGAGAAGTATAAAAGCGTGCAAGGAGAGTTTGGAAAACGTCTGCATAATTCAATCAACTGGGAAGAGGAGTGCTTCTGTCAGAATGACAGGCGGTGCGCGTTTTTGAATGATGGGAATCTGTGTGATCTCTATAAGGCACTGGGACCGGACGCGCTCTGCGATACCTGCCGCCTTTATCCGAGACACACGGAGGAATTTGAGGGACTCAGGGAATTATCCCTGTCCCTTTCCTGCCCGGAGGCGGCGAAGATCATTCTTTCCTGCAAGGAGCCGGTCCGGTTCCTTGAGGAGGAGACGGACGAGGAGGATGATTTTGACGAGTTTGATTTTATGTTCTTTTCTCTGTTTTACAGGATCGAAATCTGTCGTTGACGATTCGCATGGCAGCGTGTGAGCAGCTGGCGGAGAGATACCAGATCTGTATGGAGGAAGGAAGAGAGTTTGAGATCGATGATCTGCTTCAGGAATGCGAACGCCATCACAGGGAGGGAACCTTGCGGGAGTTTGTATCGGAAAGTCTCTCGGAAAAGGGCGTGGATGCGGCATCTTTTCATCAGTGGGAGTGGCAGAAGGAAGAACTTCAGGTGCTTTATGGCCTGGAACGTCTGCGCCCGGAGTGGGATCAGGTGCTTGACGGGGCGGAAAGGTGGCTGTATCAGGGAAGCAAAGAGGAATATTTTAAGATCTGTGAGGAATTTCACCGGATGTATGGGGCGATGAGCAGCCATAAAGAAGAGTGGGAAAATATGGGCGAACAGCTTTTAATGTTCTTTGTCTATACATATTTCTGCGGGGCAGTCTATGACGATATGGTCTGCTCCAAGCTGGAGCTGGCGTTGTTCTCTGTCCGGTGGATTCAGGAATTTCTGATCGTCCGGTGGCTGGAAAATGGGAAGAAGCTGTCCATGCAGGATGTGGAGGAGCTCTCCTGGCGGTACGCGAGGGAGATCGAGCACTCCGATGATAACCTGAATGCGCTGGAGGACTGGCTGTTTGGGATGTATGCGCCGGAAGGATGCCTGCTGGAGGAAGAGAGGAAGCTTTTTGCAAAAGAGGACCGGGTGGGAGATTGAAAAGAAAGGCTTTTGTAGATGTAGCAAAGAATAACTTACAGACAATTAACTAAAATATAAATAATATATTACGAATTATAAAGATAAATGGAAGTATATTGAAAAAAACATGAATTGCAATATAATTTAAATAAGAGAAGATCGACTGACAGCCTGTACCGAGAGAGGAGGACCTCTATGAAAAGACGTGAGAAAATTATGTTGGCACTGTTTGTGATTGATCTGTTCCTTTTACCGTTCTACAAGCAGATCCATGAGGATGTGGGACTTACTTTTTCTTTTAAGAAAATTGTATTTTGGTGGTTCTATTTTTTTCCTATCGCTTATTTTATGGGAGGATATTTCCTGAGTTATTTTATACTTGTAAAAAGTAAAATAATTCTTAATAAAAATGTACAGCAAATGTTGTTGGCCTTGATTGTTACTGTCACAGGAGTGTATGTACTTGCAACAGCAGCGATACTTGTACATCAATGGCATCCATTTTTACCAGATTCGCTTGTTTCAACAATTGTGTATGTTGTTTTAATAATATATGCTCGATATATTTTTGTATTTTCAGTTATAGGTTTCCTGACAGCCATATGTTTATTCAGTCACCTGGATAGGAGGCAGGATGAGCAAAAAGAAAATTAAAATAAGAGATAGCATTTTCCTGCTGGTGATCATATGTGCATTGATTTTCATAGGGAAAATAACGAAACTCAATGATCTGCGTGCAGAAAAAAGCGATATGTATTATCGATCGCCCATTCAAATGGCTGGAGTAAAAGAGCTATTATATCAACAAAAACACACCAATATGACATCGTTTTTTCAGGGGGAAATGTTACGGTGAACAGACAAAAATATGTCATGGATGAATCGATGGATTCTGTGTTAGATCAATTTTATCGATCATTGAATGAGACGGAGGGAAAATATAATTAGCAGTGCATTGTTGAGATAATGCCCCTGGGAGAATAGGAGTTTTTATGACAAATAAATCAGTAAAAACATGGCGAGTTTTTCTCTTCGGACTGGGCTGTATTTTAGCAGGTATATATTTAAGAAGAGCTTTAACTTATTTTCGGGTAATTAGAGGAAATCTTTTATCGAATAGCATTGTCTTAGTTGCTGTGATTTGGTTTGTGGCGGGGATTGTTCGTTTATACCGTTTACATCGCCTATATCCTGAAACTAAAACAGCTGTCTATAAAGATAAATGGTGCATAATAGAAGCCGTTATTATCTTTATCCTGGCAGCAGGCTTAACATTAACAGGCTGCGGAGCACGCAATGTACAGGAGCCATCCGAAACACTTCAAAGTGGTGAAGATGAGAATATCACAGAATCCATAGAAAACACGGAGTATGATTCCATAGTGGATTTTTTTGCAAACAACAGCACGCCTGTCTTTGTGCTTGATCCTAATAAGGAAAGTAATTCAGGTAATGAATCATTCAGCGCTTTGGATAAAAAAGCTTCCGTGGCAAAGAGTTATTTAGCAGTAACATATGAATGCGAGATAGACAGTAATAAGCTCCAGGTAAAGCTGGCGACATGCAATTCAGACAACGGGAAGAACAGCTGAACGCTGTAATAGAAAGCAATCCGAACATATTCACTAAAAAAGATATTGGAGGGAATTCTGTATATTATTGTCCTGGATCAGAATATGACTGGTTTGACTGTTATGCAATACATATTCCGGCGGGTGATGGATCATTTCCTAAGTATCCTGTTTGCTTTTGAGCACAGACCTGGACGCTAATCTGAGAGTATAAGAAATTCTGAATATTGCATAACCAGAGAGTGGAAACACTTTGATGTACATACAACAAAAATGGGGGGACAAAATGAAAAAACATTGTATACTATGGACGGTAGTAATAACTCTTATTGTTTCCTGGTTTTTATTTTTTCCATGGAGTAAACAAGTATTTGAGGATGGCGGGACTATTGTCTATTCCAGTTTCACATACAAAATTTATATATGGAACTCAATAGGAGGAAAAAACACGACTGAGATATATTATTTCCCATTTAATTTTAAGTATAGAAGTGGGATATTAGATAAATGATCAAAAGTTAATGACAGCACTTTGATTATTGTTTATGAGTCTAACAACGCACATTTTAACTGTCGAAAGTCCAGAACACGGTTGATTATAGATGGATCTTGAACTGGAGCGGTTTTATCGATTATTGAATGAAACTTTGGTAAAGAGAGGATACATCGGCAAAATTTATGGAGGTGAGGGCTATGAGGAAAATAAAAGAGATCCTTTTTTCTGAGAATGGCATGAAGGTGGTTAATACTCTGTTCTTTTTGGCGATGCTTTTTTATTGGAGCGGCCTGTTGTTTGTCGCTTATATTGTCTGGATCTGTTATCTTGTGTTTTGCATTAGAAATACGGAATCCAGAGGGAGCAAGGTGGTTTATTCGGTGTTTGTTGGACTTGCAGTGGTTATGATCGGAGTGAGTCTGTATGGTTTGATACGAGGAGCACCTGTGAAACTTTTTCTGTAAAATAACCATCATAAGGTCCTTCTATGATAAAATAAATATCATTAGGAGGGCCTTTTATTATGGCAAGACAAAAGAAACCTGTACACAGAGTACAAATGACCGATGGAAAAAGAAATATCATTCGTCAGCTTCTCGAAGAATACGATATTGAGACTGCTGAAGATATCCAGGATGCTCTTAAAGATCTCCTTGGCGGCACCCTCAAGGAAATGATGGAGGCAGAAATGGATGACCATCTCGGATATGAGAAATCCGAGCGTTCTGACAACGACGATTATCGAAACGGCTATAAACGCAAGCAGGTAAACAGTCGGTATGGTTCTATGGAAATCGAAGTACCACAAGATCGAAAGTCCACCTTTGAACCACAGGTTGTCAAAAAGCGTCAGAAGGATATTTCTGACATTGACCAGAAGATTATCTCCATGTATGCCAAAGGAATGACTACACGCCAAATTTCGGAAACGATTGAAGATATCTATGGCTTTGAAACATCTGAGAGTTTTATTTCTGATGTAACAGATAAGATACTTCCGCAGATTGAAGACTGGCAGAATCGACCATTAGACGACGTGTATCCGATTCTTTACATTGATGCTATCCACTATTCTGTGCGGGACAACGGAGTGATTCGTAAACTTGCAGCCTATATAATTCTGGGCATTAACACAGAGGGCAAAAAGGAAGTATTGACCATCACGATTGGTGACAATGAAAGTGCGAAATACTGGCTTTCTGTCTTAAATGAACTAAAAAATCGAGGGGTTAAAGATATCCTGATTATCTGTGCAGACGGCCTTACAGGCATTAAAGAAGCGATTTCGGCGGCATTTCCAAAGACAGAATATCAGAGGTGTATTGTCCATCAGGTAAGAAATACGCTGAAATACGTTCCGGATAAAGACAGGAAAGCTTTCGCTACAGATTTAAAAACCATCTATCAGGCTGCTGATGAGCAGAAGGCTCTGGCTGCTTTAGACCGTGTGACAGAAAAATGGAGTCCGAAATATCCGAATTCCATGAAACGCTGGAAGGACAACTGGGATGCCGTTTCTCCAATTTTCAGAGACTTTACTGCTACCGATGCATCTTCTGCACGTTCTTCTTTATTTGTCTCTGTTTCTTCATGTGCAGAATCTGCAGGGGCAATCGTAGTTATTTCCGGTATCGTCTTCTGAGCAGTCTGGCAGCCGGTCATAAACAAGCAGACAATCCCGAGCATTATAAATCGTTTTTTCATGTTATCACCTCCTGAATCACACGCGCTCAAATGACAGATATCTCGTCCCTTGAAAAGTGAGTTTTCCAATATCTCCTTCCGCCAGCATTCCATATTCTCTTCCTGAAACCTGTAGTTCCATCCGGTCACCGCTCTCTACCTGAAACGTGACATAGTAGCTGGTACTTGAAGTCGAATGAAAGCCATGAGCTCCAGACAGGTCACCCGCATTTGCATGGCTATGATGTGTGATATTTTCACGCTTTGCGACGATGGTTGCACTCACCGACAGACGCGGTGACTGATTGTTTTTGTGCCATGTTCTGATTCCGGTCACAAACTGAAAGATGATCATACCGAAAACGATCACGAAGATAATTGGAAACATATATTCAAACAGCATAAACATATCACTCACCCCTTCTTAATCTTGCGTCTAACGATTCCCCTGAGCACAGCATATACAACAATCACGAAAAGCGAGGCAGCGCTATACAGTAATGCTTCTGTATACCAAGGCGCAGAATTCTGTTCGTATAGTTTCGGAAAGCGCTTGTACTCATAGAAATCCATACTCGTTTTAATCACAATCACATAAAAACTCGCATAGATCATACATTTTAAGAAATCGTAGAGTTTATTCATATCATCACCTCCGCGATACACTGCTCAATTCTTTTGACTTCAACAAATTGGAATTTATTTTGGCAAATCATCTTCCGCTTTAAAATTCACATTACTGCCATCGATCGAGATTGTGATCGTGTAGTTATAGATTATACCATCTTCTGTTTCCAGCTTAAATGTTACCGCACCACCTCCGAGATACTGAAAATCAGGTTCGTCAGACATTCTTGCATATGTGCCATACTGTTGAAAGTATCCGTCTGCATCAAAGAACGCAACATTGCTTGATTGCTCCTTATCGTTCCGGAAGAGTACTGCACCAACACGGTCACTGGCATGATCTGGAATTAAAACACAGTCTATGTATTCCCAATCTGTTTCTTGCACAAGAGAGAACATAGACACAATATCTTGTTCAGACCAGATTTTTCCTCCATTCAGATTACTGATATCTGTATTCTGAACCGGATTGCTGGCAGAATCTGATGTTTCTGGCATGGCGTCTTTGCTGCTACAGGCGGACATTCCTAATACACAAACCGTCATGAAAATAAAAAGCAATGCTCTCTTCATATGAATACCTCCTCAAATTCCGATTTTTCGTTCTCTGCGACTTCCCAATAAACGGGAAGTTGTTACTCTGATTTCCGCCAGAACAATCCTTCTGAAGCTGCAATTTTCTCGAACAACATACACATTTCTTCATCTGGATTATAAATGTTTATATTTAAGCAATCCCATCCAAACTGGAGAAGCACATCTTTACTTGTAAATAATATATTTACATCACCAGAATGGCTTTCCAGCATAGTATCAATGATTTTTGTTACTTGTTCGGGGGTTGGCTGTTCAATCCATTTGCCCCATTGAACAGATGCAGGATAATAACACATCGCTTTCAAAATAACGCCAACAAATCTATCTCTTAACCCACAGTAATCATAGTGGTTGAGTAGATAAGTTTCTACTTCAAAAAACTGTCCACCACAATTCATGGGTACTTGTTTAGGGAGGAAATCCATTATATAGCACGGGGTTTCCAAGAGTTTGTCAATTATGTTCACTTAATCACGCTCCTTTAACAAATTCCGATTAGTTACTCACATAATATCATGTTTTTTCTTCAATTACATCTACATAATTTTAATAAACTGCCATTCGGTTTGCTTCTGTAACCAGCGTCCGGTTAATCTTCTCCTGCATTGTTTCCCTTGCATCTTCGTTGAAATGATAACGGATGACAGAGACTGTCCAACTCATCGATACGCTCTTTTGGAATACAAGGCTGTTCGGATATATCCTCAATGTATTAGATATCATCCGCAAAATGGGATTCCAGTATTACTTCCCGCATCGTACATCCCATCCCGGCGCATTGCATTTGACGATTAAACTGCCGGACGAACAATCCTGCCCTCCGCCCTTAGCATTCTTCTGCAAGCTTAGAGGAAACCTCCCGGAATTCCTCAAGACCCGGGACCGGAGGGGTACCGGCGCGTCCCCCGCCACAATGAATCAACCCACAGAACCTGCCCTCACATATTCTTCCATATACATAGCTACAAAAAAGCCTGCCCCACCAGCATTCTATTTGCCAGTGCAGCAGGCCCTTTAAAATACGTTCTAAATTACATTCAAAGTCAACATCTAAGCTGAAATCTACAGGCCAAGAGCCATCATTCCAACTCAAACGCCCCAGTATATAACTGATAATACACACCCTTCTGCGCGATCAACGTCTCATGATCCCCGCGCTCAATGATATGCCCGTGATCTAAAACCATGATCGCCTTACTGTTGCGTACCGTAGAAAGTCTGTGGGCGATCACAAACACCGTGCGTCCCATCATCAGGTTGTCCATGCCCTCCTGAACCAGCGCCTCCGTTCTCGTATCGATCGAGCTCGTCGCCTCGTCTAAGATCATCACGGGTGGATCCGCGACAGCTGCTCTCGCGATGGAAATGAGCTGTCTCTGTCCCTGGGAAAGGCTGGCGCCGTTGCCGGTCAGCATCGTATTGTAACCTTCCGGAAGTCTCTGGATAAAATCATCCGCATTCGCAAGCCTTGCAGCCGCCATACATTCTTCATCGGTGGCATCCAGCCGTCCATAACGGATATTCTCCATAACCGTACCCGTAAAGAGATTCACATCCTGAAGAACAACGCCGAGAGACCGCCTGAGATCCGGTTTCCGGATCTTTGTGATATTGATCCCATCGTACCGGATCTTGCCGTCCGGAATATCATAAAACCGGTTGTTCAGGTTCGTGATGGTCGTCTTACCGGCACCTGTGGCGCCGACGAAGGCGATCTTCTGACCGGGCTTCGCGTAGAGTGTGATGTCATGAAGCACAAGCTTCTCCGGCGTGTATCCGAAATCCACATCCTCTAAACGGATATCGCCCTTTAAAGGAGTATAAGTGACGGTTCCGTCCGCCTTATGCGGGTGTTTCCAGGCCCAGATTCCGCTCTTGTCGTTTGTCTCTTTTAAGACGCCGTCAGCGCCCCATTCCGCGCGTACAAGAGTCACATAACCCTCATCTTCCTCCGGCTTCTCATCGATCAGTGCGAACACACGGGAAGCGCCCGCAAGACCCATGGCGATCATGGCAACCTGCATGGAGGCCTGACCGATGGTCTGGGAGAGCTGTCTTGCCATACCGAGGAAGGAGACGATCACACCGATGGTGACAACACCGGAACCGCTGAGACTTAAGTTCGGGGCTTTGAGATATACGAGGAGTCCGCCGACAATGGCGAGGACCACATACATCAGGTTGCCCACGTTATTTAAGATCGGCATCAGGGAGTTGCCATAACGGTTTGCCTGCTCACCGTCGGAGAAAAGCTGCTCGTTCAACTTGTCAAAATCCTTCTTACACTCGTCCTCATGGCAGAAGACCTTGACGACCTTCTGTCCCTGGATCATCTCCTCGATGAAACCTTCCTCCTTCGCGAGGGATCTCTGCTGCGCCATCATGTAGCGGGAGCTTGCGCCGCCGAATTTCTTCGTGACGGTCAGCATGAGAGCGGAGAAGAGGCACACAACGAGAGTCATCCACACACTGTAATAGATCATCATGAGAAGCATGACCGTGATCGTGAGAGAAGACTGGAAGACCATCGGAAGCGACTGGCCGATCAGCTGGCGGATCGCGTCCGTATCGTTTGTGTAGGTACTCATGATATCGCCGTGGGCGTGGGTGTCAAAATATTTGATCGGCAGGGACTGCATCTTATCGAACATGTCCACACGCAGGTGCTTTAACGTCCCCTGTGTCACGGTCGCCATGAGGTGGGTGTAGGTGAAGGCTGCCGCGACACCAAACACATACAGGGTGACCATCGAGAGGATCGTCTGCATGAACGGCTGCCGGATGCTCTCAAATCCGTTCTCCAGTCCCGGAAGAATGCAGGTATCGATGAGCCGCTGTAAAAATACGGTCTGGACCACGGAGGCAGCTGCGGCGATGATGATGCAGATGATCACAGTGATCATGTACACCCGGTAGTTCTTGTAAATGTAGCGGAGCAGGCGGCCGAAGGTGCCATTTTTCTTATTCTGTTTTTCCATGATCATGCCTCCTTGCTCTTTGTCTGGGAATCATTGACTTCTCTGTAAATGCCGTTTAAGGCGAGAAGTTCTTCGTGGGTTCCGGATTCCACGATCCGCCCGCCATCCATGACGAGGATGCGGTCTGCGTCCTGAACAGAGGAAACACGCTGGGCGATGATGATCTTTGTGGTGTCTGGAAGCTCATGTTTAAATGCCTGACGGATCAGGGCATCAGTCTTTGTATCGACTGCGGAAGTCGAGTCGTCCAGGATCAGGATCTTCGGTTTCTTTAAGATCGCTCTCGCGATGCAGAGACGCTGTTTCTGGCCGCCGGAGACGTTCGTTCCGCCCTGTTCGATGTAGGTGTCATATCCATCCGGGAATTGTGTGACGAACTCGTCCGCCTGCGCTAATCTGCACGCGTGGATCAGTTCCTCGTCTGTGGCATTCTTATTGCCCCAGCGGAGGTTTTCCTTGATCGTTCCGGAGAAGAGGACGTTCTTCTGGAGAACGACAGCCACAGCGTCACGAAGGGACTGAAGATCGTACTCACGCACATCGCGTCCGCCGACCTTCACCGCGCCTTCCGTTATATCGTAGAGACGTGGGATCAGCTGGATCAATGTTGTCTTTGCGGAGCCGGTACCGCCGATGATGCCGATGGTGGAACCGGACGGAATCTTAAGATCAATGTCAGTCAGGGCAAATTTTTTGTTCTTTCCGGAATAGCGGAAGGAAACATGGTTGAACTCGACGCTGCCGTCCTTTACTTCCGTTGCTCCGTTTTCCGGGGATCGTAAAACGCTCTCATGATTCAGGACTTCGGCGATACGGTCGCCGGATTCCTGGGCCATGCTGCACATAACGAATACCATGGACAGCATCATCATGGACGTGAGGATCTGAACGCCGTAGCTGATCAGGGAAGAAAGTTCCCCGGTGGAAAGCTCGCTGCCTCCGGTGCCGATGATGAGCTTCGCGCCGAAAAAGCTTACTAAAAGCATTGAAACATAGATGCAGAAGGTCATCACCGGGTTATTTAAGGCGAGGATCTTTTCTGCCATCGTGAAGTCTTTTCGCACCTCCTCGGCAGCGTTTTCAAATTTCTCCTTCTCGTAACCTTCGCGGACGAAGGATTTTACGACACGGATGCCGCCGACGTTCTCCTGGACGGAGTTATTTAAGGCATCGTATTTCTTGAAGATCCGCTTAAAGATCGGGTGGACATAGAAGAAGATGCCAAACAGTGCCGCTGCAAGAACTGGGAGAAGTGCCAGAAAGATGAAGGACATCCGGACATTGATGCTCATGCTCATGATGACGGAAAAGACTGTCATAAGCGGGGCACGGACTGCCATGCGGATCAGCATCTGGTAGGCGTTTTGAACGTTCGAGACATCTGTCGTCATCCTCGTCACGAGAGAGGAGGAGGAGAACTTGTCGATGTCGGCGAAGGCGAAGTCCTGGGTCTTAAAGTAGAGATCTCTTCTTAAGTTCTTCGCGAGTCCGCACCCGGCTGTGGCAGCCGCTCTCGCCGAGAGAACGCCGAAGAGCAGGGAAAGGGTCGCAAGGACCAGTAAGAGGGCGCCGTATTTTAAGATCGGTGCCATGGAAGTTCCGGTCATGTCATCGATAAGCTTAGACATGATGAGAGGAATCGTACATTCCAGAATGACTTCCATGGTGACAAACAGCGGTGTCTCGATGGATACGCGTTTGTACTGGCGCACGCTTTTTAAAAGTGTTTTAACCATGAATGATTTACCTCGTTTCCATATAAAATTTGCGATCCCGCAAAAGCTCCTGAAGAGGAGGACATGCAGGTTCTGCAGGTGGGATCCGTCCGGATATTCAGGACATATTTCGGATCATCTGGTTGATGACCCTGAAAAACACAGCGAGATCCTGAGGGGATATTCCGGAGGTCAGACGATCTTCGGTTTCTTCCAGACTCTGGTGGATCAGTTCCTGATACTGCATGGCTTTTTTCGTGGCAACAATGCGCTTTAGGCGGGCATCATAAGGAACTGCCTCCCGGTAGATCAGTCCGTTTTTTTCCATATCCTTTAAGAGCTTTGTGGCGGTCGGTGGTCTAAGGCTGTACTCCTCTTCGATATCTTTCTGGAAGACATCACATTCCTGCCCGCGCGCCAGGATAAAATGAAGCGTTTTTCCTTGCGTGCCGCTTAAGGTATCATGAAAAGAAAAGGTACTGAAGTGCCTGCGGATCAGGTTGGAGAGCATTCCCACACTGCGTCCAACGGTTTCTTTCATAGATCAAGTTCCCCCTTATAAATAAAAAGCTGTGATTCGGTCGTCTGCCATATACTTAGCAAACTAATTTATTAGCTTACTAAGCATAATAAGACTTTTGTGGGGGAATGTCAATGAAAAAATTGTGAAGAAACTGTGATCAATGATGAAAAAGCTGTGGTTTGCGATAGAAAGTGGGGACAGCTTTAGAATCCCATGGATGTCATGGTGAGGACAGGATGAATGTGAATAATGAAATGATAGAATTGGGCTAAAGTTTTGTGCAAGTATACAAAATTGGTGTTTTGTGGAAAAAAGTACTTACGAAGCGATATAAAAATATTGTATACTGCGTTCACATAGAGATTGAGAACGCAGTGAGATGTACACGAAAAGAGCAGTGGAGTCGCAACGAGTTTTGTTGGCTTCGCTGTTTTTTTCTGTCATATGTCCGGAAGGAATGGTCAGAGACGGTTCTTATGTCCACGGCGTTTTCACAGGAATTTACAGGTTGAAAAAAGGAGAAAATATATGCCAAGAAATAAGAGAGAAAGTCTGATCTACACAGTATTAATGTGTTTTACCATGGTGCTCTGGATGAGCATCTACAACGTAACACTTCATATGGGAGCGTTAAACCTCACAACGATCCGCGAGGCCTGGATCGGATTCCCGATCGCCTATGTGTTTGCAATGTGCATGGACTGGTTCGTGGTCTCC
>OGLK01000460.1_pt1 | contig 13639 bp, 17 predicted proteins | sample 1572811 | NCBI WGS metagenome assembly OGLK01 (sample SAMEA2581898, study PRJEB24529) | metagenome | biome: Human gut stool | place: China | collected 2011
GCGCTGAATCCCGGCTGGTCAGTTCGTACCAGTGCGTATTTTTCCACGAGAAAGTTCACTGCATCACACAGTGAAATGCCTGCCTCAATATGCTGCTCAATCACGCGTTCATCCACGAACGGTGTGTCATTCAGCGTAAGGCTGTAATGCTGGTCCAGTAACCGGGTGAGCAGTGTCTGCCAGATGGTGACGGGAGACGGGCAGCACGATACCTCCCGTACATGCGTGTCGGGTAATGTTTTCATACTGAAGATTTTCCTGATATGCAGAGATAAAAAATGGGACAGTGGCGTGGTGAAAACACCAGGCCGGAGCAGAAGGTTATTCTGGTGGTTTACTTTTTCGTTTCAGGTGTCGGATAAACAGCCAGATAAACGTAACCACAGGAGCCGAGGGTGTCGGCTTCACAGGTCAGCCCCTTCGCATACAGTGTCACGGTATGCTGATGGCGGGGATTCAGTTCACCACTGGTGAGCATTAATTTCAGTTGTTTCATCAGCAGCGGAAAGGCCTGGTCCAGAGGGTACGCATCCGCATCTCTGAACCGGCCTCTGATACCGGCACGGTCGGCAAGGTAATGCAACCGGTTACCCTCCTGCACCAGACGGGCGCCGAAACAGGGCGTCACTGTGCAGGGTAGTCCCCACCAGGGATGGTCGTCATTGTCATCGGGATGCGTTGTCCCGGAAAGTGTGTCTGACACGATAAAATCCTCACAGAAAATCGGTGAATGATAGTTTAACGATGACGGGTCAGCCGGCGCGCAGACCGGCTTCGGTAAAGGTGTATTCGTTGATGAGCAGGACCTCATCCACAGCGGCGTCTGAGCTCAGCCAGTCGTACTCGTTTTCCGGGTGACGGAACATCAGTTCAGGGTGACGCTCATCAGCCGGACATACGGACCAAAACTGTCCTTACGGCGTTCTGCAAACACGGCCAGCACACCGGGAATATCCTGCACTTCACGACCGGTATACGCTTCAGCACTGCCGTGCCAGCGGTATTTGCCGGTACAGAACGGAAAAAGACGGGATGCCGGATGCTGACGGTGAATACGCATGGCTTCGCCACGGGTGATGATTTTCATAGTGGGATACCTCTGAAGACAGAAGATAAAAGTGAAAACAGGTGTGATGTGGTTGTGACGGGTTAAAGCAGACCATGTTCGGCAAAGGAGAAAACCTGGCTGCCACCGACTATCAGATGGTCCGGCACCCGGATATCCACCAGGCCCAGTGCCTGTACCAGACGTTCCGTGATAAGGCGGTCTGCCTTGCTGGGTGTGACTTCACCGGACGGGTGATTGTGTGCCAGCACCACAGCAGCGGCATTGTGATACAGGGCGCGTTTAATCACTTCACGGGGATGGACTTCCGTGCGGTTGATGGTGCCGGTGAAGAGGGTTTCACCGGCAATCAGCTGATTCTGGTTATTCAGATACAGCACCCGGAACTCTTCACGCTCCAGCCCCGCCATGTTCAGAATCAGCCATTCCCGTGCCGCACGGGTGGAGGTGAAGGCCACGCCGGGTTCATGAAGATGGCGGTCCAGGGTTTTCAGGGCCCGTTGAATGAGGCTGCGCTCGCCGGGCGTCATCTCTCCGGGCAGAAAGGAAAGCTGTTGCATTGTACTTCTCTCCATTCAGTCGATGATGCGCATAATGGCGCTGCATTCCGGATGCTGCAGGGCGTAATCCCGCAGCCGGTAATAATGGACCGTCATGGCATAACACTCCGTACGACAGGCATGATGACTGTACGTCATCAGACAGGCAGCAATGCCGGCAGCTTCCGGACTCATTTCAGCGCGGTTACCGTTCATGGCATTGAACAGTACCCATGTTTCGTCATCATCGTCATCCGGTTCGGGTGCCATAAATGCCCCGCCGTTGTTCAGGGTGTACAGATTCCAGATACCACCGCAGTAGTCTTCGCACAGACGGTCCATCCAGCCGAAGACACGGGGCTCCAGGGTCACCCACTGTGGAATGAGGCCAAAGTGCTGCGGCCAGAAGCTGATGCGCTGTTCATCAGGGACGAGGGTGGCAACCAGTTGTTGCAGGTCAGTCTCCGGTGCACAGGCCGAAGAGGTGGTGTTCTGAGACAATGTTTTCATGTATGAAATCCTTGTAATGTGAATAAATGAGAGGGAGTAAAGGTCGGGAGCTGGCAACATCACGTTCATCACTGACCGTGATGACCCGGTAATATCAGGGATGAATGATATTCGGCTGAAATTCCGGACAGCCGTACGCGTAACCGTTCCGGTCACAGACGGATGGCCAGATGCCATTGCCTGTATACTCAGTCTGCACAGACTGATTTCTCCGGGACGGTAAAGCAGACGGGTACACCAGGCGCACAGGTCATCATCAGAAATGGAACGACACCCCGGCAGCGCCTCCGGGGCGTCGGGTGATTCTGGTGCCTGAATCACGCCTTCAGGGACATGCTGCATCAGCGCAGGCTCTCCAGCAGCGTTTCTGCCATTACCCACAATGCGCGGTTGAGCTTAATATCGGTGTCGATGTTGTGAATGGCACGGGTGTGGATACGTTTTCCTTTTGCACTGCGGCCGGAAATCCCGCCTTTCAGCATATTCTCCTGGATGGTCTGATAAGTACTCCACAGGTCCTTACCGTAATCCTCCCGGCGTCGTGGCGTCAGAATGTCGGCGGTGGTGACGGGCTGATGTTCGTCACCATAACGGTAAGTCAGTGCCGCCTGTGCCAGCGCCTGGCGTGCCGGTGGCGGCAGGACCAGCGACTGCATGGCATCACGCTTCTCCTCTATCCGGTCAAACACGCCCACCACCTCGTAAGCCCCTTCAATGACTCTGTCCACCACATTTCCCCGATGCGGAACACGCACTTCCCCCAGAGACTGACCACAGACGCATCCGTTCTGACAGACGAACCTGAAGTAACCCGGCAGCATCTGGTAGCTGGAGGTACCGTCATGGGAGTTGAGCAGAATGATTTCAGGGACATGTTCTCCGTTTATCTCTCCGGCCCGCCGCAGACGCAGCATATGTTTTGTGTATCCCCGGCGGCCCGGGTCGCGCACACGGGTCTGGCAGGCGAAGAATGGCTGAAAGCCTTCCCGCTGCAGGCTTTCCAGTACGGTGATGGTGGGAATGTACGCATATCGTTTACTGCGGGAAGTATGCCGGTCTTCACCGAAAATACTGGGAACATAGTGCATCAGTTCTTCGTGTGTCAGCGGACGGTCACGGCGTATCTGGTTCGTATAACCAAAACGACTGGCTAGTCGCATAATTTGCTCCTTATCGGTGGTTAAGATTTACTGGTGTAATAAATGAAAAAGCCACGTCTCCCGGAGAAGACGCGGCCTGACAGATGAAATGAATGACGTTTATTGTCTGAGAAGCCCTTAACTGGCGAGCTGAGTATTAAGCTGTGTTCCGGCATCACCAGCGCAACTGACCTTCAGCATTACGGATAACCAGCCGGGAATATGTTCCCTGGTCATCTTCAGTAAACACATTGCGGTAAGCTGTTTTGACGGCAACAGCCTGTTCGCGTGAGAAAGGGCCTTCGGGCAATAAACGTGATGTACAACCCGGCATATCTGTTGCTCCCTGAAAGTAAAAAGCCCCGGTCATGATGACCGGGGCCTGAAGGAGAGTGACCTGATTATCAGAAAGTCACATTCAGCGTGGCCTGACCGTTATAACCTTCAGCGCTGCTGCCGCTGACGCTGTGGGCATAACCGGCCTGAACGCCCAGGGTGATATTTTCCCGGACACGGGCTTCCAGTCCGGCCTGCAGGTCCAGTGACGTGCCATTCCGGGACGGTGAGAACGTCATGTTACTGCCGGCGGCGGCTGTACCCATGCTCATGTCACCCCGGGAGCTGAAAGTGCGGATAACAGAAGGCTGTACCCACCAGTTCACCGGCAGTTCACTCACACGGTGTTTTGTACTGTCGCGCAGAGTGTCACGGGATGAGGTGCCTTCGCCAAAGGTCATATCGTTGTGACTGCCCAGACGGAAGCCGGCACGCACATGTTGTGTACTGCCATGCCCGAACTTCACATAACCGGCGTTATCCTGGCCGTCATCCAGGGAGAGCCCCTGCCAGGTGTACTGCAGTTGTGGCTCCAGCATCAGGTTGTCAGTGATACTGAAGGGCAGACCGGTTTCCAGTGAGCCCAGCCAGCCCCAGCCCCGGGCGCGGAAGTCGTTATTGTCCGATGACGCTTTCATGCTGTGGCGGGTTCCCTGTGCCACAATGTCAGCCCACAGGCCGGAGGACGTGTGTGTCAGATTCAGGTATCCGCCCAGGCTGCCGGCATCATCCCGGACCGTGCCGGCGCGGGAACCGTCATCATCCTTAACATCAACGGAAGAATGGCCTGCGGCACCATACACCCCTGTCGTCAGAGACATACCGGCAACCTCTGTTCTGAGCAGGTCACCCTCCAGACGGACGAAGCCATAGCTGCCGCTGCTTTCCGGCGTGGCTCCACGGGCAATACCGCCGTTGTTATCGTGACCGAGATGACCGCCCTGAATGCTGAGACGGACGCTGTTATTTTCACCGTTTACACCGGTCTGATGGCTGCGGGAGCCTGCCAGAATCCGGTCATAGTCCATTGCCTGTGTCAGCATGGATGTATACAGGGGGACTTCAGCACGATAAGCATTTTCACTGCGCAGGTACCAGTCTTCATCGCTGTCACGGTTCAGGGTGTAGTTAAAGGCGCCGGCCTGAAGCGGGCGACTCAGGGCAAACGCACCTTCTTCTGTGGTGGCGCCATTCTGTGCATCCACAACCCGGATACCCTGTCCGGAGGTTGCCACCCCGAGGTTACTGTTTCCGACATTTGTAAACGCAAGCCAGGTTTTGCCGGTTGCCTGACCACCATTAATCACCAGCTGGTCAGAGGTATTGCTGCCATCAAGGCGAACACGCATATTGATGGTGCCACCCTGACCGGTGAGGTTATTGGTGGTCAGTTTATGGAACGTTACCGGGGAGTCGCCTTTTGCAACAGCACGGCTCAGCGCAGCATCCGGTGTCGTCTGATTATCAAAGCGAATCTCCCCTGCGTTAACAATATCGCCGGTACTGACCACATCGCCATTCAGTACCATGCTGGCACCTTTACTGAGCTGTGTTCTGCCACTCAGACTTCCCCCGGCAGCCAGCGTCAGTGTTCCACGATGCCCGACAGTGGTGTTGCTGGCCAGTCCTCCGGCATTAACCGTAAAGCTGCCGCCATTTTCCAGCAGCAGTCCGCTGGCCTGACCGGATGTGCCATCAATACTGAACTTACCGCTGGCATTGGTCCCCTCAACAGTGGCACCACTGTCTGCAATCAGGGCACTACCGGATGTCATGGTGACATCTGTTGCCTTACCACCGGCAGACACTGCCAGGGTTCCGCCGTCATCCACCAGTGTTTTCCAGGCTGAATGGCCCTCCAGTACATCCAGGCGACCACCGGACTCCAGAACAACACCGTCAGCATTACCGTTTTCCACAGTGAAATTGCCCAGACGGTTGCTGCCGGTGACGGTTGCCGCCGTACTGGTGACCAGTGCGCCTCCCTGCTTCAGGGTGACATTCGTGGCTGTACCACCGGCGTTCACCTGCAGTTTGCCTTTCTGGTTAACGGTGGTGAAATCCGCCAGACCACCTTCCTTGACAATCTGCCAGCCGTCACTGTTTACAACCGTGTCAGAGGCTGTGCCTCCGTTGTGCACATACTGGTAACCGCCATTCAGTGTGGTATCCAGCGCATGCCCGTGTACCGTCTGGTCGCCGCCGGCATAAACCACAGTGGTATTTGCTGTTCCTTCAACAGCCACAATCTGACGACCATTTTTATTGATGGTGGTACGTACGGCATTTCCGCGAACAAACTGCCCGGTATCACCATTTTCTGCATCTGGTCCCCCTTCCGCGCCGGTATTCACAACCGTGTCGGTTGCCACTGCGCCGGATTTGATGGCCTGCCAGCCCTTCTCATTAATGACGGTACCCGTTGCAATCCCGCCTTCATGTACCCACTGCTCACCGCCGTTCAGAGTGGTGTTCACTGCCTGCCCCTGAAGGCTCTGTCCGCCTCCGGCACTGATAACCGTGTCTGAAACGCTTCCTCCGGCATTCACTCTCTGAAGACCACCACCGGTGACAGTAGTGTTGTTGGCGATACCGCCATTTTGTATCCATTGTCCGCCGGTATTGGCCTCGTTATCCGGCCCATACTCCAGCCCGGTACTGATGGTCATTCCGTTGGCCGTACCGAAGACAATCTGGTTGTCATGATTTGTCAGTGTTCCGTCGTTCACGGTTTCTCCCGCCTGTACAACCGTGTCAGCAGCCAGTGCCGGGACTGATGTGACAGCAGCAAGAGACAGCGCAACCGCCACACCGGCGCGTTTTCCCCGTGAGCGGGCCAGTTCGGAGGCCACCACCAGGGTGCCCGTAATGTGATTCCATACCAGCCTGTAGCTGGTGTTCAGATGTCGTTTCATCAGCTTTTCCTTACAGAGGGTGAATAAAAAAGCCGGTACCCACAAATGTGGATACCGGCAGGTACAAAACAGCATGGTCAGATAAAGTGGTTTTTCCCGGACATAAATGCTTCCCCTCTCTCATCCGCCAGAGAAGTATCAGTCCGTTGTGTGCAATTCCGTTCTGCATGATGAAGAGATTCAGCTGCCTTTTCGCAGGCCATTAACCACTATAAACGATCGATAGCAACGATCGATACCTGTTTTATCGATCGTTTTATTCTATTGATTACAAGGCGGTCACGCAAGAGAAACAGGAGGGGGATGAGGGGTTTGTGTCATATTTTCAGTTAGTTAACGTAATGTAATCAGACATTTCCCTGGCAGACTGTTCAGAAGAAAATCCAGTTCCATACAGCGCGGGCAACAGAGACCACCGTGTCACGGACGGCACGCAGAACCGTACGGGCAACAGAGGCAACACAGACGCTCTCCGCCGTGTCAAATATCCGGTCCACCGCACCGGTAAACTGTTCACGGGCCTGAGCGCGGACAGATTCCGTGCGCAGCTCGTCCTGCAGGCGGGTCATCAGGGGACTGGCGGCATGGTCGGGAAGCGCTGTCATGAGCGCACTGACCAGCGTATCCAGTTCCCAGCCGGTGCGGGCCGATACGGCCACAACCGGATGTACGGGCCGGAACAGACGGAATACCGCCTCCGTTTTCTCCCGAATGTTCTGTGCCTGTGCGGGAGAAGGCTGAATGCCGGCCATATCCCATTCATGGCAGGGCTCCGTTTTGTCGGCCTGCGTCACCACAAACAGCACCTGCTGATGTCCCCGGTGCAGGATGTGTCGCCAGAAATACTCATCCACAGACAGGGCACGGTCATCGGCTTTAATCAGCCACAGTACCAGGTCAAGTTCAGGCAGAATGTCACGGTACAGGGCTTCATACTCTGCATCCCTGTCCCGGCTCTCGCCCACCCCGGGCAGGTCAGTGATAACCATGCTGTGACCATGGCCACTCAGACGGAAGCGCTGCACTTCCCGGGTGCCGGCGTGAACATCACTGACCGGGGTGACCTCCCCCTGAAACAGTGCATTACAGAGTGAGGATTTACCGGCCCCGCTTTTACCCATAATGCCAATCACGGGTTCGTGACTGGTGAGTTTGCGCAGATGTTCCAGGATGTGACGGGAAAGTGAGTAAGGCAGGGAGGAGAGCGGTTTTTCAATTGCCTCAATGGCATCAGACGGATTCATACATGTATTCCCGGTGAAAAAAGACAAAACCCCCGCACACCGGAAAGGTGGCGGGGGACTCACAGAGATAATATATGTCTGAAATTATCTGGAATGTCGGTACCTTTTATACTCTTCAACAATCAGGTCATGCAGCATTTCGCCGGTACTGAGTCTTCTGACCCTCGATAATTCTTTGAGCTGCGCCCTGGTTTCTGCGTCAAGAAAAAACTGTACATTGACTTTATCTTCCTGCATTTTTTTGTACTTGCGCTGCGCCTTGGCCTTATTGAAACTGTTTCTGAAATTTTTTATATCGTCAGGTGAGGTGAGTGGACAGGTAACCCATATGTCAAATGAAAGGTGAATTGCGTGGTAAATATCAGCAGAATCAGGAAAACTGGCCAGTTTTTCCAGTGCAATATTTTTTCCCTTCAAATAATTCCATGTCCATATGCATTCATGTTCGTTCTCCGGGAGGAGGTAACTGAAAGGACTCTTTGATTTAAATGCCCGTATCCATCTGTCTTTGGTCTGGATTATCCACTCATCCCGCAAATTCTTATCAGAAAGAATATCGAGAACTCTGAGTATTTGTCTGAACTGTGTCGATGAGTCCGACGGGAAGGCATTCCCTTCTAAATACTCTTCTTTAAGATACAGTTTATTCTTTTGAAGCAAGTCTGCGCTTATTTTTGTCCTGTTATTCTGGATAAACTGCATCAACAGATACCAGGAAAATAAGCATGCGCGTTCACTGCCCGCGATCCAGGATATTTTTTCCAGGGGCACCAGGGAGGCCAGTGCCTTCAGACGCATACCAGAAATGATTTGTTCAAGTTCAAAATCTGAAAGTGTGATGTTCAGATTTTCTCTGTTTTTTTTTATGTAAGCGATAAAACGTTCCGGGGGATCATAAACATTAAGGGGCAGTACGGAGATATTACGCTCTCCAAGATAATAAGAGTAATACGCATTTGTTCTTTCATTCATAACCTTATCCGACAAAATTTTCTGAACCATCCTCTTTCTCCGGATGCTTAAAAATTAAACATAATAAGGTGATAATAACATGATAAAAAGAAGTGTATAATGGTATATTAAGATGGTCAATAAAAAGGCAATCTGCGCGCTGTATAGTCATTCTGACAGGAAATGCAGGAGGAAGGGAAGATAACCGGCTTCGTTATGCTGACAGGAATACCTGTTATCATGGAAGTGCACTCATGTGGCCGACGTAGCTTAAGAGGATGGAAGAGTGGAGACTGCAGACAGGGGGTATTGAAAGGTAAACATGTTTCGCCCGCCAGCTGCACCGGGGGCCAGCATCACTTTTTTTACGTTGTAACCCGGTATGCATTCCGGCTTTGATGATTACAGTCAGAGGGCAGCAGACTGACGTTATTTAACCGGACAGAAAAATTATGGACACTGAAATATCGTCTGTTAATACCTCGTTTGTCGGTGTGGTATTCCCTGTATTACCGGCGTCACCGATAAAGAGAGTTATAAACGCCAGAAAGGTACCTCCTTTATGCCGGGGAACACTTACGGAAAATGAAGTCTGAAAAGGAGCACAATGAAAAGAGGCGTGTCCCGTAAATATAACGAATCATCGCAGGATATGCATTATCAGGTGATACCAGAGGGCATTAAACTGTCGCCACGGATAAGAATATACAACATTTCTGATAACAAAACATCATAACGTGTTTCAGATATGTTCCGGCATCAGTCTGACGGATATTATTTCCCGGTAAAACAAACCGGCTACTGTAACGGTTAACTGTATCTGCATAAATTATTTATGATGAAAGAACAGTATTACGGATTCAAATATCATCCTGTTTGCATTCAGGCGGACATTCCCGGATGCCGGAAAGAATATCCTGCAGGCTGAGTGAGTCTCTTCCACAGTGCCGGGATCGCTGTCGCCACGTACATATTGTCACCAGGATGGGTATGTACCGCAGCATGCCATTTCTGGTGAATAACCGCACCTGCACATTCAGTCTGCTGAGAACCTGGCGTGTATCGGGCTGTAAAGAACATCCCTGTCCGTGGCTCCTCTGGTGGTGTTGCCTGCTCAGCAATGACAGGATGCCCTTAAGACGCCCGTCATGGCTCAGTATGATGACGACGAACACGCTCTGCAGGTGAGCATGGGGGCCGGGAGCATCATCATTTCCGTATTTTGTCACACCTTCCGGAAGCAACCGGTATCAGTTGCGGCTATCGTCAACCGTTGTGCGGTATGCCAGGAGCACGTACTGATCCATCAGATCCGTCAGTGCTGCGCTCTGCCTCTGACGGTTGATGATCCATTCCTCCAGCTCTTTTTCTGATTTCCGTTTCAGGTTCTCTTTCCAGTCTTCAAGGCTGTTTCCGGTCATTAAATCAAGCCAGCAAAGCCAGACCAGTTTGAGGCGCAACTCCGTGCCACCAAACTGACGGAAGAGGCTGATCAGTTTATTTGCCAGAGAACGCTGCCTCAGACGTTCACATTCAGACAGGAGAATGCCTTCCAGCATCGGATGATGAACCAGCAGATGTTCACTGGTGCATAAATTCACTATCAGATCATCATCCAGGGGCGGCGTGGCCCGTTTGTCAGGGCCATAAATCAGCCGGTGCAGGCTCTGGGGTACGATGGCAATCTCCGGTTTTTCACCATTGAATGACACCCAACCGGGCGTCAGATTATGGAAGTAGTAGATATTCGGATGACACACGCCCCAGGATACGGCGTGCCGGGTGAAGCCGGTCAGCCATTTCTGGTAGCTTTCGTGGAGCCATTCGTAGCGGGTCTGATACTGTTGTTTCATTTTCATATTCCTCACGGGGATATAACAGGCAGCAGAATGCCGCCGGCAGGCCGGGGATTACGTCTGCTGCGGGTGAACGGATAACGGTCAGAAATTACGGGCGGGGCTGTGCAATACGCTCCTGTAGCCAGGCTTCCACTTCACTTTTCAGCCAGCGGGAGCTGCGGCCCAGCTTGATGGGAGCCGGAAAGGCCCCATCCCTGATGAGCCTGTAAAACCACTTATCTGTCAGGCCGGTCAGTTGAGTGAGAAATGCCATGTCGACCATCTGGTCATCCATCAGTGAAACTGGGGTAGCCATGAGAATGTTCCTCCGGATGTTGTTAAACCAGCCGGTGTGGTCATGAAAACAGCGCGCCACCTTCACCGGCATAACAACCGGGGAGAAACGTAAAAAATAATCGGGAATGTGACCGCCAGGAGATAAACGGGGAGGTTGCGGTGGCTGAGCCGTACCGGTATACCGGGTGGTTGTTGCGAAAAGATGCTTCCGCACGCACGCGCGATAAAGAGGGGATAGTTTTCGTGAGGACAGGGAGAGAAGCAGGCGTTCTGATAATTGCAGAGTTGTTTTCGGAGGTGGTTACAGTGAGTCAGCCCGTTCCTGGCGAGGAGGAGACTGATATCACCGATGGGATAAGGCTGTCTGATTGGTATTATAAATATAAGAAGTCATCAGAGAGTAACGTAAAGGATTTGCCAGAGTAAGCTAAGAGAGTAAATCTCTCCGGTAACAGAGCGCTGTGAATCGTTCATGTATCAGAGTGCAGATACATGAACGCTGATGCGTAAAATCAGCAGTGACACGCCAGCTCCCCCTGTGCCCATTCCTGTATAAGACATGAACTGAGCGTATTAATTCTCCTGCCCTGAGACTGAGCCGGTGAGTGAGGGGCTGAGAAATCCCTCTTGACACTGCTCTAAACCAGAAATACTTCCCCGGTTGTTGCGGTGCGTCCGGATCCCCGATAACGGAACACTAAGGCTGTATTGCGGGACACCAGGTAAGTGGCAGCCCGTAATACGCCAGGAGACGCGGGAAAAGTGAATTCCCACACGCGTTATAAACTTACCCTTGCGGAGCTGGAAGCCTTTAACTCTGCCGTTGACAACCGGCTGGCAGAACTGACAATGAACAAACTTTACGATCGCGCGCCGGCTTCCGTCTGGAAATATGTCACCTGAATATTGAAGCAGCGCTACGATGACTCCGGTGTTATCTGCACCGGAGGACCGGGAACATTAAGCGGTATAGCGACAACAAAGAATTCGAAATCAAAAGGGAATGGTGCCGGAGGCGTGGGCGGTAATAGGCTGATTTTCAGGTATTACCGGCTTACAACGTGTGGTTGATATTGAGGGGCTGTGAGTTTCGCGTATTTGTCAGAAACCCAGATGAGTTTTCCTGTATGGGACGAAATAAGGCAGCGGCAATACCTGGAAAATTTAATATGGTATGAAGGAGAACCTGTCGGTTACGCTTAATATACACGGTACACTGTCAGCTCAGGGGATACATGAACCGTTATCTCACCAGCTACACAGTATACACACACTGACGCTGACAGTAGTCAGCAGGACCACAATAATCAGCGCCAGCAGTATGGTAACGATACGGTCTGTATTCCGGTAGTAGCCGAAGGGGTCGACAGAACCACAATACGGGCAACACACTGTATTATGAGTAATCGCGTTTCCACAATCCCTGCACTTCTTTTTGCGTATCACCATCACTCCCTCCTCACAGCCTTACCCGTAACCGGTTTTTTACATTAAAAAACGACGCTGAAAATTCAACCGTCAGTCCGGAGACGACCGTTCGGGTTATCACAGAGTGCCTGAGACAGTGTCCTGCCGGAGGTCACTTCAGGGACTCTGCGCATTTTTTACGACGTGGCTATTCCGTATGAACCATACGGAGATTTAACCATGACCTACAAATACAACCCCTTCTGGCAGCAACGTATTCGTGAGACGGTGCGGCACGCACTGAATGTTCATCCCCGCCTGACGGCATTGCGGGTTGACCTGCGTCTCCCGGATGTACCGGCAGCAACGGACGCAGCTGTGATATCCCGCTTCATCAATGCCCTGAAAGCCCGAATCGACGCTTACCAGAAACGTAAGCATCGGGAAGGTAAACGCGTGCATCCCACCACCCTGCATTACGTCTGGGCCCGGGAGTTTGGGGAGTTCAAAGGTAAAAAACACTATCACCTGATGCTGCTGGTCAACCGGGATACCTGGTGTCGTGCCGGTGATTACCGCGCTCCGGAGTCTCTGGCCGGGATGATTAAACAGGCGTGGTGCAGTGCCCTGGGAGTGGATGTCGGGTGCCATGCCACGCTGGTGCATTTTCCGGCCTGGCCGGCGGTGTGGCTGGCGCGTAATGATGACACCGGCTTTCAGCAAGTGCTGGAACGTGCTGACTATCTGGCGAAAGAGCATACCAAAGCTCACTGCACCGGTGAGCGCAATTTTGGCTGTAGCCGGAGTTGAGCACGACTGGCGCGCCAATATCCGGCAAACCAAAAGTATGGGTTGTTGTCTGGCGGCAACGATGTATCCACTCGCCCACTGACTGTTTTTTACGTCAGTGTTCCATTGTGTGACAACCACAGTGCTGTAACAGCAACCAGCCTGCTTTACCCAAACTCCAGTCCAGATTTTAACTGAACCGCCATTCACACCCTGACCACGCTGCCCGTACCGGGACGGCTGTTGCCTGCGTGTCGTCTGGCGGCTAAGGAATATGACTATGTACGCAAAATCCTTTATCGCTCTTGATGGCAACGGACGTCTGACGGGCGCCCGTACTGCACAGGACGCACCTTATGCTAACTACACCTGCCACTTGTGTGGCAGTGCACTCAGATACCATCCGCAATACGACACTGAACTTCCCTGGTTTGAACACACTGACGACAGGCTGACAGAGCACGGTCAACAGTGCCCTTATGTCAGGCCGGAGCGCAGAGAAATACAGTTGATTAAACGTCTGCAGCAATTCGTACCGGATGCCTTACCCGTGGTGCGTAAAGCCAGCTGGCACTGCAGACAATGTCACCACGATTATTATGGGGAGC
>OGLK01000461.1_pt1 | contig 13605 bp, 13 predicted proteins | sample 1572811 | NCBI WGS metagenome assembly OGLK01 (sample SAMEA2581898, study PRJEB24529) | metagenome | biome: Human gut stool | place: China | collected 2011
ACAACATTCACCTCTTCTTGCTTTCCATTCCGGTTACAGCCCATGCCCTGAGCAAACTGCATCAGATTTTACCGATGTTCCGCATTCCAGATCAAAAAGTCCTGGCTGCCATATGCTGTAACTCATTCCGAACTATATTCACTAATATTCATTTTCTCAGGGTTCCGGAAAACTATCCCTGTTTTTTCGCATTTTCCGGGATTCTTCCATACTGGAAAATAATCTTGTCGATCATCCGGGATATCTCATTTCCGGACATGTGATCGATCTCGACAGTTATGTCTATTCTATGATATTTTAGTAAATCCTGCAAGTGTTCTTTTTGCCTTTTCGACGCCGTCCGTTCCTTTTTTGCCTTATATTGGAGCATTTTGGCAGTGAAGAGTTCCGGACGTTCTTTGCCAAACCTTTTTTTCAGTTCCTGGTATAGATTGTGGGCGGCATAGGCATCGGAAAGTGCCCGGTGTGCCGTATCCTGGGTAACCTCAAAGTACGCGCAGGCGGCACTCAGATTCTTCTTTTCCTCCCCCGGCATCAGATACCGGCAGAGTTTCAGTGTATCGACCCCGTATTTGGTGGCCGAGAAGCGGGAGGTCTTCGGTGAAGGCCAGGACCTCATCCAGGATCTCCTCGATTCCCGGTGCATCCTTCACCATATCATCAGTGATCCCCGTCAGCTCCACGATCCGCTTCGGGATCTCCCGGTGCGGATTTACCATAGTGTGGTAAGTGTCCGTCGTCTCACCGTCGATCACCTTCACCATGCCGATCTCCGTGATCTTTTCGTGACGGGCACCGATGCCCGTCGTCTCAAGATCCAGGGCGACATAAGAATTTATCATTTCATCTGCCATGTCTGTTCTCCATCTTTACTTTCACTGCATCATCACATATCTGCACAATTTTCTTCATATCCGTGCTCGTTTTGCTGGCACCATCCGGCTTCCCTTCCGGTCATACCGGAAGCGGACTGCTCTGGCGTTTCCTGACAACGGATCCCGATTTTTATAATCAAACAATACAAACGTTCCATCTTCCATATGTTCCAGATGAGCCATTTTCGCCATCTGCTTCGAATCAAATCCCGCATAGTCCGTAAGCCACTGAGGACTCTCTTCCTCCGCCATGAAGAATTCCCGCACTTCTTTCTTGTATGGGGACTGGTCACTGGCAAAGGACGGGCGGCTCTTGATATTTTCGCGGACATAGAGGTCGTACATCAGGCTGTCGCGGAAGTCAGCTAGTGTCAGTTTTACTGCTGTTTCTGCAGCTATCACGCCGGTTTTCTGCTCCATTCCTGCCGGTTCTTCTGCCGCAGGCGTGCTCTGTTCCACTTTAACCTCTTTTTCCTCTAAAAATCTATAAAGGATCTCATACCTTGCCAGCCTGCTGTGACTGATCCCTGTCAGTCCGTTCTTCTCATAATATTCCGCCAGACTCGTAAAAATTTCCGACGGCCGCGCAAATTTCTTTTCCAGCAGTTTCATGGTTGCCGGGAACTGTCCGCTGTTGTAGTAGACCTCCACCATGTCCTCCACGCCCTTCAGCCGGATCACATCGCTGTAGGGCAGCCACTTCGTGGAAAGGACTTCGTATGGCGGAATTCCCCGGTATTTCAGATCATATGCCGCGACCTGCTCTTCCATGTAAGAGCCCTTCAATACTTTTAAGAATCCCATCTGAAGCTGGTCCGGACGCATCCGGTAGACATCGTCGAAGGAGCGCATGAAAGACTCATAATTCTCATAGGGAAGTCCCGCGATCAGATCCAGGTGCTGATGGGTGTTCCGGTAATCGTAGACCCGGTCCACCGCCTGTTTTAGTTTCACAAGGTCCATGTGTCTGTGGATTTCCTTGATCGTATCCGGGTTTGTGGACTGGACACCGATCTCAAGCTGAATCAGCCCCGGGCGCATCTTTCCGATAAGTTCCAGTTCCTCCTCATCGAAGATATCCGCGGAGACCTCGAAATGGAAGTTTGTGATCCCATTGTCATGTTCCACGAGATAACGCCAGATTCCTAACGTGTGATCCCGCTTACAGTTGAAGGTTCTGTCCACAAACTTGACCTGTGGAACCTTGTGGTCCAGGAAAAACTGCAGTTCCGGGAGTACCAGGTCCAGACTCCGGAAACGCACGGTTTTATCAATGGAAGACAGGCAGTAGCTGCAGGAGAACGGGCAGCCGCGGCTGCTCTCGTAGTAGACGATCCTGTTCTCGAATCCAGCCATATCGTCATAGTAGAACGGGATCTCATCCAGGCTCAGAAGGCGCTGGGGACCACGTTCCACGACCTCGCCGCTCTCAGCGCGGTAGGTAATTCCCGGAATGTGATCTAAGTCTAAGCTTGCTGCACACAGTTCTTCCCTTTTCAGATACGCCCGCACAAGCTCCGTAAACGTCAGCTCGCCTTCCCCGCGCATCACGCCGCAGACATCCGGCTCCCTGGTCAGCACTTTTTTCGCGTCATAGGACACTTCCGGTCCGCCGAGCCAGATCTCCACCTCCGGCAATACTTTCTTCACGTCACGGACGATCTCCATGATGTAGGAAATATTCCATATATAACAGGAAAAGCCGATAAAATCCGGCTTTCTCCTGTAGATATCCTGTAAAATTAAGTCCATCTGGTGATTGATGGTGTATTCTCCGATCTCGATATCCGCCCACGGGATCTTCGTCCTAGCAAAGGCGCGCAGACTGTAGACACCCGGATTCGAGTGGATATATTTGGCGTTGATCGCCGCCAGCAAAAATTTCATTCGTTCCTCCGTTATACCCGGTACTCGATCTTACGGCCTGTCGGGTTGTACTGGTAATAGCGCACACCCGCCGCATTCAGCATTCTCTTGGATGCCCGTGTGGACGCGTCGTTCGCGTACTTATCGCTCTCGTAGACGATGGTCTGGATGCCCGCCTGGATGATCGCCTTCGCGCACTCGTTGCACGGGAACAGTGTTACATAGAGCTTGCTGCCTTCCAGACTGCCGCCGCGGTAGTTTAAGATCGCGTTCAACTCACTGTGTGTCACATAGAAATATTTTCTATTATACGGATCCTCGTCTATCTTATCCCACGGGAACTCGTCGTCGGAACAGCCCTTCGGGAATCCGTTATAGCCCATGGACAGGATCTTGTTGTCCTCGCTCACGATGCACGCGCCGACCTGTGTGTTCGGATCCTTGGAGCGCATGGCAGAAAGCTTTGCAACTCCCATGAAATACTCGTCCCAGGTAATGTATCCGTTTCTCTTATCTGACATAGATCGTCCTCCATTTCATATATGTAACTGCCCAACGCTCTCACAGTTACGGGTAAAATCCATTTCTCATTTTAATTGATCGTACTTTTGCCTTTACTGCAGCCACCGCAGCAAGCGCAGGCCTTCCAGCAATTTTATATGTTCACAATATGATATCCGGCTGCCTTGCACAGGCGGTTCATGATCGCCTGGCCGAGCTGGTCTTTGGAAAAGCTCTCGGAGAAAATGCAGTCAACCTTTCTGGCATCGAAATCACGCAGAACTGCAAACAAGTTGTGGGCCACCGTCTCCTCGTGTTCCCGGCTTCCGATCACCTCGAGGTTTCCGCCCTGGTACATGTCCTGACTCTCCTCGGTGCAGATGATGCCGACTTTCTTTCCCTCTGCTTCCGCTTTCTTTGTCTGCTCATTGATGTAGGCAACGACCATGTCGCCTTCCACCAGTGTCATGTCCGCCTTCGGGGCATAATGGCGGTACTTCATTCCCGGCGCCTTCGGCTTGATATCGCCGCTGACCGGTCCTAAGATCACTGGATCGATATCCACCTGGCCCAACGTCTCACGCAGCATCTCAATGGTGATCGCGCCCGGGCGGAGAAGTGTCGGGATCTCGCCGGATACATCCACAATAGTGGATTCCACTCCGATTCCCACAGCTCCGCCGTCGATGATCATCTCGATCTTTCCGTCCATGTCCTCGATGACATGTTCCGCCTTCGTCGGGCTCGGTCTTCCGGAAGTGTTGGCACTCGGTGCCGCGATCGGAACACCTGCGAGATGGATCAGGCAATTTGCCACCGGATCCACCGGCATACGGACCGCAACGGTATCAAGACCGCCGGTGGTTCCGTAAGGTACGATGTCCTTTTTCGGGAAGATCATGGTCAGCGGACCCGGCCAGTACTTTTCAGCCAGTTTCCGGCCCGCCTCCGGGATCTCCTTCACGATCGCCGGAAGTTCTTCCATACAGGAAATATGGGCGATCAGCGGATTGTCGGACGGACGTCCTTTTGCCGCGTAGATCTTCTTTGCCGCTTCCTCATTCAACGCGTTGGCACCAAGGCCGTAAACGGTCTCCGTCGGGAACGCCACGAGACCGCCGTTTTTCAAGATCTCAGCCGCCTCTAAAAGCCCCGGATTCTTTTCCAGCGTCTCTCTTGTCTTCTCTTCCTCTTTGATACGAACTACTTTTGTATTCATGTTCTGCACTCTCGATTCTATTACTCAAATGTCCAGAAAACCTGTGTTTCTTCTATACGGTTTCCCATTTTTACGCTCATGCGGCGGTATCGCTGTGGCCTGCCGCGTAATGATAAAGGTGCTGCATAAAACCGCAGCACCTTACTTTGTTCAATTGCGTATTCAGTTTAGCACATGAAAGTTATGGTTGCAACAGATTTCCGGCGGATTTACAGGCTTTTCCGGCATCGTTTCCATTCATTTCAATTTTTCTGTTCTTCTTAATATTGCTGTAATAATGATCTGTCCACCGGTTTCTCAGCACTTTTTCACTATTTTCTGAAACAGTGCCTTAGTCTTTCCACTTTCTGATCTCTTTCAGCCCTGAAAGGATCGACTCCACAAAGCTGTCGTAGATCTGGTTGCCCTTCTCCGCCGTCGCCCCGCTTGGATCGCCGCCGATTCCGATGGGCTTTCCGTCCTCGGTCTCCCACTCTTCTGAAACCCAGCCAAGAGTGATCGGGCCATATACGGTGAATGTCTTGTTTCCCATGAACTTTCTCGGGATTCCCGCCTCGGAGGTCTCCAGCTTTACTGTCTGGGTTTTCATCTCCGGTGGATGGAGACCGCCGTTGAAATCCCAGATATTTCCAGGTGTCACAGTGTCTTTTACCGCCTGGTTTCCGAAGAATGCGCCACAGTTGATGATAAATACGGCGATTCCGAGCTCACTTCTTACCTCCCTGCTTAAGACCTGGATGATCGGGGAGTTTCCGCCGTGGCAGTTCAAGATTGCGATCTTCCTGAATCCGTGATGCGCCAGGCCTTTGCAGATGTCGTAGAGAACATGATAAAAGGTATCCGGCTTTAAGGTGACAGAACCGCAGAAGTTCACATGTTCCGTGCTGAGTCCCACCGGGATCAGCGGAAAGATCAGCATCGGATAGTCCGGGATCTCCCGGTCTAAGGCCTCTTTGATCCGTCTCGCCGTTCCCTCCGCGATGATCTCGTCTGTACCCAGCGGACACTGGTTTCCGTGCTGTTCCAACGCTCCCACCGGGATCATGACCACCGTCTCGTCCTTGTCGACCTGTTCCATTTCCAGTCTTGTCAGTTCATTATAATATCTTACCATTTTATTTTCTCCGTTTCTTAAGTCATTGCCGCTTCACTATCTCATTTCGGTCGTTATCCGTCAAGTACTGCCGCCACCTGCCAGCGCTCACTTTTGTGCCTGCGCAGGCTTTTGCTCACTTCTCACATAAATTGTAAGTCCCCCGAGGCAGACACGGCTTTCGCCGTCTCTATCCCGGGGGAATCTCCCATTTCAGGTGTTATGCCGCCGTATTTTCAGTTTTCTTTTCTCTGTGAACCCCTGCATGGATGATCACGCTGACATGCTTATATACAAGTGCTGTTACGATCGCGTTCAGTCCGCATTTTACAAGGTTGAACGGAACGATCATGAAGATCGCGAATGTATACAGGTTTGTAACTGCCGGGTTGATCTTTGTTCCCATTGCGATGATGTTCTCGATTCCGCCGAAAGCAACTTTTGCGTAGAACGGAAGTGTGATCGCGCAGTTTACGAATACAGCGCCGACGATAGCACAGATGACACCGACAGCGAGAGCGACCATAGCGGTCTTTTTCGTTTTATGTCTGCGGTAGATCAGGGCAGCCGGTACGGAGAACATGCAGCTTCCGATGATGTTTCCGAGCTCGCCGACATAGTAAGTGCTTGTTCCGTTTAAGAGCAGCTTTAAGAGGTTCTTAACGATCGCGATCAGAGCTGCCTGGGCTGGTCCCATGGCAAAGCCGCCGATCAGTACCGGGAGCTCCGCGAAGTCCAGCTTGTAAAACGGCGGTGCAAACGGAACCGCCACCTGGATCGTCTCCAATACGGCTGCGAGTGCGCTGAACATGGCGATCAGCACGAGATTTCTGACACTTAATACTTTGTTCTGGTTCATAATGTTCCTCCTTGTACTTGTTGTTCTTCTGTTACAAGGAATTGCTGTGCAGGATTGCCGGCTCACACGGACTCGTGGGGATGATTCCCTGTCCATGTAAATAAAAAGACCCCGAACCATTGAAAAAGTCCGGGGCTTGAATGAACTACTCCTGTCATACAATTTCTTCTCTCATCCAGACTATACTGTCGGTTTTGGAATCTCACCAAATCAGCTGCTTTCGCAGGTCGCGGACTATACCGCCGGTGGGGAATCGCACCCCGCCCCGACGCACGATATTTATTCGTTCGTTAACAGAATATAACATTTTGCTTCATACTGCAATATTTTTTATTCTTAGCGGAAATGTCCATAAGACTGTCCTGCCGCCATACCACCGCGGAGCTCTGCCATCTCGCTGACTGTCACGAGCTGGTAACCTCTTCTCGTGAGTTCAGGAATCAGCGTCTCTGCCGCAATGACGCTCTGCTCATAGAGATCATGCATCAGGATGATATCTCCATCCTGCACCTGTCTGAGAACTGTGTCGATGGTGTGCTGCGCGTTTCTCGTCTTCCAGTCCAGTGTATCCACGGACCAGATGATGGACGGCATTCCAGCCTTTGCGAGGACCGCCTTACTGGCATCATTGATCTTTCCTCCCGGCGGGCGGACACCTTTCGGCGCGTTTCCGCCTGCTGCCACAATGGCATCGCGTGTCTGATTTAAGCTCTGTAATATCTCTCCCTCAGACATTCCTGTCAGATATGTATGTGCCCAGGTATGGCTGTCTGTCTCGCATCCAAGATCCGCCATGCGCTTTACGGTAGACGCATAGGACGCAACTCGGTTGCCCACCATGAAGAATGTGGCTCTTCCGCCGTTCGCTTCCAGGGAATTCAGGATCCGGGGCGTATACTTCGACGGGCCGTCATCAAAGGTCAGGGCAACCATCGGTCTTGTCGGGTCAACGCTCTTTCCATTTGGGCCTTCCGGTACCTCCGCACCTTTTCCCGTCACCGTTACCCAGAGACCATCCACACGGAGTCCCTGTCCTTCGGTTCCCGCAGTCTCCCCGTTCTTCACCGGAGTTGTCCAGGAGCCATTCTGATATACAGAGTAATAAACATCATAATTCTCCGCAAGCTGTCCGGTAAATGCCATGCGGACCGCTTCTAACGGCATATCTGTCTCGGTGCTTCCATTCGGAGTCATATTTTCCTGCCAGGAAAGCCATCCGCTTCCGCTTAAGTTCACCTGGTAAGAAAGAGTGCCGCTCATTCCCTCAGGTTGTCCCAGAAGGCTGGCGCGGATCGCCGTCACATAGCTTCCGGTTCCAGCACGCGCTGTTTTGCTGTCACCATGATACCCACTCCAACCGGTTCCATGCTCATAAATTCCGTAAACTGCGCCCATATCCGCCGCATATGCCGGATCACCGGTGATTCCCACCGATGCAGCGCAGATCAATACAGCCGCCAGCACCGTGCGGACTGCCTGTCTGATCTTCTTCCAATCCATAAGTTCCCCTCTTTTCCCAGTGATCTCCTCACCATATTGATCGTATTTGTAACTGTTCCATACCTTCGCAGCTACTCGTGCCCATATTTTAACATGAAACCGAGAATAAAGGTACCTCTTCCAGACCTTTTTCGTAAATTTCAGAAAAACGTCAGAATTATAACAGAAATCATATTTTTATTTTAACACTTGCGCACATCATAGCGCAAGCTTGCCTGATCTGCATTTTTCTTATATAATAAAGTAGTATGACTTACAGGGGTTATTTATCGAAAGGAGTAACAAAAACATGATTCAGAATCTGAATGAAGAATTATTTTCCTTTATCAAAAAGAGTCCGACCGGTTTCCATGCTGTTCATGAACTGGCAAACTACCTGACCGAGGCAGGCTTCGAGCGCCTCGCTGAGGGCAATACCTGGAATCTCGCTGAGGGCGGAAAGTATTTCGTAACCCGCAACCAGTCCGCGATCATCGCATTCAAGGTATCCCGCAAGGATTATTCCGGCTTCCATATCGCGGCAAGCCACAGCGACTCCCCGACCTTAAAGATCAAAGAGTCTTCTGAGATGAACATCGAGAACCAGTATGTAAAATTAAATGTTGAGAAGTACGGCGGAATGCTCTGCGCACCGTGGTTCGACAGACCTCTCTCCGTTGCAGGACGCATTATCGTAAAAGACGGCAACCGTCTCACAACAAAACTGATCAACGTTGACCGTGATCTTCTCATGATCCCGAACCTCGCAATCCATATGAACCGTGAAGTAAACGACGGTTACAAGTACAACATCCAGAAAGATATGCTTCCGTTATACCGCATGAGCAATTCCGGAAAGGCATTCAAAGAGATGATCGCTGAGGAGGCAGGCGTCTCCGTTGACCAGATCAAAGGAATGGACCTCTTCCTTTACAACCGTATGGAAGGTACTGTATGGGGCTGCGACGGCGAGTTTATCTCTGCTCCGCGTCTTGATGATCTCCAGTGCGCATTCACGTCCACAATGGCTCTCTTAAACAGTGAGAGCGACCGCTGCATCCCGGTCGTTGCCGTATTTGACAATGAGGAAGTAGGAAGTGGTACAAAACAGGGCGCCGGCTCCACATTCCTTTACGACATTCTCCGCCGCATCAACCGCAGCCTTGGAAGAACAGAGGAAGAGTACCTCACGTCCCTCGCTTCCAGCTTCATGGTATCCGCGGATAACGGACATGCCGTACATCCGAACTACGCTGACAAGACCGACCCAACAAACCGCACCTACTTAAACGGCGGTCTCGTGATCAAGCACAGCGCAAACCAGAAGTACACAACAGACGCTGTTTCCGCAGCTGTTATGCGCTGCCTCTGCGAACGCGCAGGTGTTCCGTACCAGGAGTTCTTAAACCGTTCCGATATCCTCGGCGGCTCCACTCTCGGAAATATCTCCAACGCTCAGGTTTCCTTAAACACTGTAGACGTCGGACTTCCGCAGTTAGCTATGCACTCCCCGTATGAGACTGCAGGCTCCAAGGATATGGCCTACCTGGAAAAGGCATTTGAGGAGTTCTTCAAATCCGCGATCCGTGCTGAGGGCGACGGTACACTCGTACTTGAGTAATTCTGATAGTAAGATCCGCCGGAATATTCGTGTCTCCGGCGGATCTTTTATCCTTCCAGCCCAGATGAACGTACAGAACGTTTCTTTTTGCCTTCTGCCACCTGGAAAAACAGTTTTTCCGTATATCTCCGGGTAACTGCCTCCGATTCTGAAATTTTTCTGCCCAGATTTGTCTCTACCGCGTCGAATCGCTTAGGCACTGCGTCCATTTCTGCCCGCATCGCGCTCATATTCTTATCCATTCCATCCATCCTTGCAAGCATACGATCCAGTTTTTCATTTGTTTCAACCCATTTGGCATTCAGCTCCTGCATATGCCTTGTCATGCTGATACGATTCTTCTTTATTTCTGCACTCAGATTATTTTCCACCCTATCGATCTTTTCTCCTGTCCGCGCCTCCGATGCTACAATCTCCGCTCGCATCCGGCCTTCCGATGCAATAAACTTTTCATCCATAAGGTCTGAAATCTGTTTCATATCTTCTTTCGTCAAAGTATCCCTCCTTCATTTTTTTCGTCCCAATTGGTAAAAGAATCATAGCATATTGACCTTTTAAATGCCATATCGGATAGTTAAAAACAGGTGGACCTTTTTTGTATAATATGACGATTTTATTTCTCTTCATTTGTACATTTTCCTATCTCATTGCTTCTTATTCAGGTACTCCATGATCCCCATATGAATCGTATATGCCAGCTTATCCTGGTACTCCCCGCTGTTTAAAAGCGCTGCTTCCTTCCGGTTGCTTAAGAATCCGCACTCCACGATCACGATGGGGCATTTCACATGCAGAAGGAGGTAGTAATTGGCATTCGCCTTCGGAAGTCTCCGGTTCTGGTCCCCCAGGACATAGTCAAACCGGTCCTGCAGGATCTTCGCCAGCGCCTTTCCCTTTGATGAATCCCGGTAATAGAATACCTGTCCGCCAGAGACGGATTCCTCGTGATAGCTGTTCTGGTGGATGCTGACCACAAGGTCCGCGCCGCTCTCCTCAATGATCTCACACCGTTTCTTCATGTCCGCCATCTTTTTCCGGCTGTCCGTTTCGGAATAAAGTCCCGTGTCCGTCTCCCGCGTCATAATGACCTTCACATCATCCTGTTCCAGGTACGTTTTCAACCGCTCCGCCACAGCCAGGTTGATATCTTTCTCCAGGCTCCCGTCGACTCCAACCTTGCCGGGATCTGTTCCGCCGTGTCCGGCATCGACCACCACCACCGGTGTCTCTTTTATGTAGGCGTCACCGCTCCCCGTCACACGAATACTCCCATATTTCACCGCCATGACCACCATGGCGAGCAGGCATATGCCGAGAACCGGCTCTATCACTTTCTGCTTCATGCTCTGTTTCCCCGAAAATCCGCTCTTCATAATACTCTATTTCATGGGGGACCCGTTTATGTGCGGATTTTCCTGTCTCCGTTCAATCCAAAAAAGTTCTGGATTCTGGCTTCCGCTCTTATCGCCATCATCAGCTGAATCCCTATATTTCCCTCAGTGTTTTCAGATTTTTTTCATACACTTTCCTGCATTGACACATCAATATGCCATCTGTATAATAGAGTCAGACAACACGAAAGGTCAGGTTTTTAACATGGCAAATGAAAAACTGAAATTCGTCTGCGATTACATGGAAGGCGCCCATCCGGCTATCATGAATGAGCTGCTCTCCACAAATATGATGCAGACTTCCGGGTACGGTCTCGACGAGTTCTCTGAATCTGCCCGGGATAAGATCCGCAAAGCCTGCGGTGCTCCAAATGCGGGAGTCTATCTCCTCGTGGGCGGAACCCAGACAAACGCTACCGTCATCGACGCGCTTCTCCGCTCCTATCAGGGCGTTCTCTGTGCGGAGACCGGTCACATCGCAGTCCATGAGGCCGGTGCCATCGAATTCGGCGGACATAAAGTGCTCCCGCTGCCCCATACATATGGAAAGATCACAGCTGCCCAGGTCACCTCTTATATGGACACCTTTTTATCTGATGATAACCATGAGCACATGGTCATGCCGGGCATGGTCTATATCTCCCAGCCGACGGAATACGGAACCCTGTATTCCCTGGAAGAACTGACCGCCCTCAGCGAGACATGCCGTAAGTACCATCTCCCGCTCTATGCGGACGGCGCCAGACTTGCCTACGCTCTCGCTTCCCCGGAAAATGACGTGACATTAAAGGATCTTGCGAAACTCTGCGATGTCTTCTACATCGGCGGAACGAAATGCGGAGCGCTCTTCGGCGAGGCGGTCGTAATCCCGGATCCGGCGCTGATCCCGCACTTTTTCACGATCATAAAGCAGCACGGAGCGCTCTTCGCGAAAGGCCGCATCCTGGGGATCCAGTTCGATACCCTGTTCACAGATGATCTGTACCTTCATATCGGGGAATCCGCCCTCGACTGCGCAGCCGCGATAAAATCCGCGTTAAAGGAAAACGGTTACCAGTTCTTCCTTGAGACTCCGACAAACCAGATCTTTATTATTCTGGAGGACGAAGTCCTGCACCGTCTGGAAGAGCAGGCGGAATTCAGCTTCTGGGAAAAATATGATGACTCCCATACCGTGATCCGGATCGCCACAAGCTGGGCGACAACGAAGGAACACACTGACGCGCTGATCGAGCTTTTAAAGATGAACCGGGCTTGACCTGATGCTCCCGTACAGCGCCTGGTTCCGTCCAATATTACATATTTCAGGAGGTATTTCCATGACAGACAGACAACAGCTGATCGTAAACAACGTAGATACCGTAAAACAGCTCATCCTCGACGCAGAGCGCTGGATCTGGGCTACACCGAGTGGCAGGCCCACGACTATCTCGCAGAGAAATACGAGGCACTTGGATACACACTCGTCAAAGCCGGAAACATTCCGGGCTTTTACACCGATGTTGAGACAGGAAAACCAGGCCCGAAGGTAGCGATCTTCGGTGAACTGGATGCCCTCGATATCGCGAACCATCCGGAATCCGTAAATGGAATGACCCACTGCTGCGGACATAACGCCCAGTCCGCTGCACTTTTAGGAATCGCAGCCGCATTGAAACAGCCCCACGCCCTCGACGGTCTCTGCGGATCCATCCGCCTCGTTGTCGTTCCGGCCGAGGAGATGATCCAGCTTGCATTCCGTGAGGAACTCCGCCAGAAAGGCATCATCAAGTACAACGGCGGTAAGACCGAATTCATGTACCGTGGTCTCTTAGACGGCGTCGACATGGCCATGATGGTTCACGGCATGACAAAGGGATCCAGCGTTAACGAGGACGGAGATACCGACCTTGACTTTCAGGCACTGCTCGGAATGAACGGATGTATAGCGAAAAATATCCGCTACAAAGGAAAATCTGCCCATGCAGGCGGAGCTCCTCATATGGGAGTCAACGCGGAGTATGCCGCTATGCTGGGTCTCCAGGCATGCAACGACCTCCGTGAGACATTCCAGGAGAAAGATACGATCCGCTTCCATCCGATCCTCATGGGCGCAAACTGCGCCGTAAACATTATCCCGGATGAGATGAAGATCGAGAGTTATGTCCGTGGAAAATCCTTAGAGGCGATCAAACGCGAGAATATCAAGGTAAACCGTGCGCTGACCGGTGCCGCACTGTCTATGGGCGCAGGCGTTGAGCTGAGCGACCGCCCTGGTTACGCTCCGGAGTATCATGATCCGACATTCATGAAGCTGGCTGAGGACTGCTGCGTGGCACTTTGCGGAAGAAAGAAAGTTGTCTTCGACTACAACGGCTGGAGCACCGGTTCCTCCGATTTCGGCGATGTCACCTGCGTAATGCCGGGCGTGCAGATCAACGCAGGCGGCGCTGTCGGCACTCTCCATGGCATCGACTTCCAGATCACCGATCCGAACCGTATGTGCGTGAACGCGGCAAAGGTTCAGCTTTTCCTCGTAGATGCCCTGCTCTCCAACAATGCCGTGACCGCGAAAGAGATCATCGCCAACTACAAGCCGCAGTATCCGTCCATCAAGGCGTACCTTGACGCCATTGATGCGCTGACACTTGATAAGGATGCTGTTCGATATGATGAAAAGGGAAACGCGATTGTAGATTTCCAGAACTACGCAACCCAATTT
>OGLK01000464.1_pt1 | contig 13397 bp, 10 predicted proteins | sample 1572811 | NCBI WGS metagenome assembly OGLK01 (sample SAMEA2581898, study PRJEB24529) | metagenome | biome: Human gut stool | place: China | collected 2011
AGGAAAAAAGCAAAATTCAAATCAAATACCACCGGTGAAAACATGGCAGGCTTTATGACCGTGAATTCTGGAACAGCACAAACGGCCTATATGCCAATCAATGGGTTTACGACGGTGGATATTGGCTGTGAGCGTGGCAACAACAGCTATAATATGGTCAACTGCATGGAAGCTCCGTTCGCCCAGCAATATATGCAGCTTTTTGATGGATTGTGGAGCGATCGTGAAAAGATGCAGGATGTCACGGACGTAGTTTTGGAAAACATCAGCACGGCCTATGCGGAAAATTCTCCGGAGTTTATCTATTTTATGACCTTGTATCATGTGTTCAGTGAATTTCTGGATGATATCTCTGAAGATGAGCTGCCGAACGAGGCAACCGGCTTCAAACAGAGCAAAATCTGGAGTATGCTTTACGATTTCCAGCGGGATGCCGTGCTTGCCATCATCAACAAATTGGAAAAGTACAACGGTTGCATTCTTGCCGATAGCGTTGGTCTTGGTAAAACATTTACCGCTCTGGCTGTTGTAAAGTATTACGAAAATCGAAATAAGTCGGTCCTGGTGCTTTGCCCGAAAAAGCTGGCTGAAAACTGGAATACATACAAGGACAACTATGTTAATAATCCGATTGCATCGGACAGGCTGAACTACGATGTTTTGTTCCATACTGACCTTTCTCGCAATGGCGGGCAGTCTAATGGTCTTGACCTGAATCGCCTGAACTGGGGCAACTATGACCTTGTGGTAATAGATGAATCGCACAACTTCCGCAACGGCATTGGTACGCACAGCAAGACGCAGGATAACCCTTATCAGCGTCTGATGGATAAGGTGATCCGTTCCGGAGTAAAAACCAAAGTTTTGATGCTTTCGGCAACGCCGGTCAACAACCGTTTTGTTGATTTGAAGAACCAGCTTGCCCTTGCTTATGAGGGTAATTCGGAATTCCTTGACGAGAGGCTGAATACATCCAAAAACGTGGAGGATATTTTCAAACAGGCGCAAAAGGCGTTCAATGCATGGAGCAAACTGCCTCAGGAGGAACGAACCACAGATGCGCTGCTGCTCACATTGGATTTTGACTTTTTTGAGCTGTTGGACAGCGTGACCATTGCCCGTTCCCGTAAACATATTGAGAAATATTATGACACCAACGAAATTGGAAAATTCCCCGAACGACTCAAGCCAATTTCCAAACGTCCCTGCCTGACGGATTTGAATAACGCCATCAACTATAACGAGATTTATGAGCAGCTCATGCAGCTTTCCTTGTGTGTGTATGCGCCGTCCAATTACATTTTCCCCAGCAAGCTACAGAAATATAAAGAGTTGACCCACAACAAGGGTGAAAACCTGACCCAGACAGGTCGTGAGCAAGGTATTCGCCGCTTGATGAGCATTAACCTTTTGAAGCGTCTGGAAAGCTCGGTTCATTCTTTCCAACTGACTTTGACCCGGATCAAAGAACTGATCAATGGTACGATTCAGGCCATCAATCAGTTTGAGGCATACGGTCGGGCAGATTTGGACATGTACGATGCCGGTGGCGATGACTTTGATATATATGATGAAAATTCGGATTTCTTCACCGTTGGCAAAAAGGTAAAAATCGACCTTGCTGATATGGACTGGAAGAGTTGGCGCACGGAGCTTCAGCGGGATGCGGAGGTTCTGGAACTGCTGACCTTTATGGTTGCGGACATTACCCCGGAACATGATACCAAGTTGCAGGAGCTGTTAAAGCTGTTGTCTGAAAAAATCGAGCATCCCATCAATAACCAGAATAAGAAAGTCCTGATCTTCACGGCGTTTTCTGATACGGCCGAGTATCTGTACGACCATGTCAGCGAGTATATCAAGAAGAACTATGGATTGAATACAGCGGTCATCACCGGCTCCGTTGGTGGAAAAACAACGATCAAAGGATTTCAGGCAACACTGCACAATGTTCTGACCTGCTTTTCCCCTGTTTTCAAAGGCAGGGATGTTCTGACGCAGGGCAGCACCACCGAAATTGATGTGCTGATTGCAACGGACTGTATCTCAGAAGGTCAGAACTTGCAGGACTGCGATTATCTGATCAACTATGATATCCACTGGAATCCGGTTCGCATTATTCAGCGGTTTGGCCGTGTTGATCGTATCGGCAGTCGCAACCAGTACATTCAGCTTGTAAATTTTTGGCCGGACTTGACGCTGGATGAGTACATCAATTTGAAATCCCGTGTGGGGACCCGCATGAAAATCACTGTTATGACATCTACCGGTGATGATGACCTGATCAATCCGGAAGAAAAAGGTGATTTGGAATACCGGAAGGCGCAGCTCAAACGCTTACAGGAAGAAGTGGTTGATATTGAGGATATGTCCGATGGAATCTCCATTATGGATCTGGGGCTGAACGAATTCCGACTCGACTTATTGGACTACATAAAACGGAACGGAGACATGGACAAAAAGCCTCGTGGGCTTCATGCAGTGGTGCCTGCCACGGATGAACTGCCGGAGGGCGTGATTTTTGTGCTGAAAAATATCAACAACAGCGTCAACGTGGATAACCGGAACCGTATCCATCCATTCTACATGGTTTATATCGGAGTGGACGGTCAGATTATCTGCGATTACCTGAATCCGAAAAAGATGCTGGATGATATCCGCTTACTCTGCCGCGGGAAATCCGCACCGATTAAAGAGGCATACGAGCGCTTTAACCGGGAAACGGATGATGGGCGGAATATGGCGGAGATGTCCGAGCTGCTGAGCGAAGCAATCAATTCCATCATTGATGTGAAAGAGGAAAGCGATATTGACAGACTGTTCTCTGCCGGTGGCACTTCCGCTTTGATGAGCGACATATCCGGGCTGGATGATTTTGAGCTGATTTGCTTCCTCGTTGTGAAATGATTGTCTGGAGGTGAGATGCCGTGCTGGGATTGCCAAAATCCACGGAGTTTAACAAACGTATCCCTAAGCAGAAGTTTTATGAGAACATTGCTGTGACACCTGCCATGAAAAAAGCGTTCGTGGAGCAGATCAGAATCATCTACTGGCGCAATAAGATTGCTGCCACCACCCTGAATCTGGCTGCGAGCGAACAGGTGACAGAGATTGAGGTGTTCGAGGTGCGGTTATCTGCCCCAGATTTGGACGAAAGTGTGTTGCGCCAGATTGCACGGGAGATTCCGTATCACATTCTGTTCCTTTTGGAATACGAGGGCAGGTATCGGGCTGCTATCGGTTACAAGGAAGCTGCGGCGGGTAAAACTGCTTTTAAGGTTGAGCGTTATTATTACACAGATTGGCTGGAAGAAAGTGAACTTCCGGTGCATCTGGATGGGCTTTCGCTGGATGCCGTGTATGAGAATTTTGTGCGGCAGATTGCGGGGACGGCTCTCGATTCGGATGAATCCGCTACTCTGAAAGAAAGTGTAGAGTAGCAGAAGCAGCAAGAGCAACTGGAGAAGCAGATTGTGACACTGGAAGACAAAATCAGGAAAGAAAAACAACCAAAGAAGAAATATGAATTAGTGCAAGAGATAAGGGATATGCAAAGAAAATTAGAAGGTGCGGTGATGAGTTGAATATGGATGAAACATACAATCTTCCAGAATCGTTACGCAAAAGCATTGAGCTTCAGAATAGGTTGCAGGAAAGTTTCAAACCAATTTTAGAACAGCAGGCTCGTATACAGCAACTTACTGTCCCTTTGTTAAATAGTTTACCTACAAGCAACCTTGCGGTATCTGCCTTGAATGGTCTTAATCATATGACAGAGAGTCCGGCAGTACAACTGATTCGAGAGAATTCGATGCTGATGCAGAATGCAACGGCATCCTTATACAAATCTATCCAACCGTTCAGACTTGACAATTCGATATGGGAGCAATTTCACACAAATACCGCTGCCGTATTAGATTCATATAGAGCTGCTGTTTCTGGTAATTTGGCAACAAGCCTTTGTGCATCCATGTCTATGGTAAATGCACAGATTGCAGCTTCGCCAGCATTGCAATGGATTCATAGTATTGATTTTTCACCGTGGATAGATGCGTTCAGAAATCTACATATTGGGGACAATTTTCTAAAACGCTACCGAGAGCTGAATGACATCTGCCTGACAGCTTTGTATGAATGCAAATGGTTTCCTTATGCGAGCTGGTCTGCTGATCTGAGACTGACAAGAGAAATATATGAAGTTTTATCAACCAGTCGAGGAGCCAGCAAAAGGCGAGAAAAGAGAATTGATAAACTGATTCTCGGATACTACACACCACAACGTATCAGGGAAATTAAGCGGACATGGAAAGATTCGGATTTAGAACCGCACATTAAGAAAATCCTTGGTCAAGCACTTGAAGCACATCTCCGTGGGGAATATGCACTATCAATAGCATGTTTATCAACCATGTGGGAGGGGTTAATCCATCATAAGCTGCATATTACGGGGCGGTACAGCCAAAAGAAGACCGGCAGAGATTTTACCGAGTTGATAAAAGAAAATGATTTGAAGCCTGTGTTTGGAGAGTTTTACGAGAAGCTAATTGTCTGTGATTGTAATACGGTGGATGAGGTTGTTGAGGGAATCCCCAACCGGAATGGAGTTTCTCACAGCAAGTATAAAAAATATCCAAACAAAAAAGCCTCACTGAATGCGATCTTAATAGCGGATTTCATCATACACTTGGAACCAAAACAGGAAACGGAGGAACATTCAAATGGACAAACTGAAAATGCACAGCCTTGACGGCGTGGAGAGAAATATAGAACTGATCGGCAAGCTGTTCCCCAATGCCATCACCGAGGTGAAGCGTGATGGCAAGGTAGAACACGCCATTGATTTTGACGTTCTGCGGCAGGAGCTTTCCGATTCTATCGTAGAAGGTCGGGAGGAACGCTATCAGTTTACTTGGCCAGATAAGAAAAAGGCGATGTTGGCGGCCAATGCGCCCATTACGGCAACGCTGCGTCCGGTGGCAGCTGACAGTGTGGGCAAAGATGGCACACCCGGCGGTTTTGACAGTGAGAACCTCTACATCGAGGGCGATAATCTGGAAGTGCTGAAGCTCTTGCAGGAAACCTATCTGGGCAAGGTCAAGATGATCTACATTGATCCGCCGTACAACACCGGCAATGATTTTGTCTATGAGGACGATTTTGCCCAGAGTGCGGCGGAATATATGGATAATAGCGGTCAGTATGATGAAGAAGGCAACCGCCTTGTGACCAACACCGAGAGCAATGGCCGTTTCCATACGGATTGGCTTAATATGATTTATCCGCGTCTGAAAATCGCAAAGGATTTGTTGACGGATGATGGTGTTATCTTTATCAGTATTGATGATAAAGAACAGGAAAATCTCAGAAAAGTATGTGATGAGATATTTGGTATGCAGAATTTTGTTGCACAGCTTGTATGGGAGAGAGCTTATGCACCGAAGAATGATGCAAAATTCATATCAAATAGTCATGATTATGTTCTTATGTTTGCCAAGAACATAAACAATTTTGTTATTGGACGATTACCTCGCACAGAAGAAGCAAATGCACGATATCAAAACCCGGATAACGATCCCCGTGGTGTGTGGAAGCCGAGTGATATGTCTGTGAAAACTTATAATGAGGCTTGTGATTATCCTATTACCGCCCCTTCGGGGCGAGTAATAGAGCCTCCAGCAGGACGCTGCTGGAGTCTCTCCCAAAATGCATTTTTGGAGAGACTCCAAGATAATAGAATTTATTTTGGAACAGATGGAAACAGCGTCCCATGTATTAAGCGATTTTTGACAGAACTAAAATTTGACGGAATGGCTCCTACATCAATAATGTTTTACAAGGATGTTGGTCACAGTCAAGAGGGGGCAAAAGAAGTAACCGCAATAATGGATGCCGGAGTATTTGATGGACCGAAGCCGGTAAGATTGCTTCTTAGATTGTTGACATTAGCAAACCTTGCGGATGATTCTATTGTGTTGGATTTCTTTTCTGGTTCTGCAACAACAGCTCATGCACTTATGCAGTTTAATACCGAAAAAGGCAAGCATTGCAAGTTTGTTCTTGCTCAAGTTCCTGAAAATACTGATGAAAAAGGAACAGCCTACAAGGCAGGCTACAAGAACATCTGCGAAATCGGCAAGGAGCGTATCCGTCGTGCGGGCCGGAAAATCAAAGAGGATGCCGGTTTGACGGCTCCGGCTGATTTGGACATCGGCTTCCGCTGCCTGCGTCTGGATGAAAGCAATATGAAACCTGTGTACTACACACCGGATGAAGTCGGTCAGCAGGATCTGTTCTCGCTGGTGGACAATGTGAAAGAAGACCGTACCCCGGAAGATTTGCTGTTCCAGGTGATGCTAGATTTGGGTGTGCTGCTGTCCAGCCCTATTGAGGTGAAAGAGATCGCAGGCAAGAAGGTGTTCAACGTGGCAGACGGTTTCCTGCTGGCATGCTTTGACCATAATGTGACCGAGGAAACCGTCAAGGCTATTGCACAGATGAAGCCTTACTATGCCGTGTTCCGTGACAGCAGTATGGCAAACGACAGCGTAGCCACAAACTTCGAGCAGGTTTTCGAGACATATAGCCCTGATACCGTAAGGAAGGTGCTGTGATATGGATAAACTGACAAGCATTGAGATAGGGACATTCTTAAAACTATTCAATCGTGGTGGATATGTTCTTGATTTCAGCACTAATGACTTTGATATATTCACAATGGAGAGCGTTGGTGTTGCATTATGCAACGAATATCATATGTCAAAGGGGAAATCTTTGGCGGCATATGTAAATAATGCTTCAGCGAATGATGTTGAAAAGTTATTAAATGATTTGCTGAGCTATTATGAAGAAAACTATGAGCAGGAATATGCTGAGAATACATCCGATGATGAGTTTAGTTATTGTCGATATAATGCAGAATATGCTCGTTTATACAAGAAATGTCGTGCATATATGAATCGTGTTTTGAACATCGCAACTCCACTTGCCGTTAATGCAGCAGAATTGCAGGAGAAGTTCTCAAGCCAGTATCTTTCTAAGCAGATTGAGCTGATGTTAAAAATGCAAAGTGAGAATCCAACAGACGCCATTGGTAAAGCTAAGGAACTAATTGAGAGCTGTTGTAAAACAATTCTGGATAATAAAGGTGTAGCTTGGGATAAGAACTGGGATATGAGCAAGTTGACTGGCGAGACTCTGAGCCTTCTAAATCTAACACCTAAATCAATTGCTGACACCGATCCTGTATCAGAAAACATTAAGGCGGTTCTCGGCAATTTAAGAGGGATTTCAACAAAACTTGCAGAAATTCGCAATCCTTATGGTAGCGGTCACGGAAAAAGTGCTTCGTTTACAGGGTTAGAAACACGTCACGCAAAGTTGGCAGTTGGATGTAGCATAACCTTTGTCACCTTTTTGTGGGATACATACGAAGGAGGCGCATCCTAAGTGAAATATAGATTAGAATGCAACTGAATCAGACTTATTTTGGAAGAGAGTGCAGGAATGAATAAGCAGTATGTAATGAAAATCATTGCAGCGTTACAATATGATTTAGAAAATGATCACACTGAGTCCAAATTGTTTGACGACGTAGATCGTGCGGGAAAATTGTTTGGTCAGGATGTACCTACGATATGTAAGTGTGTAGAAGAGGTGCAGTATTTCAACGGTACTATAAGGAGAAATGCGCAAACAATTGTTGATTTGTTGGAAATTGCTTTGGCAGAACAAGCTACGCTATCGTATGAGTTGGAAGATTTTCAAATAGATGATTCTGAATTTAACAAACTTGTTGAACAGGCTTTTCAATACTACAAAGAAGCGAGAATAGACACGGCAACGGAGAAAATTTGGGATGCCTTTGAACGAATTAAGTCATTTTATAAGCAGTATGATAAAAAAGCTTCTGTTGCAAAATTGCTTGATACTGTAAGTAAAAATAACGCTGCATATAAAGCAATGTTGGAAGAAGAATTTGCTTCGCTTACAAAGCTCGGAAATGAATTCAGAATTCGTCACCATGAAACTGATAAGAAAGACATATGTTGTAATAAACATTATGATTACTTGTTTCATAGGTGTATTGCAGTTTTGCGATTGGTGACAAGCATATTACGTGTGGAAACGGTAAGTGAGAGCTAATTAAAACATTAAGAGGAAGGAACTGTGATATGGACGATAAGAAGACAAAAGAACTTGCCATTCGCAGCTCCGCAGCAGAATATCTGACCTTTGTTGCCTCTACCGGCGAAAGTGATGCCAGTTTTGAAATGCGTTACGAGGATGAGAATATCTGGCTGACGCAGAAGATGATGGCGGCATTGTATGATGTTTCGGTTGCGGCGATCAATCAGCATCTGAAACGGATTTTTGAGGATGGAGAGCTGCGGGAGGAAGCAGTAGTTAAGAAATACTTAATAACTGCCTCAGACGGAAAAAACTATAATACAAATCATTATAACTTGCAGGCAATTATTGCCGTAGGCTTCAAGGTGAATAACCAACGGGCGGTGCAGTTCCGCAAATGGGCGGGACAGATCGTCAAAGACCATACTATTCAAGGCTGGACGATGGATGTTGACCGGTTGAAAAAAGGCCATATGTTCACCGATGAATACTTTGAGCGGCAGTTGCAGCAGATTCGGGAGATTCGTCTGTCTGAGCGTAAATTCTATCAGAAAGTAACGGATTTGTATGCTACTGCGTTTGATTACGACAAAAACGCAAAGACAACTCGCTTGTTTTTCCAGACCGTCCAGAACAAAATGCACTATGCCGTCCACCGTCACACGGCGTCGGAGCTGATCGTGGAGCGGGCGGATGCCAACAAGGAACACATGGGACTGACTACATGGGAGAATGCTCCGGATGGGAAAATTCTGAAAGCAGATGTGTCGATTGCGAAGAATTACCTGAGCAAAAAAGAAATGAATTATCTGGAGCGCATTGTGTCGCTCTATCTGGATTATGCCGAGCTGCAGGCCGAGCGCAAAATCCCAATGAGCATGGAAGATTGGGCAAAGCGGCTGGATGGTTTTCTGGAGTTCAACGGCAACGAGCTGTTGACCGGGCCGGGTAAAATCAGCGCAGAACAGGCAAAACTCCACGCGGAAACGGAATATGAAAAATACCGTATCATTCAGGATCGTCTGTATGAGAGCGACTTTGACCGTTTCCTGATGCTGGAGCAGGAGGTGAACCACAAAGATGAAGTTTAGTTTTAAGATTCAGCAGTATCAGACCGATGCCGTGGATGCCGTGGCTCGTGTCTTTCAGGGACAACCTTATAGTTCAGGAGTATCCTATCTGCGTGATATGGGAAGTCTGTCTGCAAAGCCCCAGCAGTTGAGCCTTATGCCGATGACCGACGATGCAGCACAGTTGGAATTGCAGGATTTGATCAACGATTCCGGATTCAAGAATGAAGCTCTGCAATTAACCGATGCGGATTTGGTGCAGAATATCCGTGCATTACAGGCGGAAAGCAATATTCATCAGTCAGACAAGCTGGTTGCCCCGTTGGGTAGATGCTCTCTGGACATTGAGATGGAGACCGGTACGGGCAAGACCTATGTTTACATCAAGACCATGTTTGAGCTGAACAAGCGGTATGGTTGGAGCAAATTCATCGTTGTTGTGCCGAGCATTGCCATCCGTGAGGGTGTAAAGAAGTCCTTTGAGATCACTGCCGATCATTTCATGGAGTGCTACGGCAAAAAAGCACGGTTCTTTATCTACAATAGCAGCAACCTGAACCAGTTGGACTCGTTCTCCAGCAATTCCGGCATCAACGTCATGATTATCAATACACAGGCCTTTGCTGCCTCCATGAATGAGGACAAGAACGTGGAAGGCCGCAAGGGTGATGCCGCTGCGAGAATTATTTACACCAAGCGGGACGAGTTCGGTTCCCGCCGCCCGATTGACGTCATCGCAGCCAACCGTCCGATTCTGATTCTGGATGAACCGCAGAAGATGGGTAAAGAGGATTCTGCTACCCAGAAAGCGTTGAAGAAATTCAATCCTCTGTTCACGCTGAACTACTCCGCTACCCACGCCAAGCAGCACAACCTGATTTACGTGCTGGATGCGTTGGATGCTTACAATAAGCGGCTGGTCAAGAAGATCGAGGTCAAGGGCTTTGAGGTCAAGAATCTGCATGGTACAGACAAATATCTGTATCTGGAAAGCATCATTATCTCCCCAAAGAATCCGCCACGGGCAAAGGTGGAGTTGGAGGTCAAACACCAGAGCGGCACAAAGCGGGAATTCCGTACATTGGATGTGAGTGATAATCTCTACTATATCTCCGGCGAGATGGAGCAGTATAAGGGCTTTGTCGTTTCTGAAATTGACCCGATCACTGGCGTTGTGACCTTTACCAATGGCGATACCATCCGCAAAGGTGATGTAACCGGCGATGTCTCTGAGGATGATATGCGCCGGGTGCAGATTCGGGAGACGATCATTTCCCACTTTGAAAAAGAACAGGAGCTGTTCAAAATGGGTATCAAGACCCTTTCCCTGTTCTTCATTGACGAAGTGGCTAAATACCGTCAGTACGATGAAGACGGAAATGAGCTTCTGGGCGAGTATGGTAAGATTTTTGAGCAGGAATACATGGCTGTAATGAACGAATATCGTTCTATTCTTGAGCCGGAGTATACTGCCTATCTGGATGCCACCGATGTACATGATGTGCATAAGGGCTATTTCAGCATTGATAAGAAAGGGCACAGCGTCAACAGTTCGGTTAAGCGTGGCACGGATATGTCCGATGATATTTCGGCCTACGATCTGATTCTGAAAAATAAGGAGCGACTGCTGTCCTTTGAAGAGCCAACCCGGTTTATCTTTTCCCATTCCGCTCTGCGTGAGGGCTGGGATAACCCGAATGTGTTCCAGATCTGCACGTTAAAACACAGCGACAGCACCACGCAGAAGCGGCAGGAAGTAGGCCGTGGTCTGCGTCTGTGCGTAAATAAGGACGGAAACCGCATGGATGCCGAGGCTCTGGGGGAGAAGGTTCAGGATATCAACGTCCTGACCGTTATTGCAAGCGAGAGCTACGCCGGATTTGTGGACGGGCTGCAAAAGCAGACCGAAGCTGTGCTGTATGACCGCCCACGCAAGGCAGACATCGACTACTTTGTTGGAAAGACCATCAAGCTCGATGGCAAAACGGTTAAGGTGGATGACCGTCAGGCACGGGCTATCTATCAGTATCTTGTCCGCAACAACTATGTAGATGAGCAGGATAACGTCACGCAGGACTACCGGGACGATGTGCAGGCCGGAACGCTTGTACCTGTGCCGGAGACGCTGAAACCTATCGAAGAGGGCGTGCATTCGCTGGTTCAGGCGATTTATGACGATAGTGTGCTCAAATCTATGTTCGAGGATGGCAACAAGCCGAAAGTACTGGAAAATCCTCTGAACGACCGATTTGAAAAAGCAGAATTCCAGAAGCTCTGGCAGACCATCAACCACAAATACGCCTATACGGTGGATTTTGATTCTGAAGAGCTGATTCGGAAGTCGATTGCGCACATCGACAGCGAATTGTATGTCAGCCGCCTGCAATATACCGTTACCTATGCCGAGCAGAAAGACACCTTGAATGCTGATATGATACGTGAGGGCAGCAGCTTTTATGGCGCAAAAAGCAAGACAGCTGTATTGAAAAATGCGCATACCAGCCAGGTGGCATATGACCTGATCGGAAAAATCGCAGAGGGCACAACATTGACCCGCCGTACAACAGCTCGCATTTTGCAGGGTATCAAGCCGACTACTTTTGCCATGTATCAGAACAACCCGGAAGAGTTTATTACCAAGACGATTCGTCTGATCAAAGAACAGAAAGCTACGATGATCGTGGAGCATATTACCTACGATACCATTGAAGGCAGCTACGATAGCAGTATCTTCACGGCAGAAAAGCATGCTCTGACGATGGACAAGGCTTATAAGGCACAAAAAGCGATTCAGGATTATGTTTTCACCGATGGCACGGCAGAAAAGAGCGTGGAGCGTAATTTTGCGGAGAATCTGGATGGTGCGGAAGAGGTCTTTATCTATGCAAAGCTGCCGAAAGGCTTCTTTATTCCGACTCCGGTAGGACACTACTCACCGGACTGGGCAATCGTGTTCCATGAGGGTAGGGCAAAGCACATCTATTTTGTAGCAGAAACAAAAGGTACGATGGAGAGCCTGAACCTACGCCCAATCGAGAAGTCCAAGATCGACTGCGCCAAGAAGCTTTTCACAAAACTGTCGGATGGTCTTGTGACATATGACCATGTAGACAGCTATCAGGAGTTGATGAATAAGGTGCTGCAATAACGTGTGATAGGGGAAGAATATGGCGGATTTGCGCAAAAAGGCATCCATGTCGCAGGTCATGGACGATATAAAACCGTATATTACAAAACATTTTATGGCACAATCGACGGTTCATGGACGGGACATTGCTGCAATCTGCCAGATTCTGTTTCCTCGCTGTAAAAACGTGAAGCTACTTCAGGGACTGACTAATAACAAGCCAGATTTCAGAATTCAGGTGAAAGGTTTGTTCGGAACGGAAGAGAAACGGTTTGAAGTGGTTGGCGGTGATAAGAAAAGACCAGCAACCAAAAAGAAATCTGATCTGGGCTGGATTGATCAGCTGGAAGAGATAGATGCTGCGCTCGATGATTTCTGATATCAATGCAGTGCGTAGCGGTATCTGAGGAAAAACTTTGTGCAACAGGTTGTTGCACAAAATCACACATAAAATAGCGGGGAAGCGATGGAATGACACGACAAGAATTATTTACATGGATACGTCAGCAGTACGGCACAGAGCCGGAGTACCCCTGGCATGACTGGAATGCTGTGCTGCGGCACAACGACAATAATAAATGGTATGGTGTAGTTCTGGAGGTATCGGCTGATAAGTTGGGACTGCCGGAGGCAGGCATCATTGATGTCCTTAATGTGAAAAGCGATCCGCTGCTGATCGGCTCTCTTCGCGGGCAGGAAGGCTATTTTCCAGCCTATCACATGAATAAGGAAAAATGGCTCAGTATTCAGCTTGGCAAACCGGAGCTGGATGATGCCATCAAAGACCTGCTTTCTTTGAGTCATGAGCTGACGGCACCGAAAAAGCGCAACCCAAAGTCATCAGCAAAAAATCCGGGAGATTCCGCAAATGGCAAAGAAAAAGAAACTGACGAAGGCTGAGCGAAAGGAAGCACGCCTCCGAAAAGGTAAGCAGTGGCTGCTCACCTATACCGGCTCACCGAAAAAGATGAACAAGCATTATCGGGAACGATTTCATGTGGATGCTGTGACTGCTGCGAAAGATTTGCAGGAGCTTGGAGTCAATTATACACAGGAACAACTCGAACAGATTA
>OGLK01000480.1_pt1 | contig 12782 bp, 8 predicted proteins | sample 1572811 | NCBI WGS metagenome assembly OGLK01 (sample SAMEA2581898, study PRJEB24529) | metagenome | biome: Human gut stool | place: China | collected 2011
TTTATTGGCGAAGGATTCAAATCCCTGGATCTCGATACTTTTCAGATACATGATTCGCCCGCCTTAAGCTTTAAAATACCGTTGTAGGCGGCTACCTGTTCCGCCGCCTTTTTTGTGCGTCCCACGCCCCGGCCGATCTCTTCCTCTCCCATGAGCGCCCGGACCTCAAAGGATTTATTGTGATCCGGCCCTTCCTCACGGATGATCTCATAGGACAGGGGCGCCTCCTGGCGGCTCTGCACCATCTCCTGTAAGATAGTCTTGCTATCATAAAAGAGCTGCTTGTGTTCAATGTCGTTTAAGATAAAACGATGAATGAACTCTTTTGCATTAGCAAAACCACCGTCCAGATAAATCGCGCCAATCAGGGCCTCCATGGCGTCTGACACCACGGAATTGCGGTTCCTGCCGCCGGTGGCGTCCTCACCCTTGCCCAGATACAGGTATTGGCCCAGCTCAATGTCCCCTGCGCAGTAAGCCAGGGTGGGTTCGCACACAATGCTGGCCCTGATTTTCGTCAAATCTCCCTCAGGCAGCCTTTCATACTTGCGGTAGAGGAATTCGCTGGTCACGATTTCCAGGACAGCATCCCCCAAAAACTCCAGGCGCTCATTGCATCTGCTGTGGTCCAGACGGTGTTCGTTGGCATAGGAGCTGTGGGTCAGGGCCTGGGTAAACAGGTTCTTGTTCTTAAACTCGTATGCAATCCTCTCTTCCAGTTCTTTTAAATGACTGTTCATGATGATCCTTCCTTCTTCAAATACACTTTGGGGCAGGCCTTTAAAACAAGCCTCCCAAACGCACAAAAAGGGCTGTGCTTACAGCCCCTGTGCCTGTCCGTTAGTTTAAAGCGTTCTTAATCTGCTCTACTGCATCGCCTACTGTCACAATCTGTTCTGCAGCCTCATTTGGAATCTCTATGTCGAATTCCTCTTCAATTCCCATGATAATCTGGAAAATGTCCAGTGAATCCGCACCCAGGTCATCTACGAATGTAGCTGCCATTGTCACTTCCTCCGGTTCAATGTTCAACACTTCTGCGATAATACCCTGTAATTTCTCAAATTCCATCTCTTAGCTCCTCTTTCTTAAATCTTGATTTTTAACTTCGTCCCTCGGACTTATTTTTCGTTTTGGACGTCCAGGCACTGACGGATTTTACCATTGATATCCTGTTCCTTAAACGTCACACATTGAATAATGGAATTACGCACCTCCGTGCGCTTTGAATTGCCGTGGGTCTTGACCACAAGGCCTTTCAGACCCAGCAGGGGTGCTCCGCCGTACTGGCTGCCGTCAAAGGATTTAAGCGTTTCCTTGAGGGCCGGCTTCACCAAAAGGGCGCCAATCTTGCTGCGCAGGGTGGACATCATACCGCCCTTCACCATACTGATCAAGGTGGCCCCAACCCCCTCATACAGCTTCAGGATTACATTGCCCACAAATGCCTCACAGACAATGACATCCGCTCCGCCATGGGGAATTTCCCTGGCTTCAATGCTTCCGGTGAAGTTGATCCCCTTACATTCCTTTAACAGGGGAAATGTCTCCTTCACCAGCGCATTGCCTTTTTCTTCCTCCGCACCGATATTGACAATGGCCACTCGCGGGTTCTTTATTCCCATCACATGCTCCATATAGATGGAACCCATCTGGGCAAACTGTACCAGATGGGACGCTCTGGCATCCACATTGGCTCCACAGTCAATCAAAAGTGATACGCCCTTCTCCGTAGGAATAAGCGGTGCCAGCGGGGGACGTTCCACACCTTTGCTGCGCCCCACTATCACCTGTCCGCCTACCAGGATTGCCCCGGAACTTCCGGCGGATACAAAGGCGTCGGCCTCCCCCTGTTTTACAAGGTTTAAGCCTACCACGATGGAAGAGTCTTTCTTCTTACGGATAGCGTTTACCGGCGGCTCCTCAGTGGCAATGACTTCTGTGGCGTTCACAACCTGAATCCGGTCCTTGTCGTAGGTGTGCTTTGACAGTTCTGAAACAACTGCCTGCTCCTGCCCCACAAGAAGCACCTGAATGCCAGGTTTTGCGTTCACAGCCTCCACTGCTCCGGCTACCATCTCGCCCGGCGCATAATCCCCGCCCATGGCGTCTACCGCTACTTTAATCATAATGACTCTCCTTTCGGTCCTGCATACAACTTATAATATACTAGATATCATTCTATAAATCAATATATTTTTTCAATGGTTTTGGGGGAATTAAGAACCCATGTTCCTGTCCGCTGCAGACGTACAAACGTTAAAAATATGCATACTTCTGCAACTTTGCAAAGTCGTTAGACAATCGGTTCATAACATGGTAAAATAAGTTCTATAGACCTTGTGGGGGCATATTATGAAGCAATGCCCCTCCCACTCCATTTAGCAGGTGAATAACATGACAAATGATAAAACAGATATTCTGGGACAATTCGGATTTGAACTGGATGCGGCTCTTTTTTACGATGCCATCGTAAAGAGTACGGACGATTATGTCTATATTGTCAATATGAAAACCGACACATCCCTGATATCGGAAAACATGGTCAGGGACTTCGAGCTTCCGGGCAGAATCGTGCCCGGACTGGTACCTCTCTGGGGCAGTCTGATTCACGAACGTGACAGGGCTCGATATGATGAATCCATCGAACAAATGTTAAGCGGCCTGACGGATGTACACGATGTGGAGTATCAGGTCCGAAACAGAAAGAATGAGTACGTCTGGGTCGTATGCCGCGGCGTCCTCCAGAGGGACCAGCAGGGCAGTCCCGCCATGTTTGCGGGCATTGTGACCAATTTAAGCCACAGGGGTAAGGTGGACTATGTCACCGGTCTGTTTATGCAGCAGGAATGCGAACGCGTGGTGGTGGAATGCCTGTCCGAAGGCCAGAGTGGGGGAATTCTGCTCCTGGGCCTGGATGATTTCTCCGGCATCAACAATTTGAAAGGACACATATACGGCGATTCCGTCCTGCGCCAGTTTGCCCAGAACGTCCAGAGGCTCCTGCCAGATTACGCCAGCATATACCGCCATGACGGGGACCAGTTTGTCATTGTGTGCCAGAATACGTCCTACGGCGAGATAGCGCTGCTCTATGAAGTCATAAACAGCTACAGCGACTGCCGCCATGAGGTGGACGGAATCCAGTACTATTGTACGGTTTCCGGCGGAATCGCCGTATTCTGCCAGGATGGTTCCAGCTATACGGAGCTTTTGACCTGTGCATCCGGTGCCCTGGAAACCTCCAAGCATAAGGGCAAGAACAAGTGCACCCTCTATGACGAGGAGCTGATTCACACCAGACTGCGCTCCCTGGAAATCATGGACCGTTTAAGAAGCAGCGTCATGAACCATATGGAAGGATTCTCTGTGGTCTACCAGCCCATTGTGCGTTCCAGCGACACAAAGATTGCCGAGGCCGAGGCGCTGCTGCGCTGGTCCTGTAAGGACATGGGCAGTGTATCTCCCCTTGAATTCATCCCTTTGCTGGAATCCAGCGGCCTCATTATCCCAGTGGGGAAGTGGGTGCTGGAGCAGTCTGTCCGCCAATGCTGCAAATGGCTTGCCTGTGTACCGGACTTTGTGATGAACGTCAACTGCTCCTACCTACAGATGCTGGATGAGGACTTTGTACAATCCGTCAAAGAAATCATTAACCGTTACAGACTGGACCCCAGCCATATTGTGCTGGAGCTGACGGAGAGCCGCTTTGTCACGGACCAGGACCGCTTAAACGATACATTTAAGCGTCTGCGCAGCCTTAACATACGGCTGGCCATGGATGACTTCGGCACAGGCTACTCGTCCCTGAGCTGCCTGTCCTGTACACCGGCCGACATTGTAAAGATTGACCGTGAATTCATCAGGGGAATCTGCGACCAGTCCCACTCCTTCAACCGTTCCTTCATCGGGTCTGTGATAAATCTCTGCCATAGCGTGGGAATATCCGTATGTGCAGAGGGCGTGGAGGAAAAAGACGAGCTGGAAACCGTCCTCAGATTGAAAGCTGATTCCGTACAGGGATTTTATTTTTCAAAGCCGGTTACACCTGATGAATTTGAAAAACAGCATATAAAGCATCCTGATATAGGGTAAGCCTGTTTTATATTCTCTCAAATTCCGCTATCTCCAGAGGCCTGCTGTAATAGTAGCCCTGAATGGCGGTACATCCGAAGGAAGTCAGCAGTTCCAGCTGTTCCTGGTTTTCCACCCCTTCTGCCACACATTCCACCTGCAGGCTGTGGCACATATCAATAATGCATTTTACCACAGTCTGATTGGTCTGGTTTTCCACCAGGTCATCCATCAGGGATTTATCCAGCTTTACCTCGTCAAACTGCATGATGGAAAGAATGGACATATTGGCATAGTTGGCCCCGAAATCATCCAGGGAGATACGAAATCCAGCTTCCCGAAGTTTTGAACCAATGGATTCAATCACCTTGCGCTCAATGTCCCCTATGCTTTCTGTTATCTCAATCATGACCAGGCGGGCGGGGATATGGTATCTTTTCTGCATATCTGTCAGCACCCGGAACAGGTCCCTTTCAAGCAGCGTAATCCGCGAAAAATTGACCGAAACAGGAATAAGCTCCCTGCCTCGCTCCTTCCAGTCTGAAAGCAGTTTAAATACCTGCTCCAGCATATAAAAATCCAGATACCGTATAAGCTTTGTCTTCTCCAGAAGGGGCACGAAATTCAGCGGCTGTGTGGATTCGGTACCGGCTGCCCGATAACGCACCAGGGCCTCGGCGGAACACACCTTACCGGTCAGGGGATTATACTTTGGCTGGAGACAGAGACGGTAACAGCCCTCTTCCATGTCCTGTAGCAGACGATTCAGGTATTCCGGCGAATAGTGCTTGCGTTCCTGGCTGCTGTCCTTATAATAAATCTGTTTGTTCACAAGCATCAGTTCTTCCGCATGGCGCATCAGCCGGTCAAAATCCGCCAGGTGTTCTTCCCAGGTACACCCCAGTGAGACACCGTTTGGGGTGCGGCTGTCTAACATCCATTCCATTTTCCCGACCCGCTCCATGAATTCCTCATATGCTGATTCCAGGCTGACAATAATAAACTCATCCCCGCTGAGCCGGAATATGCTGGCCCCTGCAAAAGAGGAGGCCATGACGGATGCCGCCTCTTTGATGGTCATATCTCCCCGGCTTTGCCCATAATCACGGTTTAACTGCTTTAAGTCATTGATATCCCCGGCCACAATTCCGCAGGATACCGCCTTGCCGCTTCTCATCAAATCATTGCGGAAATGCACAAAGCTTTCTCTGTTCAGCAGGCCGCTGAGGCTGTCATGGGCAGCTTCATACTCCAGGCGCTCATAGAGGCGTCTCTTTTTTATCTCATTCGCAATATTATAGGCAATGGAATCCAGCAGCTTAATGGTGTCCTGGTTGATATTGGGATTGTCGATTCCAATATATCCGCTGAAGGCGGATTCGTCTTCAAACGGCACAGCAAAGAGGCTGTCCGTGTTTCTGGCGGTCAGGTAACGGTACTCGCTGGGGTATGAATCCCTAAGTTCCCCGGTTCTGGAGATAATCAGGTGCTGCTTCTTGTTAAAGGTCTCAAACAAATAGGGAATCCCATCCAGGGGCACCTGCTGCAAGGCTGCCTTTTGGGAAGGAATTCCAGCCCGGCACCATTCATAGGTATTACGGGCAAATCCCTGTACACGGTCAATTTCTATGATATAGGCCCGCTCTCCGCCGTAAAAATCAGCTATCATTTCCAGCGTACGGTTAATGGCATCATCCAGGCAGTCCGCAGTATTCAGGACCCGCAGCGTTTCCAGCATAACGGTTTCCATATGGTATTTGGATGTATGGCTGCCGCGCTCCTTCACGCGGTCTCCCACATCCACTGCGATTTCCATGCGGGCAGGCCTTCCCTCCCATTCCACCAGCTTATCCTTTACAATGAAGTTCTTATTTAAGTGGGGATTCTCATATTCCCACACGTAGAAGCCGTCCTTGCTCAGTTTGGCATTGGTGCAGAAGGGACATGGGGTATCCCTGCCCTGAAGTACACGATGGCATTTGCTGTTTCGCACGTCCTCCTGCTTAAGACCTGTCAGCGACCTGCCAGCCCGGTTAAGATAAAGAAGGCTGTAGTCCCGGATATCGCTGACATAGATGATTTCCTCCAGTTCATCTAAAAGCGGTGTTTCATATAAGATCATATCCTGCTCCATGATTGTCTCCCTTTTTACTGTACCGTGTGATGTTCCTGTTCCGTGTCCGGCCGGGAAGCCCTTCCCGCTTCATCTTCTATCCGGAAATTATTTTTACCGCTGTTTTTAACTTCATAGAGCAGGGTGTCCGCCCTCTGATAAAGCGTGGCATATAGATATACCGATGCTGACAGTCGCAGCAGGGTATCCGGACGCCCTGCATTTAGCCTGCAGTGAATCAAACAGTGCATTGCAGCATTTTGCCAGATGGTTTTCCCCTGTATAGGGTACACAGACGATAAATTCATCTCCGCCCATACGGGCAGTGACAGCCTCCCCGCAAAAAGATTCCCTTAGCGCTTTTGCTGTATGAATCAGCACCTGGTCCCCCGTATAATGGCCGTAACGGTCATTGATTTCCTTAAAGCCGTCTAAGTCTATGACAGCCAGAGCAAGGGCGCCGGTATGCAGGTTTATCATCCGGGTGATCTCCATTTTTGCTGCCGCTATATTGTAAATCCCCGTCAGAGCGTCCCGTTTGCTCCGCTGCTCCAGTCTCTCCCTTTCCAGCTTGTCGCCATGGATATTCTGTAAGCGTCCGATGGCAGAATCAGCCTGATTCCCGTCGAAAATCACTTTTATGACTGCACGGTGCCACTTGGTGTCCCCATTCGGCAGCACCATCAGAATCTCTGTATCCACATCCTGTCTCTGCTCCAGCAGATAATACAGAGATGGGAGACCCTCCTCCTGTCCGCTGCTTCCCTGATACCGCGAATACTGCCCGATGCTTTTATCCGTGCCGAAGATTTCAACGCCCTCCCTTGATAGGGTCAGCACATCACTGCCATAGTCATACGTAAAGGTCACTTCCTTCAATATGTCTGAGAGATAGCGGTAACGGGTATTTTCCAGTTCAATCTGCCGCTTCATCCTCATCTGGCTTCTGTAATGGGCATAAATCAGGGCCAGCAGGCCGGAAGCAGCCAACAGGGTAAACAAAATGAAGGGAACGGAATTATCCCTGATAAAGGTCCTGAGAGTCACTTCCTGTTTCTGCTGCGCATTGTTGTAGATGTATTTTTCCAGTTCACCCGTCTCTATGGAACGGATTCCTTTATTCAGGATAGCCAGTATCTGTTTATCATCCTTTCTCAAAATACCTATGCTGTATTTCACACTGTCACTGCCGGCCTGGGGATAGATAGCCACATGCTCGTACTGGTTGCGGCTCAGATAATAAGAGGCAGTGTAACTGTTGCTGTATGTATAATCGCACTCTCCCCTTTCAACTGCGTTAAGACTTTCCTCCAGAGAATCATAGAACCGCACATCCGTCCGGTCATCGTCGCTTTTGCGCATGCCCATATACACAGCCTGTACCCCGCCCTTCAGGTTTGTCATATCAAACCCGTCACGGGCCACCAGCACACTCTCTGTCTCCAGATATGGATTGCTTAAAAGAACATTTCTCCGTTGGACTGCATCATAATCATACAGGATAGACAGAATCACATCGGCTCTGCCTTCATTTAACGCCTGTTCAAATTCACTGTAATCATTCGCGTAAACATACTCCAGCGTCCATCCGGCCTTTTGGGCTATACTGCTGAGCAGGTCTCTGGCTACGCCCTGCACCTGTCCCTTTCCATCGTAGTACTGGATGGGGCCAAACCCGTCATGGACCAGTACCTTAAGTACCGGATGTTCCTGTATGTATTCCCGTTCCTTGCTGTTGAGGTGCATCTGGCTTCCGGACCGGGAAAAATACTTATTATACAGGTTCATCTGAAGGGTGGGATTATTCTCACTGATATAGGAGATTGCCCGGTTCAGTTCATTGATTATTTTGGTATTACCCTTGGTGGTGGCAAAATAAAAGGGAGTAGGCGAAAATTTAGCAACAGGACGGAATCCCGGGGACAGGGATACATCAACGGACAGCAATGCGTCCGCCTTACCGGAATAAACCCTCTCCTCCTGCTCCCCATCCCTCTCGCACCAAACGATCTCATACTGGATGCCATTGAGCTTCGCGTACTGGTAAAACTTTTCGTTATGGTAATCTGCCTGTTTCAAAAGCGCTATGCGCAGTCCCTTGAAATCAGAAAGATTATATTCATCAATGCGGTCATCATCATCCCGGACCGCAATCACACTGTACGCGTTGCCGTAGTTTTCACTGGGAAAATCAAAAACAGAGGAAGTCTGCTTGTTGTTATTCATGGCTCCAACAAGATCCAGTTCCCCCCGTTCCAGCATATCCATCATTTGAATCAACTGTTCATCCATGGATCCTTGGGGTTCCACAAACTCATAGGTCCATCCTGTGTACTGTCCAATCTCTTTCAGATAATCATAGGTATAACCCGCATAATTACCATTTTCATCCTTCATGGTCAGACCCGACTGCACGGGAAATCCCACCCGAATCACAGACTCTGCTTCTGCTCCATAGGAAACAAAACTGTATGGCAGTATCAGGCAGTATATTGCAGACAAAACCATCCTATATTTTTTAATCAATTGGTTCATGGATTCTCTCCCGGTCGTTTATATCTATTATTCATGTACATAATATCCCATCCATTATATAACAGCTTGCCGCATATAACAATGTAAATCACTCCCCATGCCGTTAAGACAGAGAGGGGGATTCCCCCTTATGGAAAAATCCCCTTTTTGTTTACCTTGGCAAGCCGGTTCCGCCGCAATGTTTCCAGCCAATGTATTTCCAGCAGTTCTTCTGCTTTATTATCCCTTGCTTCCGTTCTTTCTTTGCGGTCCAGTCCTCATTCCCCAAAAAACAGAAGAAATAGGATAATCATGCTATATAAACATATTGTAACCCTAATATCTTAAAACTTCAATGTCAAATTATTTATGTTTCCAGCAATGTTCCGGCAAATGCGCCTGCATCAAGATTCGCATTGTGAACCGGACGTCAGCGTGGTAAAATATACTCAGATAAAACCGTGATACTTTCAGAATATCCAGGAGGGATTTTTATGAATTATGAAGGACAAATCTGCCGCGGTCCCATGGAGCGTTCGTCCTATATGCTTCCGGTTGCCGTTGGCTGTTCTTACAACCAGTGCAAATTCTGCACCCTGTTCCGGCATCTGAAATACAGGGAACTTCCCATGGAGCAAATTGAGGCAGAACTGGAAAGAGTCCGCAGCCTGGGCGGCAATCCAAAGCATGTCTTTCTTGGGGACGGCAATGCCTTTGGCCTGGGTACAAAACGTCTGCTGGAAATAACAGACCTGATTCACCGTTATTTTCCGGACTGCCAAGCCATCAATATGGATGGGACCATCACCAATATTCAGGCCAAGTCCCAGGAAGAGCTGCGGGCTCTTCGGGAGGCAGGTATACGTCATCTGTATCTGGGCATTGAAAGCGGTCTGGACGATGTCCTGCGTTATATGGGAAAGGACCATAATCTGGACCAGGCATACCGTCAAATCGACCGCATCCAAAGCGCAGGGTTTATATTCGATGCCCATATCATGACCGGAATCGCGGGACATGGAAGGGGACTCGAGAACGGAACTGCCACCGCAGAATTCTTTAACCGCACCCAGCCGCAGCGCATTATAAATTTCTCTCTGTTCCTGTTTCACAGCGCCCCGCTGTATCAGGAAGCGCAGGCCAAAACCTTCATCCCTGCCACTGAGCTGGAGAACCTGCAGGAGGAACGGCTGCTTCTGGAGCTTCTGAATACGGATGGGCCTTTGACTTACGACGGGTTTCATGACCGTATTGAATTCAGAGTGCGCGGTACCTTGCCTGATGACAAGATGAAAATGTTAGACAGGCTGGATCTGGCCATCGAAGGGTACAGGGAGCATGAGCCTGTCATTGCAGCCGCAGATGATTCGCCCGGAGATTCCATTTAAAAACACTAAAACAATCTTGCCTTCATATAATATCGTAACTGAAACCCTTGTCCTGACCCATGGATTCCAAGCAACCGTTTTTTCAGGAATATGGAAGCGTATTATTGATTGGATTCTAAATCGGACAAACCATGTTCAGTCTGTAATAAATATGAGGGAGTGAATTTAAATGAGATATGATTATGCGAACGGTATGAACCGAGGTGAATACTCATATGATGAGTCGAATGAATATTCCGGATATGATAACAGGTACGCAGAGCCCATGGGCACAAAGCCCAATTCCTTTTGCCACAGATGCTGCCAAGGTCCAACCGGTCCCGCTGGTCCGCCTGGTTGTCCGGGTCAGCCCGGTCCCATGGGGCCCCGGGGCTGCCCAGGCCCTCAGGGCATCACCGGACCAACCGGGGCAATGGGGCCTCAGGGCTATGTAGGCCCCACCGGCCCTATGGGTCCAACCGGCCCTGCTGGTCAGGCTGGCGCAGTTGGGCCTACAGGCCCTGCCGGTTCCACCGGCCCTATGGGTCCCGCCGGAACTACGGGAGTGACCGGAGCCACCGGCCCTACAGGTCCTGCTGGTAATGAGAATTCTGTCAGCTGCCGCTGTAAGGAGCAAATGAGGAATATAATCCAGCAAATTATTGCATTATATCCAAACAATAATTTATTGGTGACTTTGAGTAGCGGTGATGCATCTTTTGGACGCCCTGGTTCTTTGATATTAGGGCCGGATGGACGTACCGGAGTATTTGAAGTGATAAATCCTCAAAATCAAATGCAGTATTTATCTATATGCAGCATAGATACGATTCAAATAGACAATGCAACGTATAATGATACAATTGTTTATTTGCCAGAGCCGTTTCCCGCTCCCACAGACTGCTGCGCTGATTGCCAGGCAGCCATTCGTTCTCTTTTGCCTGTGGGAACAGCTGGGGTTAATATAATAACCAGCAGCCAAACTCCATCCGTGGGAACCGTTATTAGAAATGAATATGGCATGTTAGTACTTTCCAATGAAGCCAGAACCAATATAACCTTTGTCTCATCCTGCAGCATTGATCTGTTTTTGATTAATACCTGAGACAGTTAGGAAACAGGTGTACACCCGCTTTTTCCAATGCGGTAAAACAGCCTCCCTGAAACGTGTATAACACTTGACAGCATACCCATGAGTGGCTATAATGACTATAATATGAAGAGGAAAGGGTGAGTGCAATGTTATTCGGTAAGTTCTGCATTGATTATAGCTCCGGACAATTTGATATTTTAAAACATTGTACGGAGCCTGAAAATACGAAAACAATAGCCGGCAGCTATTAGATTCCAAATTACTGGTTTTGGAGTTTTGTTTTCGTATGTTCCAATAAACAGCAGTTTGTTTTTTTGCGGCGGTGGACAGTGTTTTGTCTGCCGCCTTTTTTGATTGCTGGTGATGAATCTGTCTCTTTGAGAGCAGAGGGCGTGCAGGCTTTTGTACGCCCTCTGCTTTTATATCTGGAAAGGAACGATAAAGAATGAACGATAAACAAGACTTAACAACTGGAACTATTTCCAAAAAGTTAATTGCCTATGCTCTCCCGCTGCTGGCCGCAAATCTGCTCCAGTCATTTTACAGCCTTATGGATATGCTGGTCGTTGGCAGAATCGTGGGAGAAACCGGGCTTGCCGCAATCAGCAACGCCTCTATGCTCAGTTTTATTATCAACTCTGTGTGTATCGGCATTACAATGGGCGGTACGGTATTAGCCGCCCAGTATAAAGGGGCAAAGGATGAACACGGCCAGATTGAGATAATCGGAACCTTATTCACAGTTGCTTTTATTGCGGCAGTCCTTGTCACCGCAGCCGGTCTGGCCGCCTACAGGCCGCTTTTCCGGTTGCTGCATGTACCTGCGCCTGCAATGGAGGACGCCTGCGGATATATGAAAATCATCTGTTATGGAACCATATTTGTATTTGGCTATAACGCAGTCTGCTCCATCATGAAGGGATTGGGAGATTCCAAAAGCCCGCTTTATTTTGTGGCGGTTGCAACAGTGATCAATCTTGTTTTGGATCTTCTTCTGGTAGGTCCTTTTGGCATGGGCACCGAAGGCGCCGCCTGCGCAACCATTTTTTCACAGGGGATTTCCTTTGTAATCTCCGTGTTCCATTTGAAGCGGAAAGATTCTGTTTTCGACTTTCGGCTATCTCACTTTTCTATAAAAACCGACAAGCTGGCGGCCATCCTGAAAGTCGGTCTTCCCACAGCGGTACAAATGGCTTCCGTCAATCTTTCCTATCTCCTGATTACGGGAATGCTCAATCAATTTGGCGTATCTGTGGCTGCTGCATCTGGTGTGGGATTAAAAATCAATACGTTTGCCGGTATGCCCTGCTGGGCAATCGGTCAGGCGGTGACAGCCATGGCAGGCCAGAATATGGGCGCTGGCAATATAAAACGCGTGCAAAAAACAACCAGTACAGGGCTTTGCCTAAATCTTCTTATTACACTTATTATGGTTTTACTGGTACAGATTTTTGGAAAGCAGCTCATTCTCCTGTTTACCCCGGCAAGCCCGGAAGTACTTGAGGAAGGAATCCTGTATTTAAGAATATGCTGCAGTGTAAACAGCCTGGTATACGCGGTCATGTATACCTTTGATTCCTTTGCCATCGGTATCGGATCTGCAAATATTGCCATGTTCAAC
>OGLK01000481.1_pt1 | contig 12777 bp, 9 predicted proteins | sample 1572811 | NCBI WGS metagenome assembly OGLK01 (sample SAMEA2581898, study PRJEB24529) | metagenome | biome: Human gut stool | place: China | collected 2011
ATGTTTTCTTACGGTCAGCGCAGCAAGTGCGCAGACCTACTGAACAGTTACAATATGTCCTTTAGAACTTAAAAAGAAGGTAACCGATGATGAAAAAAACCATATCACAGTGTATGATCGTGAAAAATGAAGAAAAAAATATCCGCCGTGCCCTTTCCTGGGGGAAGGATATCATGTGTGAACAGATCGTAGTAGATACAGGAAGCAGTGACCGTACTGTGGAGATTGCCAGGGAAATGGGGGCAAAGATATTTTCCTTTCCATGGATCAATGATTTTGCTGCTGCCAAAAATTTTGCCATTGACCAGGCAAAGGGAGACTGGATCGCCTTTCTTGACGCGGATGAAAGCTTTACACCGGAGGATGCAGCGAAGATTCCGGAGATATTGGAATATGTTGGAGAAGATGTAGACGGCCTTCTTACAGGGATCGCAGATCTGGATGAAAACAACCATATCACAAGCGGCGGCACCATGATCCGATTCTTTGTAAACCGGCCGGACCTGCGCTATGTAGGAAAAATACATGAACACCTGGTCAGAAAAGGAAGATCCGGACTGCATCTGACCGATGCCACAAAGCAGCTGGCTTTCCTCCATACCGGATACCAGGAACAGGAGAAGAGGGATAAGTCCAAATTTGAAAGGAATCTGAACATCATCCTGGAGATCCTGAAGCAGGAGCCTGAAAACTGTGATTATCTTGGATATCTGGGAGATACCTATTCTTCAGACGGAAAAAATGAAGAAGCAAGGGATGCATACAAAAAGGCGGTGGCAGCCATGCCGGAAAAACTGGGGGTATATGATCAGCGAAGTTCTTATACCTATACAAACCTGTTAAGGGTCTCCCAGTGCCTGAACGAACCGGAAGCCGAGGTGGAAGCTATTTACAAAGAAGCAGTGGAAAAGCTTCCGAAAGAGCCTGATTTTGACTGTGTTATGGGGGAATGGTACTGGAGAAAGGGGCAATATGAAAAAGCGGTACAGATGTATGAACTGGCTATAGCAAAGCTGGAAACCTATGGAACAGTGAACAGGGGGATCATTACCACCTCCATGCTGATCCAGATGTATGAGTGTCTGGGAGAAGGCTGCAGAAAGCTGGGAGATTACCAGAAAGCGGTCCGCTATTGTGTGATCGTACTGAATACTGACCACAAAGATATGAATGCGCTGCTGACTCTGATCAACTGTTTTGCAGAGAGCAATGTCAGCGCAGAAGAGGTAGTCCAGTTTTTAGGGAAGATTTATGATTATTCTGATATAAAAGACAAGGTGATCCTTCTGCGGGTGGCTATGGCAATGGGCAGAAAGGATCTGGAGCGGATGTTCAGGGGAATCCTCCTTCCTCAGGAGAGGGAAGAGTTTGATGCAGCCATGGAAACGGCCCAGAGCGGGGCACCGCTGTCATAGACTTTTTTCAACTCTCCCATGAGAAGAGGAAGCTCCCATTCACAGGTGCTGTTAGCAAAGCTGTTAGGATCTGCGATAGAAACATTTCCGTCAGGAAGGAGCTTTGTGATCAGGACAAAGTGACCGTTTTGCGTCAGGCTTCCCTTACCCATAAGGGCGACCAGGATATGACCGGAAGAAAGAAGGGAAGCTGCGTTTTGGGGCGAGTGGTCTGTTACAGATTCTACCTGAAAGCCATATGCAGTAAGGACAGATGGGATCAGACTGTGATAGGAGCCGCTCTGGGGGGCATAATAGCCATTGGCAGAAGACCAGTCTGCGATCGTTACCGGGGTAATGGCTTCTCCGCCATTTGTGAAGCTGGAGATGAGCATGGCTGCAGCAGTAGGACCACATCCATACTGCTGCATGGGATCTGAACCGCCGTAGAGATAACTGCTCCAGCGGGTATCTCCCTGATTATAGTAGTACATCGGTCCCATACTGGTATCCAGGATGGCAGCATCATAAGAATTGCCATCTGATCCCGGCTTTGCCTCCATATGCAGGTTTTCTGCTTTTCCAAGGATCACAGGAGATGTATTTGCAGTCACAGAAGATGTATCTGCAGTCACAGAAGATGTATCTGGGATCCCCTGTGTCCCGGAAGTATCCTCTGAAAGCTCTGTTTGTTTTTGGATTTTTGGTTCTGGCTGGGTCTGCTTTTTAAGAAAGTCTTCCAGTTCATGAAATTTCTGGCTACTGGCAGTCTGTACAAAGGAAATACCGGATCGTGCGTCTTTTATGACCTGGGAAGAAAAGCCTGGGCAAAAATAAAAGCTCAGGCTGGCAGTGATCACTGAAACTGTACCGGTAATGGAAAGCTGGATCATCGTTTTCGCAAGTTGGAACTGTTTCAAGGTTTTATTTATCTGTTTCTTTTGGTTCTTTAAAGTTCTATCTTTCATTTTTTATCCACTTATTTCTCATCCGTTAACGAAGGGATACACGGGCCAGGACAGTCTGACCAATGGTATTTAAAGGACACTGCTGGCATACGGCGCCGATCTTATGTGCTTCCATAGGCATGCCGTATACAACACAGCTGTTTTTGTCCTGACCAATCGTATAGGCGCCGTTTTTGCGCATGCGCAAAAGACCGGCAGCTCCATCTGCTCCCATTCCTGTGAGAAGAACGCCGATGGCGTGTTCCCGCACATGTAATGCAACTGAGTCAAAAAGCACATCCACGGAAGGTCTGTGTCCGTTTACCTTTTCTCCTTCCTGTACACTGACTGCATAGGAGTTTCCAAGAGGTACCACACGCATCTGCAGACCTCCGGGAGCTAAAAGCATGAGACCTTTGCGGATCCGGTCCCCGTTTTTCGCCTCCCGTACTTCCATTTTGCAGATCCTGTTTAAGCGCTCTGCATACATGGCTGTAAAACCGGCAGGCATATGCTGGGTGATCACAACTCCGGGAGTATCTGCAGGAAAATTCTTTACTACCTCGAGAATGGCTTCTGTACCTCCGGTAGATGCCCCGATAGCGATCACGGTTTCAGGGGAAGCACCCAGAGGAATCTTTGGTTTCTGCAGGAAAGTATTTCTGGCAGGAGGTAAAGAAGAAACCTTGCGGATACCACCTGCCTGAGGGTCTGCAGGAGCAGAAGGAAGGTGTACGTGGGAAGCAGCCGCTACCATGAGTTTGGAACGGAGCATAGAAAGAAAGATCTCTTTAGACAGTCCATTGGCTTCATCCGGTTTCCGCACAAAATCCACAGCTCCGGCTTCCAGGGCATCAAAAACCCTCAGGTTCAGGGAAGATACCAGGATCACCGGGATAGGGTGGACGGGAAGAAGCTGCTTTAAAAACTCAATGCCGGACATTCCCGGCATTTCAATATCCAGGGTAAGCATGTCCGGCTGAAGCAGCGGGATCTTTTCCTGGGCGTCAAGGGCATTTACTGCATATCCTACAACCTGGAAACGGTCATCCGCAGAGAGAGAATGGATCAGCCAGGTGCGGAACAAGGGTGAATCATCCACCACCATTAATTTTAATTTATGATCCATGATCATAATGCCTCCTTAATAAGATAGCTGTAACAACGTATGAGATAACCTACGGGATCAGATCTTTCGGTAAATAGCCGGTTCAATATAGGAAAACGGGCAGCTTTCCTTATCCAGGCTTTCAGAATGTCCGATAAATAAGTAGCCTCCCGGAGCGGTAGCATCATAAAAGCGCCTTACCAGTGCCGCCTTCGTAGGACGGTCAAAATAGATCATCACGTTTCTGCAGAAGATCAGGTCAAACTTTTTGCGGAAATGGATGGGATCCATCAGGTTAAAGGAACGAAAGATCACATTTTTCCTTAAAGCATCTGAAACAGTATAGGTTTTATCTCCTATGGGAACAAAATAGCGTTCCTGCCAGGAAGGCGGAAGCTCTTTTAAGCTTTCAAGGGAATATCTGGGATCCATGGCAGAATCCAGAACACGCTGGGAAATGTCCGTAGCAAGGATACGGGTATCCCAGCTTCCGGGAAGGGCAGAAAAAAATTCTTTCAGATACATAGAAATGTTATAAGGCTCTTCACCGGAGGAGCAGCCGGCACTCCAGATCGCAATAGAACGGTCCCGGGAATGCTTGTTTGCAAGCTCAGGAAGAATATGCTTCTGGAGAAAGTCAAAATGTTCTTTTTCCCGCATAAAATAGGTATAGTTGGTAGTCAGCTTGTTTAACATAACAGAAACCATCTCAGGATCTTTACCTGAGATGATCTCATCTATGTATTCTGTAAAACTATGAAACCCTTTCTGCTGCAGCATATTAGTAAGACGGCTGGTGATCAGCTGTTTTTTGTGGCTCAGATTGATGCCATAGTGCTGTTGGATGTAAGTGTAAAGACGGTTAAAATCCCCGTCACTTAATGTAAGCATTGTATGACCTCCTTAGGAATCAGATGTACTCTCGGAGTCTTTCCTGCACCTGCCTTTGCGGCTGACAAAAAATCTTCTCGCAAAATCAAGTACAAAAAGATTCCGGGAGTACATTAAGAGCTGACCAGGGACTTGCAGTCAAAAGACATAAGCACAGTCCCATTTTCAAGTGTGATCATACCATCTAACAGCTTCTGTCTGCGTTTGATAGGGATCGGACGTACATCCTGAAGATCAATATCGATCACCTGCTGCACAGAATCCACAACGATGCATACAGGAAGATCGTCTACATTTAAAACGATAAAGCAGGTCTTACTGTTGTATTCCAAAGCAGGCTTGCCCATATAGAGCCGTATATCTACTACCGGAAGGATCTGACCACGCAGATTGATGATTCCCTTAATATAATCAGGTACCAGTGGAAGATGAGTGATCGCACAGTCATTGATGATCTCCGTTACGTTATTGATACTTAAAAACAGAGTCATGTCTCCCGACTCAAAGGTAAGACAGCGTTCAACGGACTGGTTTTCAGCCGGTACGTCTGTCCGGATATTTGTTTCTGTTACTTCAGCCATTTTAAAACCTCCTGTTTACGCGTTCTCTACAGCTATGGAATATAAGCTGAGGATATCCAGAATGATGCTGATATTGCCATCACCCATAATGGTACAGCCGGTGATGCCGTGGTCTTTCAGGTTAAATTCACTGAGAAAAGCAGGAAGCGGCTTTACTACCACCTGCTGCTCGCCGATCAGATCATCTACAAACAGGCAGTAAGAACGGTCATTTGCTTCCACCCATAAAAGGATACCGTCTTCCATCTGGGTAACCTCAGTTGGAAGGTGATAGAAGGAATGGAGGCGGACGATAGGATAAAAATGGTCAACACGTTCTACCATTTCATTGCCATATTCATCTTTGATCACCTGATCTGCTTTTACCTTAAAGGACTGACGGATATTGGCGATAGGTATAGTAAAAATAGAATCACCTACCGTTACTTTCATTCCATCTACAATAGCCAGAGTCAGCGGGATCTTCATGGAAATCGTAGTTCCTTCACCGTAGGTACTGGATACAGAAACGATACCGCCTAAGGATTCTACATTTTTCTTTACAACATCCATTCCAACACCACGACCGGAATATTCAGTTACCTCTGTATTGGTGGAAAATCCGGGAAGCATGATCAGCCCCAGGATCTCCTTCTGGCTGTATTCAGAATCAGGCTTGGTCAGCATGTTCTTTGACCGGGCTTTTTCAAGAATCTTCTGGGGATCCATGCCATATCCGTCATCTTTAACGGAGATAACAACCTCACTGCTGGTATGGGAAGCGGAAAGTACGATCTCGCCCTGGGGATCCTTACCGGCAGCAATACGTTCCTGGGCTGTTTCTTCAATCCCATGATCCATGCTGTTACGCACGATATGCATGATAGGATCCTGTATATTGTCTACGATCGTCTTATCTACCTCTGTATCTTCACCTACAATGGTCAGACGGACGTCTTTTCCCAGGCTCTGCTTCATATCACGCACAATACGGTTCATTTTCTGGAACACGCCGGAAATCGGGACCATGCGTAAAGACATGGCAATATCCTGCAGATCATTGGTGAGTTTACGCAGCTGACGTGCAGATTTCATAAAATTATCCCTGTTGTCCCTTGGCAGCAGGTTTAATTCAGGGGAAGATGTGACCATGGATTCAGTGATCACGATCTCACCAACAATATCCATCAGGCTGTCCAGCTTCATCAGGTTGACGCTGATCAGATTCTGCTTGACCGGGGCATGGGAAAGCATAGGAGCTGCTTTCCCGGCAGCTGTATCTGTGGATGCAGGTGCTGGTGCCGTGGGTTTGGAAACAGATGCCTTTTTTCCCTCAGCTTTTGCAGGAGGAGCGGCTTTTGGGACATTTACAAGCTCATAAGATCGGATGTGGTTCTGGGTTTTTAAAATCCCTTCAGCCTTAGAAGCGTCTTCATTGGAGTCAAAAGCAAGGAAAAAACCATTGTCTACGATCTTCTGTGAAGTATCCGGATCTGTTTCCATATCACTGGGATAGAAACGAAAAGTCACTTCACATTCCCTTACTGCATTTACGATCATATAAGCCCGCAGATTCTCCATTCCCACGCCTTCTTCCAGAAAAACATGGAAAAAGCAGGCTGCATCCTTATCATCAGGGAGAGAAGCAGGAGCTGCAGAAGCAGGAGCTGGAGCTCCAGAAGCAGGAGCTCCAGAAGCTGCAGGTGCAGCCTGTGAAGCTTCCGGCTGTGCAGGTGCAGCGCCGCTGATCTTCTTCAAAAAAGAATTGATCTCATTGGAGAACGCATCAATATCAGTAGAAAGAGGTACTCCCTGTTCTACTTTCTCGATTTCGCTTCTTAAATAATCCTCTGAACGGAACATCAGATTGAAAAGCTCTTTCTTATGTTCAGGATCCAGAGTTTCGATTCCTTTATCACGGATATAAAAAAATACATCTTCAATATGATGGGCGATCGTGGAGATCGAATTAAATTCCATCATTGCAGAAGAGCCTTTGATCGTATGCATGATACGGAAGATCTCATTTACGTCATCGGTGGAAAAATCACCGTTTTTCTCATCAGCAACCAGCATTTCGTCTAACTGGTCTAAAAGATTGTTTTCTTCATAAAGGTATGTATCCAGAATACTGCTGTCCATACCACTGCTCATATTGTACACCGCCTTTTTTCATAATAATCAGAATAGTATTTCTTTTAACTTTATCGGCGGTGGTTGAAAATGGATAAGGGGATTTCAAAAAAGAAACAGTAAGTTGATACAACAGTTATAAAAAAAAAGAAAACGCCGATAAAATTATCAGAGATAGGATATCTGATCATTTTTGGAGGAAACCGTAAAAATGGCGATCAAAAGAAAAGAAAAAAGAAGGCTTTTGCAGACAGCGGCCCTCTTAATGCGGGCAAATGAAAGAGTGTTCATGGGATTCGGCCAGAATACAGAAGAAGTGATGATCGATGCTCTTTCACAATCTCAGGAAACAGCACTTTTGTTGGGAACAGAGCTGGAAAATGTGGGAAAAGCAGATCTGGTCCCCCTTCTGGAAGTATATTGTGAAGATCTTTATGAGATGAGTCAGAATCTTCACAGTAAAAAACAGATTGCAAGGCGGTATAAAAAAATAAAGAAAGAATTGAAACTTTTATATGAACGTATGGAGAATGATATGGAAACAGACCGTCTCTGTTTTGTCTTTCTTCCATATAAAGTGTCTATGTGGGATTCTATGGAAACCGTCTGGAAAGCGGCAGATAAAGATCCGGATTGCGATGCCTATGTTGTACCGATCCCCTATTTTGATAAAGACCAGGACGGGAATCTGACAGTAGAACACTACGAGGGAGATCAGTATCCACAAGATGTTCCTGTCACAGATTACCGCACATTCCGCCTGGAAGATAAAAAACCGGATGCGGTGTTTATCCACAATCCCTATGACCAGAACAATAGATTGACCAGCGTCCACCCGGATTTTTATAGCAGCAGGCTGAAAAAGTATGCAGACCAGCTGATCTATCTGCCTTATTATACTACAGCAAGTACTGGAAACGTAGAATCTGCGAAACGCCAGGCGGAAGGCACCGGTTTTATGATTGAACCGGGGGCTATTAATGCAGACTGTATTGTTACGGCAACAGAGCAGGAGAGGGAGCTTTTTATCAATATCCTGTGTTTCGGGATTAAAGGAGTTCAGGCAGAACAATGGGAAGTGAAGGTACAGAACTTTGGATCACCAAAGGTTGAACGTGCCCGTGATACGAAAAGACAAGATGGATCTCTTCCGGAAAAATGGCAGGAATGTCTTTACAGTCCTGACGGATCCAGGAAAAAGACAGTATTTTACAGTCTTTCCATTGGGGCACTTTTAAACCAGCCGGATATGATGAAAAAAATAGAAGAAGTCTTACTTTATTTTAAAACAAGAAAAGACCTTGCTTTGTGGCTTCGTCCTCATCCACTGTATGAACAGACACTGGAGGTGATGCGGCCCCAGTTTTTACGGAAATATAGAGAACTTCTGGCTTCTTATGAAGAAGAAGGCTGGGGAATCCTGGACAGCGGATACGATCTTGATCTTGCCATTGCTTCCTGTGACTGCTATTACGGAGATTACAGCTCTGTAGCCCAGTTGTTCTGGGAAACAGGAAAACCGGTTTTATATCAGGATTCCCTGGTAAGAGAAAAGGAATGTAAGATACCATGCTGGCCGGGAGCTTTTTGGGAAGATGAAAAAGAAGTGTGGTTTGTTCACGGAAAAGTAAACCTGCTGTTTCATTATGATAAACAAATGGACAGACTTTCCTGCATAGGAAAGATTCCGGGAGAATTGGCATTTAAGGGAGATCTGTTCCGTTCTGTTGTACGGGTAGAAGACAGACTGTATCTTGTCCCATATTTTGCCAGAAACCTGGCCATTTACCATATAGATAAGGATCAGTTTGAGTCCGTACAGATCCGTGATGCAGAGCATTTTATAGAACAGCCGTTATTCCTGAAAGGCTTTCAGAGAGGTAATGTACTATATTGTATGCCTGCATGGTACAACAGCATCCTTTGCATCGATCTTACTTCCGGACATATAACCTATACAATGGTGGATAAGAATAAAGTACGTGGTATTCCGGGGGTATTTGGCGGGGCTGTTTCTATAGGCAGAAACATTTTATGTCCGCAGACTTATAAAAAACGATGGCTGATCCTGAACACGGATACAGGAAAAGTATCCTGGTGCAGTTTTGCAGATCCGGAAAGGGAAATCACTTCGGTTACAGTTTGTGGTGATACTCTGGTATTTTTCGATGCCAGAACAGGATGCATCCTGAAAGAAACCAGAGAAGAGGGAAAAATAGAAGAGCTTTTATATATTGACAGCAACGAAATACAGCTATATGCAGTATCCGAAAATGAAGTGATCGCAGATGATCTGGGATCAGGAACCTATTTAAAGTTTTGTCTGGATGGAACAGTGGTTTGGAGAAAGGAACGGAAAGAAGAAAAGACCGTATTAGGCAGCAGATTTAGGAAAGTTACAGAAGGAGAAAAAAACTGTGATATCCGTTTTACAGAGCAGGAATATCAGGAATGGAATTCTCCGTCAGCAGCAATTTATAAGGATATCCTTCCCACAGATCTGTATTATGTAGAGGAGGAAAATGAAGTCCTCACGCTGGACAAATGGCTTTCTCTCTGTGACCGGATCCAGATGCCAGTACCAGATGATAGACACAGCGGAGAAATGATCAAGGACTATGTAAAAAGCAGGCTTGCAAATGGATGAAAAGAGAAAAATCATGCAAAGTTATTTTGAAAGTGCATTGCCTTATCTTGAGGTTTTTTATCAGCCGATCTACAATTTAAATGAAAAGAAACTGAATGTTGCAGAAGCACTTTTACGATATGATGATGGCCACCATCAGAATATTGAACAGGTGATCCGCAAAGCAGAGGAAATGGGTTATGTCAGCTGTTTTGATCTGTGGGTTTTAAATAAAGTGTTAGAACAGCTGCCAGAGCTGAAAAAAAGAAACATTGAAAGAATAAATGTAAATCTGTCCCCGGTCACATGCTCCAGCGTGGAATCAGAAAAGAAAATCTTTGCCATGCTAGATCAATGTACATCAGATATATCTGCTATATGTTTTGAAATCACAGAAAGTAATCAATTACAGAATATGCAGCAAGTCATTAAGCTGGCAGAAAATTTGATAAAAAGAGGATGCCTCATAGCTATTGATGATTTTGGAAAAGAAGAGTCAAATCTCCTGCGGCTTATGCAGATACCGTTTTCTGTGTTGAAAATAGACAAGGCAGTTACATGGACTATAGATACAACAAGTTTTTCAAAAGACCTTATTTCGGAGATCATATATTTTTTGCACAAATATGGGATCCAGATCACGGCTGAGGGGATAGAAAACCAGCTCCAGGCGAAAGAACTTTCGGATATGGGCTGTGATTTCCTTCAGGGTTATCTGATCTCGAAGCCAGTATCGTTTGAAGATTTTTGTGCATTTATAGATGCTCATAATAAAAAAGAGTCTGCAGGATGGAAAGAAACACTGGAAGAAGCAGGAAAAAAGAACCATAGAAAAGAAAAATGAAAAACCAAATATCCCTTATGATTTTTCGGTACCTGCCGAATAATAAAAGTAGGGATTAAATTCCACAATATTCCACGAAAGAAATAACAAAGAGAGGGAAGGAACATGAAGAACCGTAATATGAAGCAAAAAATCACGATTGCTTTTGGAGTAGTAGTCATCTGTTTTTTTGTAACAGTTGGCGCGCTGTTTTATGGAATGATCAACATCAGCACACAGTATAACCAGTTCTATAAAAATAACCACGAAGCGATCGTACGTGTAGACAAGTTAAAAATCTATATGCTGGCAACAATCCAGAATCTGGTGGAGTCTATGATTGATGATGACCCCACCGCCACAAAAGCATATCTTTCAGACATTGATTCGTATAGAGCCGGCCTTGCGGAGAACGCAGACTGGTTCATGGAGAGTTATCATGGAGATATGACACTGGTAAACCAGTTTCATACACAGCTTCAGGTAACTTCTGAGGTCACAAACAAGATCTTAGAGGATCTGTCCACTGGTTCTGACCGTGCGAAAGAGCAGGCAAGGCGCACGTTTATCGATGAGTTTGACCCGGAAGTGTCCAAGCTGGAAGGAATTCTGGATCAGTTTAGCGATCAGGTGACAGACCTTGTTGATAATAGTTACAATTCTTCCATGGAGACCAGAAACATCCTGTTTATTGTAGGGATCATAATTGTTATCGTTGCACTGATCCTTACCATTATTATGGCAACGATCCTGATACGTTCCGTAGTAGAGCCGGTAAAACACTTGCAGGAAGCTATGGAAAAAATGAGACGCGGTAATATGGATATTGATATCGAGTACAAGGCAGAAGATGAGCTTGGAAAGCTTTCCGATGATTTGCGGTCTGTAGCAGCGTTCCTGAACGCGGTAGTGGCAGATGAGACAAATATCCTTACAGAGATGAGCCGCGGAAACTTTAATGTTTATTCTTCTATGTCAAAGGATTATGTAGGAAGCTTTGTTGCGATCTATAACTCTATGGTTCTTCTGAGAGATAATTTAAGCAGTACGCTTTCGAGTGTTACCCAGTCAGCTGATCAGGTGGCAGCAGGCTCCGATCAGGTATCCTCCGGAGCACAGGCATTATCCCAGGGGGCTACCGAGCAGGCTTCTTCCGTGGAAGAACTGGCAGCTACCATTAATGAGATTTCCAATAATGTTGAAAAAAATGCTGAAAATGCAAAGGCAGCCAGCGACATGGCTGATAATGTAAGAGAACAGGCAGGAGAAAGCAGACAGCGTATGCAGGAGATGCTTTCTGCCATGACGGACATCAGCAACAGCTCCAGTGAGATTGGAAAGATCATCAAGACGATTGAGGATATTGCATTCCAGACTAATATTCTTGCTTTGAACGCAGCCGTAGAAGCAGCCCGTGCAGGAGCAGCAGGAAAAGGATTTGCAGTAGTAGCAGACGAGGTTCGTAATCTTGCAGGAAAATCAGCAGAAGCTTCAAAGAATACTTCTGCTCTCATTGAAGGTTCTCTTCACGCAGTTGACCGTGGTACAAAGATTGCAAATGACACGGCCAAGGCATTGCAGCAGCTGACCGAAGGCGTTCAGGGAGTAGCACAGACCATTGAGGAGATCTCTTCTGCCAGCGAGTCACAGGCAGTTTCAGTAAAACAGGTAAATGAAGGCATCAGCCAGATCTCCAGCGTTGTACAGAGCAATTCTGCAACTGCAGAAGAAAGCGCTGCAGCCAGTGAGGAACTTTCCAGCCAGGCACAGATCTTAAAGGATTTGGTAGGTAAATTCACATTGAAGGATGGTTCTGCGGATCCAGCACCACAGCCAGCACAGCCAGGCAAGAATAACATGGATGTATCTGAACCGTCATCTATGAATTCTTACGGAGATAATGATAAATACTAAGGCCGTGGTTTAAAAAGAATAAACAATGTATTGAGCCCGCAGCAGAAGATATTATCTGCTGCGGGCTTATTGTGAAATAGAGAAGAATAATGATAATAATTTTAAGGTTTTGACATTTTTAATAACAGCACATGGAGTATCTGAAAACATTAAATGAATATCAATTAATAACCACCTCATTGAAAAGAGATTAATTTGTGAAGCGGATATTTTATTTTAATCCGGTTATAAAAACAGTCATCTAGCCATTGTCTGGACTCTGGCTTGCCTTTGCTAGCCCCATCACGGACACGGGTATGCAACAAAAGGATTCCAAGGAATACGCAGGACAGGTCTCCAATTCCGGGCGGAACTGAGCCATAAAGGTGTCAAAGAGAAATT
>OGLK01000486.1_pt1 | contig 12737 bp, 10 predicted proteins | sample 1572811 | NCBI WGS metagenome assembly OGLK01 (sample SAMEA2581898, study PRJEB24529) | metagenome | biome: Human gut stool | place: China | collected 2011
GTTTTGTCATTGGAGTGGTGTGGCTGCTCATCTTAAAGTGTATCCTGAGGCAGCCATTTCAAAAAAACTTAAAACAGGCCCTCTTATCCTGCTGGAAATGGATCCTGTTCGGAGCCTTTATCAAATGGATGGCCTATCTGACAGAAAACTACGCCTTAAGCCACGGACTTTCCTATGGAAATATTGTGACCCAGCCTGCCCAGACCCTGTTTCTGACGCTGGTAAGCGTACTGTGCTTTAAGGAGAAGCTGTCCCCCAGAAAGGGATTCTGTATCTTTCTCTGCATCGGCGGCGTTCTGTGCATCTCTTTAAACGGCCGTCCTCTGGATGTATTTTTTAAAGAAAATCTCCTTTTTACCGGCCTGTTTATCCTGTCCGGTATCTGTGCAGGCTGCCATGTGCTTTCCCAGAAAATGGTAGCTGGACGGCTGGATATTATCGACAGCAATCTGGCTATATTTACCCTGTCCGGTCTTTTTTCCCTGATCCCGGCCGCAGAGCCTGTATTTACAGGGAAAATAGCTTTTATCCGTCCGGATCTGGCCTGCATCCTTGCCATCCTTGCCTTCGGCTTTATCACGGGAATGGGCTTTTACCTCAATGCCAAAGCCATCCCCCTGGTGCCCTTTTATATGGTTCCCGTGATCCAGAGCATGATGGCCGTATTCGCCATTCTCTGGGGCGTATTCTTCTTTCACGAAACGGTCACTGGCTGGATCATCGGCGGAACAGCCGCTTTTATGATCGGGGTCATCGGGCTGCAGATGAAGAATAATTAAAGTCTGAGTCCTCAGGCGTACTACTGCAAAACCCCCCGGAAAAGCTTCTGATATGCTCTCTCCGGGGGGGGGAAATTGTCAGCCACTCTCAAGCGGTATCATTTTATCTTATTTCACCAGCAGAGACTTGCCAGTCATCTCCTTAGGCTGCTCCAGTCCCATCAGCTCAATCAGGGTAGGTGCGATATCGCAAAGAGCGCCGCCTTCACGAAGTTTAAAGGATGGATCTGCATTTACCAGGATAAAAGGAACAGGATTTGTGGTATGAGCAGTGAATGGCTCACCTGTCTCATAGTCTACCAGCTGTTCTGCATTTCCGTGGTCTGCGCAGATAAACATTACACCGTCCACTTCTTTTACAGCCTCTACGGCCTTTCCTACACAGGCGTCTACCGTCTCAATAGCCTTGATGGCTGCATTTTCAACACCTGTATGTCCCACCATATCCGGATTTGCAAAGTTAATGATCACTACATCATACTTTCCTGAGCGAATAGCCTCTGTCAGTTTGTCGCATACGCCGTTTGCACTCATCTCAGGCTTTAAATCATAGGTAGCCACTTCCTTTGGAGAAGGCACCAGAATACGATCCTCTCCTTCATTTGGCTCCTCTACTCCGCCGTTAAAGAAGAAGGTAACGTGAGCGTACTTCTCTGTCTCGGCAATGCGTACCTGCTTCTTGCCGTGAGCAGCCAGAAACTCTCCGAAGGTATTGGTGATCTGCTCCTTCTTAAATGCCACCAGCTTATTTGTGATGGTCTCGTCATAGTCTGTAAAGCAAACATAAACCAGATCCAGTTTTTTCTCTCTTGCAAAGCCGTCAAACTCATCGTCACAGAATGCATGAGTAATCTCTCTTGCACGATCAGGGCGGAAGTTAAAGAACACAACAGAGTCGCCATCTTTGATGGAAGCTCTGGGAGCACCGTTTTCGGTTACAACGAAAGGAACTACAAATTCATCTGCCTTTCCATCATCATAAGACGCCTGAATACCGGCTGTAGCGCTCTCAGCTGCCTTACCTTCACCCTTTGTAAGTGCTCTGTAAGCCAGCTCTACGCGATCCCATCTCTTATCACGATCCATTGCATAGTAACGTCCCATAACGGAAGCTACCTTTCCAACGCCGATCTCAGCCATCTTTTCCTCTAACTGAGCCACAAAATCCTTACCGGATTCCGGAGGTGTGTCACGTCCATCCAGGAAGCAGTGTACATATACCTTCTCCAGGCCATTTCTCTTTGCCAGTTCTAACAGGCCATAGATATGGGTTAAATGGCTGTGTACGCCGCCGGTAGATACCAGACCGAACAGATGAAGAGCGGAATCATTCTTTTTACAGTTTTCTACTGCCTGTAAAAATTCAGGAACCTGGAAGAAATCGCCGTCCTCAATCGACTTGGTAATGCGGGTCAGCTCCTGATATACCACACGTCCTGCACCCATATTTAAGTGGCCTACCTCAGAATTACCCATCTGTCCATCAGGAAGTCCTACAAACAGGCCGCTGGCCTGACCTTCCACAAAAGGACACTGGCTCATCAACTGATCCATAACCGGAGTCTTAGCCTCGCAAACTGCATTGTGATCGCAGTTTTTATTCAGACCATATCCGTCCAGGATCATAAGAACTACTGGTTTCTTATTCATAATCGTTTATCTCCTTATTGGCTTACGCCTGCTTATAATTTACAATCTTTCCGAAATCAGGCTTTAAGGAAGCGCCGCCTACCAGACCACCATCGATATTTGCCTGTGCAAACAGCTCGGGAGCAGATGCAGCAGATACAGAACCGCCGTACTGGATGCGGATAGCTTCTGCAGTTGCTTCATCATAAATTTCACCGATGCAGGCACGGATAGCTGCACATACCTCTTCTGCCTGCTCTGTGGTAGCTACTTTTCCGGTTCCGATGGCCCAGATTGGCTCATATGCAATTACTGCAGTTTTTGCCTGATCTGCTGTTACATTCAAGAAAGCGATCTTGATCTGCTGACGGATCCAGTCAATAGTAATCCCTTGCTCTCTCTGAGTCAGAGACTCGCCGCAGCAGATAATCGGGGTAATACCGTGTTCAAATGCCTTTAATACTTTTTTATTTACAGTCTCATCTGTCTCTGCAAAATACTCTCTTCTCTCGGAATGTCCGATGATCACGTATTTTACGCCTGCGTCTGTCAGCATATTGGGTGAAATCTCACCTGTATAGGCTCCCTTTTCCTCAAAATACATATTTTCAGCACCGATATTGATATTGCTTCCCTTTGCAGCCTCCATTGCCGGGATAATATCAATAGCAGGTACACAGAACACTACATCCACCTCATCATTGGCTACTAAAGGCTTTAACTCGTTTACCAGTGCTACTGCCTCAGAAGGGGTCATATTCATCTTCCAGTTGCCTGCAATGATTTTCTTTCTTGCCATGATTATCTCTCCTTTACACACATTGATTCCGTAAATGGACCGCCCGGACCGCAGGCTTATCTCCGGTCCGGGCGGTATACTTATGCTATACAGCCTTATTTGTCATCTGCTGCTGCTACACCTGGAAGTACCTTGCCCTCAAGGAACTCCAGAGAAGCGCCGCCGCCGGTGGAAATGTGGCTCATCTTATCAGCAAATCCCAGCTGATTTACAGCTGCTGCAGAATCGCCGCCGCCGATAATCGTAGTTGCATCTGTCTCAGCCAGAGATTCAGCAACTGCGATGGTTCCCTTTGCCAGAGTTGGATTCTCAAATACGCCCATCGGTCCGTTCCATACAACAGTCTTTGCAGACTTTACAGCCTCAGCATAGATCTTTGCAGTCTCAGTGCCGATATCCAGACCCATCTTATCAGCAGGCATAGCATCTACGGATACGTTCTCTGCCTCAACAGGAGCATCAATTGGATCCGGGAAGGAAGCTGCTACTACTGCATCTACAGGAAGAAGGAGCTTCTTGCCAAGCTTCTCTGCCTTTGCCATCATTTCACGGCAGTAATCTAACTTGGTATCATCTACTAAGGACTTTCCGATTTCCTTGCCCTCTGCCTTTAAGAAAGTAAATGCCATACCGCCGCCGATGATCAGAGTATCGCACTTCTCTAACAGATTAGAGATAACATTTAATTTATCAGCAACCTTTGCACCGCCAAGAATTGCTACGAAAGGTCTTACAGGATTTTCAACTGCATTTCCCAGGAAATCGATCTCCTTCTGCATCAGATAGCCAACTGCATTTGTGCCGCCCTTGGCAGAAATGAACTTGGTTACGCCCTCTACGGAAGCGTGTGCTCTGTGGGAGGAACCGAATGCGTCGCATACATAATCGTCAGCCAGATCTGCTAACTCTTTGCTGAATGCCTCGCCGTTCTTTGTCTCTTCAGCGCCGCGGAAACGGGTATTCTGAAGAAGAACCACATCGCCTTCGTTCATGGCCTCTACAGCCTTGGTTGCCGCCTCGCCGGTTACGTTGTAATCCGCTACGAATACAACTTCTTTGCCTAACTTCTCGCTCAGTCTCTTTGCGACAGGAGCTAAAGACTCACCCTCGTTAGGGCCATTCTTTACCTTGCCTAAGTGGGAGCAGAGGATTACCTTTGCACCGTCAGCGATCAGCTTGTTGATGGTTGGCAGAGCAGCCACGATACGTGTCTCGTCGGTGATCTCACCATTCTTTAACGGCACGTTGAAATCGCAGCGCACCAGCACTCTTCTGCCTTTTACGTTCATATCGTCGATAGATTTCTTATTTAACATAATGGATGTACCCCTTTCATACTGCGTAAAAAGGGCCCGGCCCTGACGACCGGACCCTTTTTATGAGTCTACTAAAAAACTGAATAATTAAGCCAGCTCTGCAAAGTACTTAATGGTTCTTACCATCTGGCTTGTGTAGGAGTTCTCGTTGTCATACCATGAAACAACCTGAACCTCATACAGATCCTCAGCAATCTGAGCTACCATGGTCTGAGTAGCATCGAACAGGGAGCCGTACTTCATGCCGATAACGTCAGAAGATACGATCGGATCCTCGTTGTAGCCGAAGGACTCGGAAGCTGCTGCCTTCATAGCTGCGTTGATGTCTTCCTTTGTAACGCCAGCCTTCTTAACAACTGCTGTTAAGATAGTGGTAGAACCGGTCGGTACAGGAACACGCTGTGCAGAACCGATCAGCTTGCCGTTCAGCTCTGGGATAACCAGGCCGATAGCCTTAGCAGCACCTGTAGAGTTAGGAACGATGTTTGCAGCGCCTGCGCGTGCTCTTCTTAAGTCGCCCTTTCTGTGTGGTCCGTCAAGGATCATCTGATCGCCTGTGTAAGCGTGGATGGTGCTCATGATACCGCTCTGGATAGGAGCGTAATCATTCAGAGCCTTAGCCATTGGAGCCAGGCAGTTTGTTGTACAGGAAGCTGCGGAAATGATAGTATCCTCAGCAGTCAGAGTATCCTCATTTACGGAGAATACGATAGTCTTTAAGTCATTGCCTGCGGGTGCGGAGATAACTACCTTCTTAGCGCCTGCATCGATATGAGCCTGAGCCTTATCCTTAGAGCAGTAGAAACCGGTACACTCTAATACTACGTCTACACCGATCTCTCCCCATGGAAGGTCAGCAGCCTTTGGCTCCTTGTAAATCGTGATCTTCTTTCCGTCAACAGTGATGGAATCCTCACCAGCCTCTACAGTGTGCTTGCCCTCGCCGATGTGGCCAGCGTATCCGCCCTGAGCGGTATCATACTTTAACAGATGTGCTAACATCTTAGGATCAGTCAGATCGTTAATAGCAACTACTTCGTAGCCCTCTGCGCCGAACATCTGACGGAATGCCAGACGGCCAATACGTCCGAAACCATTAATTGCAACTTTTACTGCCATGATTCAATTCCTCCTAGTTGTTAAATTGTATTATTGTTAAATAATAATCAACTTGTACTCATTGTAATCAATTTTTTCCAAAATAGCAAGCGTTTTTTTTAATTCTACCTTTTCGTTAATTTTATAACAATTTGTGCTGAATTTGTTTGTCAGCCTTGAACTTTTTATCTGCCGCAGGTATAATATTTATCATCAAACGCCGCGCCTTTGGCATCCGGCCTGAAAGGAGGAGCCTGCATGATCTGCGACTGTCATCTGCATACCGCTTTTTCCGGCGATTCAAATACACCCGCCCGTGTTCAGATTGAACGGGCCGTTTCTATGAGAATGAAGGAAATAACCATTACGGACCATCATGACCGCGACTCATCCTTCTGTGAGGATAACTTTGAGCTGGATCTTCCCTCGTATCTGTTCTCCCTGTTATTCGTAGCAGGCAACATCGCACTTCCAAGAAGAATACCGGGATAAAATCCGCATCAACATCGGCATCGAACTGGGGCTGCAGCTTCACATCTGCAGGTACCTGGAAAAATTTCATAAGGATTTTGGCTCTGAATTTGATTTTATCATCGGTTCCAGCCATTTTATCCGCTCCCATGATCCCTTTTATCCCTCCTTTTGGGAAGCCTGCGGTTCCAGGCAGGGACTTGAGGAGTTTTTCACCCTTTCCTTTAAGCGCGCCAGAGCTTTTCATCCATTCTTTGACTCCTGGGGCCATCTGGACTATGCCGCACGCTATGCTCCGGACAGTGCTTCTGTCTACAGCTATTTTGCCTTTAAAGAGCAGATTGATTCTATTTTGAGGGTTTTGGCTGAAAATGGAAAGGCTCTGGAATGCAATACGGGCGGCTTCCGCAGCAGGCTGAGTCATCAAAACCCCGATACAGAGATTTTAAAGCAATACCGCAGGATGGGCGGCGAACACATCACCATCGGCTCTGACGCCCATGCTCCGGAGCATCTGGGATATGGATTTACCCGCGCAAAGGAGCTTTTAAAGCAGTGCGGCTTTCATTACTATACGATTTACCATAATCGAAAAGCGGAGATGATCCCCCTGTAGGGATCTCCCCGCTTTTTTATGCAGTATCGCAGATCACAGCTCCTTCATGGCCGCATCAATGTCCTTTCTCAGCTGCTTCCACTCTTCCTCATGCTCCACATAATATTTCGGACACAGCTTACCGTTGATATCATAATGGCGCACCACATCGCTGCTTTTAAGCTTTAACTGGGTACACAGCCAGGCTGTAAGCCTCACGACAGACTCATATGTAGCATCGCTGTATTTTCCCGTATCGTCCGGGTGACAGACCTCAATGGAAAGAGTATCCTCGTTTCTGGGAGCATTTGCGTAGGCAATCTCATTGATCGGGATACACTGGATCACCTCTCCTTCCAGGCCCACAATAAAATGGCTGCTGGTAGAGGTGCCACCTTTCTGGCTGTCCTGATCCGCCAGGCTGTCAAAATAATTTCGGTTGCCCTCTGCACTGGAACCGGGATTTGCCACATAATGAAGCACAATATTGTTGATCTTCCTGCGGCTCACATCCGGCCTTGAAAAAATATTTTTCCGGATAAACTCCTGCTTTACCCAATCCGGAACCTCTACTGCCTTAAGATCTACCGTATAGGGCCGTTCCCAGCCCCATACGTAGTAACCGCCGCCCAGTCCTGCCAGAACGCCTACCACAAGAGCCATAAATACGGCTGCAAAGGGAAATCCCCTGCGTTTTGCCGTTTTTTTGCGGCTTCTGCGGCTCTTTTTCTTTTTTCTGTCATTTTCGTCTATGGGAACCTGGCGCAGCTCCTTGAGCTCTTCTTCCAGTCTCTTATCTTCATCCATGATATCCTTCATATCTGTAACCCGTCTTTCCGTGAAAGACAGGAATGGAATCCCCAAACCAGACCTGCGCCCTCACTGATACTATCAGTATAACGGACGGTTTTTCTCTTCGCAAGTATATTTTTTCTTCTGTTTGATCAGATGTTCAAAAGCTCGCTGTAAACCTGAAGCGCTCCGTCTGTTTCATGGGCCAGTACGCGCTTTGCAAGTACCTTGCCCAGCTGTACGCCTTCCTGATCGAAGCTGTTTACATTCCATACAAAGCCCTGGAACATGATCTTATTTTCAAAATGTGCAAGGAGTGCTCCAAGTGCCTTGGGATTTAACTGCTCTCCAATGATAATGCTGGAGGGACGTCCGCCCTCAAACTTCTTATTCAGATTCTCATCATCTTTGCCGCAGGCAAATGCAACGATCTGAGCAGCCACATTGGCACAGAGCTTCTGCTGGCTCGTGCTGTCCTCGATCACAACGTCTGTTCCGATCTGGCTGTTCTTAAATCCCACAAACTGGATCGGCACAATATCGGTTCCCTGATGGAGCAGCTGGTAGAAGGAATGCTGTCCGTTTGTTCCGGGCTCGCCGAAGAGGACCGGGCCTGTGACATAGTTTACAGGCTCACCAAACCGGTTCACGGACTTTCCGTTAGACTCCATGTCTGCCTGCTGCAGATGCGCAGGGAAGCGGCTTAATGCCTGTGAATAAGGCAGAACGGCTGTTGCCGGATAGCCTAACATATTTCTCTCATATACGCCGATCAGCGCATCCAGCATATCCGGATTCTGGAGCAGGTCTTCCTTTGCTGCCAGCTTATCTTCCTCTGCCGCACCCTCTAAGAACTGAGCGAACACCTCCGGTCCGAATGCCAGTGACAGGACTGCCCCGCCTACTGCGGAAGTAGATGAGAAACGGCCTCCGATATAATCATCCATAAAGAAGGCTGCCAGGTAATCATCACTCTTTGCCAGAGGTGAGGTCTCGCTTGTTACTGCAACCATATGTTTGGAGGCATCCAGACCTGCCTTCTTTAAAGCATCCTTTACAAAGGACTCATTTGTCAGAGTTTCCAACGTAGTACCCGACTTGGAAACCAGCACAAACATAGAATGAGCAACATCAATCGAACCAAGCACTGCAGCCGCATCATCCGGATCTACATTGCTGATGAACTTTGCTTCCATTTTAAATGTATTATGTTTCTTTGCCCAGTTCTCCAGTGCCAGATACATTGCGCGGGGGCCTAAATCGCTTCCGCCGATTCCAATCTGTACAACCGTTGTAAACTTCTCACCTGCTGCATTGGTGATCTCGCCGCTGTGTACCTTCTTTGCAAATTCAGCGATTCTCTCCTGCTGCTCTACATAGAAAGCCCGCTTGTCTGTGCCGTCTGCCACAACCTTATCTCCAAGCTGTCCGCGTGTGAGCTGGTGAAGCACCAGGCGCTTCTCTCCTGTATTGATCATCTCCCCATTGTACAGGGCTTTGTATTTTTCTGACAGCTGCGCTTCTTTTGCCAGCTTTTTTAATACTGCAAGCACATTTTCATCCACCTGCTTTGCCGCATAGTTATAGACCATGCCTGCTGCCATGGGAACGCTGTATGCTTTTACACGCTCTGCACCGCTCTCTCCGGACATTACTTCTGCAAGCTTAACACGCTCTGCTTTGGCAAGCTCCCCGTAGGACTCAAGACTGTCAAAATTCTTCCACTCGATCATTTTCTCATTCTCCTTACCCTTTTTTTCAAATGCAGCATTTTATCTGATACACTCTTACTGCTTAAATATATCAGTTATGTTAATTATACCCTTTCCCTTATAAAAATTCAATACAGGGCGAATCAGAAAATTTCCTGTACGGGCGTTGATTCTTTCGCTCCTTAACGTATACAATAAAAGCAGCCATGCAATAAATTCATTGTTACTGAATGCAACTTTTTCACCATTCCCGCCGTCTAACAGACAGAAACCAAGAAAGGAGAAGTTTAACGTGGATACCAACCCCATCACAAAACAGACCGAGCAGATACTGATCGATGGATATGAGCGCTTTTACCGTCTGGCCTACAGTTATGTACAGAATCGGGAGGATGCTCTGGATGTCGTTCAGGAAAGCGCCTGCAAAGCCATCCGGGACTGCGGCCAGGTAAAAAATACAGACTTTTTATCCACATGGATCTATCGGATCGTTATAAATACCTCTCTGGATCTTCTGAGAAAAAATAAAAAGGAAATCCCCGCAGAGGAAATGCCAGAAATCCCATGGGAGGACAAATATCAGGTACTTTGAAGATATGAAAGTGGAAGATATTTCCAGAGTGGTAGATGAAAATTTAAATACTGTAAAAGCCCGTCTTTACCGAGCCTTAAAAAAACTGAGAATTACCATGGAACCTGAAGAACCGAAGAAATCTTACGCAAAATGAAAGGAGAATCTTTATGGAGCAGAAAGACCTTAAACTTTCCGGATACAGACAGTTAGAACAGCTCAGACAGGAATATGAGTCACTTCCCGTTCCCCTGGAAGCCAGAGACCGGATTCTTGCCGGAATCGCGCAGGGAAAAAAAGAAACAGACAAAGCTCAAATGAAAGGAGTCATTTTTATGAAATTAATGAAACGTACAGGCATGACCGCAGCAGCCGCTATGGTTGCCATTACTCTTCTTACCAATCTGCATCCGACCATCGCCAATGCCATGGAACAGATCCCTGTTATCGGCCCGATCGCAAAGGTTGTAACCTTTCGTACCTACGAAAATAAGACAAACAACTTTGAGGCCAACATCCAGATCCCGCAGATTGAAGCTGCACCCGAAACTCTGAATAAATCCATTGAGGAATATGCACAGGAGCTCATCGCCGCCTATGAAGGCGAACTGTCCCAGTCTCAGGGAGAAGGCAGCTATTCTCTGGACTCCTCCTATAAAGTTGTAACGGATAATGACCGCTATCTGTGCCTGCGCATCGACACCACCATTGTCATGGCAAGCGGAGCGCAGTCCACAAAGATCTTTACCATTGATAAAACCACCGGGAAACAGCTTTCCCTGAAAGAACTTTTTAAGGACCGGCCGGAAATGCTCTCCTCCATCACAGCCAATATTAAAGAACAGATGGCTTCCCAGATGGCAGCCGACGATTCTGTAAGCTATTTTTACAACAGCGACATGCCGGAGGATGACTTTAAGGAGCTTACCGGCGATGAGAGCTTCTACTTTAATGAAGAAGGCCTTCTGGTCATTGCCTTTGACGAATATGAGGTTGCTCCCGGATATATGGGCGCTGTGGAGTTTACAATCCCTTCCTCTGTAGCCGGAACCTTCTGATTGCAAAGCCCATTTATGCATAAATAAATACCGCTTCCTGCAGGATACAGCACGAGTCTGCAGGAAGCGGTATTTTGCAAAAACGGAGGAAAAGGGATTTGAACCCTTGCGCCGGGACTGCCGACCTACTGGTGTTCGAAGCCAGACCCTTCAGCCACTTGGGTATTCCTCCAAAAAACACGGCTTTAATTTCAAGCCGTGTTTTATTATACACTAAAATGCAGGATTTGGGTAGTGGGATTTTCGATTTTTTTCAATCTCCAGATTTACTCCTCCTTTGGCAGCCAGTCCACCTTAAAATAATAAACCAGCATTCCGATGGCGCAGACCACCCAGGTCACAGGCCATCCTGCAAAAACAACGGAAACATTTTTTGTCATAGGAACGGCGATCATCAGATAAATCTGACGCAGAAGCACAAAACAGCCTAACATGAAATACATAGGAACCTTGGAGCGTCCTGCGCCGCGCAGGGCGCCATTTAAAATCTGGATGATGGGCAGGAACAGATACGCGCTTCCAAAAATACGGATCATACTGCTTCCCACGCTGATCACAGCCGCATCCTCTGTAAAAATACCGATGATGGACGGCGCCTTCAGGAACATGATGACAGAACCCACTAAAATAATACCGGAGCACATAAGCCAGGAAGTAAAAATCCCCTTCTTTACCCTTTTATATTCCTTTGCTCCGATATTCTGCCCCACAAAGGTAGTCATATTAAAGCTCTGAAGGGGCAGCTGCAAAAAACCGTCTACCCGCAGTGTAGCAGAATACCCGGCCATGGCTGCCGTACCAAAATAATTGATATAGGACTGAACGATCACATTGGAAAATGAGGTGATGCTCTGCTGGATCGCTGCCGGAAGGCCAATATCCACAATACGCCGGATCATTTTCCTGTCAAAACAGATTTCTCCAAGCCGCACACGGTAAATCTCACGGGTCATAAGAAGCTTTCCCATCACCAGCGCCGCGCTGACCGCCTGCGCAATAATGGTGGCAATCGCCGCTCCCTCTACTCCCATTCCAAACCCGCAGACAAATAAAAAATCCAGGACAATATTTACCAGACTGGCTGCAATGAGGTAAAACAAAGGGTTTTTAGAATCACCGATCGCACGCAGAATACCGGAGCCCATGTTATAAAAGAGCGAAAATGTCATTCCCCAGAAATAGATGGATAAATACAGGGCAGAGTTAGGCATTACATCCTCCGGTACGCCGATGGCGTGGAGCAAAGGCTTTGTAAAGCTTAAGCCCAGTGCTGTAAACAAAACGCTCAGGATTGCCGTAAGAGCCAGGGAACTGTGGATGGCCCGGCGCATCTGCTCCGTCCGGCCTCCGCCAAAATACTGGGATATCACCACCCCCGCACCGGCTGCCAGACCTGTAAAGAAACCTACCAGCATATTTACGATCGGCGTAGATGCTCCGACCGCCGCCAGCGCACTGGTATTCACATAATTTCCCACCACATAGGCGTCTACTGTATTGTAGAGCTGCTGGAAGAAATTTCCAACCAGAAGAGGAATAGAAAACAGCAGGATGGACCTGGCGATGCTTCCGTGGATCATGTCTGTACTGTCTTTTACATTCTGTGCCATAACTTTCGTTTCCTTTGTGTGTATTTTTATACAATTATAACTCTGAAAAACAGCCTTGTCCATGTTGCTTTATCCATTTTTTTACACAAAAAAACCTGCCCCACGGCTGAATCTGTATCATCAGCCATAGAACAGGAGCTTTTATCAATATATTTTAATTAAGCAAGCTTGGACTTTGCCAGCTCAGCCAGCTTTGCGAAGCCTTCTGCATCGTTGATCGCCATATCGGACAGAACCTTACGGTTTAAATCAACCTCAGCCAGCTTTAAGCCGTACATGAACTTGCTGTAGGACAGGCCGTTGATAC
>OGLK01000488.1_pt1 | contig 12502 bp, 9 predicted proteins | sample 1572811 | NCBI WGS metagenome assembly OGLK01 (sample SAMEA2581898, study PRJEB24529) | metagenome | biome: Human gut stool | place: China | collected 2011
TTTGTTTTGTTGTCAGCCAGGGCTGCGGGAGCAAAGGCAGAAGAGAGAAGGGCTGCGGTCATAAAAAAAGCGGCTGCCTGTTTGATTCGGGTCATAGTCATCCATCCTTTCCTGTCAGAGTTTATGCATTTAAAACTCTGGTATTTACAAATAATGATACCATCAGTATACCATAAAATGGGTGGTCTGGAAAGTCTACAGAACCGTTGACCGGGGCAGTGAGAAGATAAATTCTGTCCCCACGCCTTCGGTGCTGATCACATCAATATTTTCTCCATGTGACTGGAGGATTTCCTTTACAATGGAAAGACCAAGTCCGGTCCCTTTTTTGTCTTTTCCGCGGGAAAGATCGGTTTTGTAAAAGCGTTCCCATATTTTTTTCAGGCTGTCCTTTGGAATACCGATACCGGTATCCTTTACGGAAACGAAAATCTTTTCATACTGTCCTGCCGCCTGGATATAGATCACAGAATCATTGTGGCTGAATTTGATGGCATTGTCGATCAGGTTGTACATTACCTGCTGTATTTTTTCCATATCAGCATAGACCATCTGGATATTATCGGAAAAAGTCAGATCAAAGCTGATATTTTTTTTGCCGCAGGTACCTTCAAAGGAGGCTGCGGTATCCTTGATGACACGGTTAATATCAAAGTTCGTCCGCGTCAGGTATCCTCTGGCATCCAGTGAATTTAAGGTCAGCATACTTTCCGTCAGCTTGTGAAGCCGTTCTGTCTCGGAAATAACTCTGGAAATATATTTTTCATACAGCTCCGGCGGAATGGTTCCGTCCAGGATTGCTTCCAGATAGCCTTTGATGGAGGTTAAGGGGGAACGGAAATCGTGGGAAACATTTGCGATAAAATTCCTTTGATATTCCTCCATTTTATCCAGTTCATCTGACATATAGTTTAAGGTATCGGACAGGTATCCCATTTCATCATGGGTCTTTACCTGGATCCGGTAATCCAGATGGCCGGCAGCATATTCCTTGGCTCCTACTGTGATTTTTCGCAGGGGAAGATATACGGTCTGGGTAAAGACCAGAAGGATAATGAGGGACAGTCCGAAAATGGCCGCAGAGGTGATGTAGAGAATGTCCAGAATTTCACTCTGGGAATGGGCAATCTGGCTGACCGGCAGATGAAGGATCACATAACCGTAGGTAGTGTAATTTCCAATCACCGGAGCAGATACGGTGAGAACGTCCTCATTAAAAAGGCCATAATAATTCCCAATGGTGTAGGAGCGGCTTCCTGAGGCAGTGGGGTCGAAATCCGGGATTACAGTCTGTGTCCGGCTGCCGTCCCGGCTGTCCATAAAAATGGCCCCTTGATTGTCCGCCACCCATATTTCTGCGCGCAGATAGGCGCCCAGACTTTTTAACTGGGAGGAAAAGGCAGCCAGATCCGGCCGCTTTCCGTCGTACATCTGACTGCAGGAGGCTGCAATATCATTTGCCTCATCATAAAGAGCCTCCGACCGCTCCCGCATCAGATAGTCTCTGGTCATGCGGGAGGAAAAGGTGGCAATGGTGATGAAGCCCAGGAGGCCGAAGATCAGATAGCCCAGGATAAATTTGGAGTAGAGTGAACGGGTCATGGTATTCCCTCTTTACCTCGAATTTGTAGCCGATGCCCCATACCGTGGTAATGGACCAGTTGGCGTGATCCTTGATTTTTTCCCGCAGACGCTTGATATGTACGTCTACGGTCCGGGTATCTCCGATGTATTCGTAGCCCCAGATGTGATCCAGGAGCTGCTCTCTTGTAAAGACCTGATTCGGCGAGGAGGCCAGAAAGTAGAGAAGCTCCAGCTCTTTGGGAGGCATTTCCACCGAATGGCCTTTGTAGAGTACAGAGTAGTTTGTCAGGTTTACGATCAGATCCGGGTACTCCACATATTCTCCCTGCTGCTTTGGTTCTGTAGAAATGGCGGCAGGGGCTGCCTGATAACGGCGGAGAACTGCTTTTACACGGGCGACCAGCTCTTTGGAATCAAAGGGTTTGATCATATAGTCATCTGCTCCCAGCTCCAGCCCCAGAACCTTGTCAAAGATTTCACCCTTGGCTGACAGCATGATGATGGGAACCTGAGATGAGGTGCGCAGCTCCCGGCAGACCTGATAGCCGTCTATGCCCGGAAGCATCAGGTCAAGAAGGATCAGGTTGGGTTTAAATTCGGGGAATACCTTAAGGGCTTCCTCGCCGTCTCCTACGATCATTGTTTCATAACATTCTTTCATTAAATACAGGGAAATAAGTTCTGCAATATTTGCATCATCATCTACGATCAGAATCTTCTGTTTTTCAGCCATTGGTGAAAATCCTCCTTATGTCATTACTTAAAAGTCACGATGGTAACGCCGGTTCCGCCTTCTCCAAACTCACCCAGGCGGAAATCCTTTACATACTTTAATTGACGCAGCCGCTTGTGACAGGCATTTTTCAGCGCTCCCGTACCGCGTCCGTGAACAACCCGCACACTCGGCATATGGGCCAGATATGCATCGTCCAGATATTTTTCCATGGCAGGCACGGCCTCGTCTGTAGTCATGCCGATGAGATTGACCTCTGTTCCCACGGAAAATGATTTTGACATCCGGATCTGGCCACTTCCGCTGCCATTTCCCTTTGCCTGTGAAAATGTTTTCTTTGCCTTGGAGCCTGCCGCCGTGCCGCCGTAGGTGCGTGGGGAACCGTCTCCAAGGGTGGCGCTTATGTCGTCTTCACGGATCAGCTCCAGATCACGGATATTGACTCTGGAACGGAGAATGCCCATCTGGACAAAGAGATCGCCCTTTGCATCCGGCAGGGTGCTGACGGTGCCCTTCAGGTTCATGGAAAGCACCTTTACGCCGTCTCCGATTTTTAGTTTCTTTGGGGAAATGGGTTGGCTGGGGCCTTTGGCCTTTACTGCCAGCTTATCGTCGGTCTTTTTAATCTGCTCCCGCAGTTTGGCTCTCTGAGCCTCCAGTTCTTTTCCTACGCCGGATTCAGAAGCCAGGCGGTTGATCTCGCGGATGGTCTGGTCTGCCGTCTCCTTGGCTTCTCTTAAAATCCTCTGGGCTTCCTCAGAGGCATTGCGGATCAGCTTATCCTTGCGCTCGTCCAGACGTTCTTCCTTCTGGGTCAGGCGGGATTTTAGCTGGGCAATCTCCTCCTTATAGGAGCGGATTTCCTCCTGCTCCTTTTCAATGGTGACGCGGCTGGTTTCCAGGCTGGCAAGAAGATCTTCAAAGGATTCGTCCTTGGCTTCCAGATGGCTTTTTGCATCTTCGATAATGAAATCGGGAAGGCCCAGCTTTTTGGAAATGGCAAAGGCGTTACTTTTGCCGGGAATGCCGATTAACAGGCGGTAGGTGGGCTGGAGCGTTTCCACGCTGAATTCGCAGCAGGCATTTTCCACACCGGGAGTGGTGAGGGCAAAGACCTTTAATTCGCTGTAGTGGGTAGTTGCCATGGTGCGGCACTTCATGTTGTGGAGGAAGGACAGCACAGCAATGGCAAGAGCCGCGCCCTCGGTGGGATCTGTTCCTGCTCCAAGCTCGTCAAAGAGACATAATGAGCGGGAGTCTGCCTGCTGTAAGATAGTTACAATATTTGTCATGTGGGCAGAAAAGGTACTGAGGCTCTGCTCAATGCTCTGCTCGTCTCCGATATCTGCAAATACTTCGTCAAAGACAGCCAGCTCCGATCCCTCCCATGCGGGGATGTGAAGGCCGGCCTGTCCCATCAGGGTAAACAGTCCCACGGTTTTTAAGGAAACGGTCTTGCCTCCGGTATTGGGGCCGGTGACGATCAGAAGGTCGAAATCCTTGCCCAGCCAGATATTGATGGGAACTACCTTTTGCGGGTCTAACAGCGGATGGCGTCCGTCTTTGATGTGGATGCGGCCTTTGTCATTAAATACAGGCGCACTGCACCGGTACTGGCGTGACAGGGCGGCTTTGGCAAAGATAAAGTCAAGCTGGGCCAAAAGCTCCATATTCAGGCGCAGTTCTTCTATATGGGGAGCTGCCTCATTGCTTAAAGCGGCTAAAACCGCCTCGATTTCCTTCTGTTCCTGAATTTCCAGTTCCCGGATTTCATTGTTCAGCTTCACGATGGCCATAGGCTCGATGAAAAGGGTGGAGCCGGTGGCGGACTGGTCGTGAACCATACCGGAAACCTGGCTTTTATACTCAGCCTTTACGGGGAGGCAGTAGCGTCCGTCCCTCATGGTGATCACTGCATCCTGAAGGTAGGTGCGGTGGGAATTTAAAATGGAATTTAACTGGGTATGGATGCGGTCCGCGGCTGCTTTGATGGAACGGCGCACCCGGGAGAGACCGGGGCTGGCCTCATCTGCGATTTCATCCTCGGAGAGAATGCAGCGCTTGATTTCATTATTTAACGGGGTTAAAGGCTCGATGGACTGAAAGAAGGGGTCCAGGGAGTCTGGTACATATTCCGCTGTTTCCGCCTGCTTTGGGGGCTTTTGTCCGGGAAAACGGGGGGTAAAAACAGGGGCTTCCTCTGTATCCCTGCGCCCGTAAGCCTTGGCCCGTGAAGCCACAGTAAGAACAGAGCTGATGGAGAGAAGCTCAGGGATGCTAAGGGAGCTTCCGATTTCCAGGCGCTTTAAGGAGCCGCCGATTTCCCGAAGTCCGGAAAAGGAAACGGAGCCCTTTAAACGCACACGGTTTACGGCGTCTGTCGTCTGGGCCTGTCTGGTACGGATTTCTTCCAGATCGGAGGAAGGAGACAGTTCCCGGCACAGGGCTTTGCCCAGGGGAGAGGCCGCATGGCTTTCCAGCTGGGTGATGATTTTCGTATATTCCAGGGTTTTTAATGCTTTCTGGTTCATTTTCTATCAATAACCTCCTGAGAGTGGTACAAAATATCCTGTTTACACGGACAAGTATACCACATCCCCCGATATTTACGATAGGGAAAAATTCCGAACGAACAAAAACTTGCATATTAAGCGTGAGAACCGTATAATAAGAGGTGAGATTCTTCGTAAGGAGGAGCGAAATGGCGGATAAGCGTGAAGACAAAGGAACGGACGAGGACCGGGAAAAACAGAAACAGTTTATCAGGGAAAAGATCGTCCGCCAGCCGCCTTCCGGGCGGCAGATCATGAGAAAAATGCTGCTGACAGGAGCCTGCGCAGTTGTGTTTGGAACAACAGCTGCGGTATGCTTTTCGGCTGTAAAGCCGATCGCAGACAGGGCCTTTGGTCCGGAGGAGACAGAGCCGGAGCCGATCACCATTACAAAGGATGAGCCGGAAGCGCAGCAGCCTGTACAGACAGAGTGTGCGCCGGTGCCTGAGGAAACAGAGCCGGTGGAGGATATGGTGCGGTCAGAGATGGAGAAGTATCCGTATTCTATGGATGATCTGAACCGTCTCTACGGAAATTTGAATACTCTGGTTGAAGAGAATGAGGGCTGTGTGGCTTCTGTTCACTCGATTCAGAGGGAAACGGACTGGTTTGATAATCCCATTGAAACTACAGGCCAGTATTCAGGCGTGGTGATTTCCTGTACAAGAGGAGAAATTCTGGTTCTGGTGCCGGATGAGGCGGTAGATACGGCGGATTCCATTGAAGTATCATTTTCAGGCGGAACCATTCTTCCGGGTACTGTAAAACAAAAGGATTCTGTGGCAGATATGGCTCTTGTAAGCGTAAATGCCGCAGAGCTGGAGGACAGGCAGTATGAGCGCATAAAAGAGCTTCCGCTGGGAAATTCTTACGGTGTCAGGCAGGGAGATCTGGTGGTTGCCATCGGTTCCCCGGCCGGTGTGACCGGTTCCAGTGGATACGGCGCTATTTCCTATGTAGTGCGCAGCACAAAAGCAGTAGACGGAAGTACCAGGATCTTTTATACGGATACAGCGGCAGATTCCCAGGCGGGAACTTTCCTTATTAATACGGATGGAGAACTGATCGGCTGGGCGGTGGATGATTATGGGCAGGAGGATCATTCTTCCATGACAGCCGTTATGTCCGTATCGGATTATAAGGGGGCCTTGGAACTTATGAGCAACGGTCTTCCTGTGCCTTACTTTGGTATACTGGGACAGGAGATCACGGTAGCCATGGCCCAGAAGGGAATGCCTAAGGGCATCTATATTTCAGAAGCCGTTATGGATAGTCCGGCTTATAATGCAGGCCTTCAGCCGGGGGATATTCTCACAAAGCTGGGAGATATGCCGGTGACAAATCTGAAGGAATTTCAGGGCCAGGTGGAAAAGCTCCAGGCAGGAACGAAGATCATTGTAAACGTACAGCGCAGCAATGGCAAAGACGAATACAGGGAAATCCCCTTTGAGATAACCGTTGGAACCAGATAAGTGCGGTGTGGGAGTCCGAACGAAGCGGACTCCCTTTTCAGTAAAAGAGAGATGAGGTATGAAAATGAGATATATTGAGACATTCCATGAAGGAAATCATATTTCCGATATTTATTTATGCAAGACAAAACAGATTCAGCTTACAAAAACAGGAAAAGAATATGGAAATCTGATCCTTCAGGATAAGACAGGCACCATTGAGGCAAAGATCTGGGATCTTTCTTCTCCGGGAGTAGGGGAATTTGACGCAATGGACTATGTGCACATTGAGGCAGATGTGACGCTGTTTCAGAATGCAAACCAGCTGAATGTGCGCCGGATCCGCACAGCCAGAGAGGGAGAGTATGTGGAGGCGGATTATCTGCCTGTTTCTAAAAAAGAGATTGGAAAGATGTATGAGGAGCTGCTGGGATTTGTGCGCAGTGTGAAGAATCCATGGCTGAATCAGCTTTTGTCAGGGTATTTTGTGGAAGATAAGGAATTTGCCAAGGCGTTCCAGTTCCATTCCGCAGCAAAGACCGTTCATCATGGATTCGTAGGAGGACTCTTAGAGCATACCTTAAGTGTGGTAAAGCTCTGTGACTACTATGCAGGGTATTATAAGACATTAAACAGGGATCTGCTTCTTACCGCAGCTATGTTCCACGATATCGGAAAGATGCAGGAGCTGTCACGTTTCCCTGAAAATGATTATACCGACGACGGCCAGCTTCTGGGCCATATTATGATCGGCACGGAGATGATTTCCGAGCGGATCCGCCAGATTCCGGATTTCCCGCCCAGACTGGCGTCTGAGTTAAAACACTGTATTCTGGCCCATCACGGAGAGCTGGAATATGGTTCACCCAAGAAACCGGCTCTTTTGGAAGCTCTGGCACTGAATTTTGCAGACAATACAGATGCCAAGATGGAGACAATGATCGAGGCTCTGGCAGCAGGCGGAACGAATAAGGGCTGGCTGGGCTACAACAGGCTTTTAGAAACCAACATCAGAAAGACAACGGAGTAAGGAAAGTGGAAAAAAATCAGGAATTTACAGTTACCATTGAAGATATGAGCGAGGACGGCTCCGGTATCGGAAAGCTTGACGGCTACATCTGGTTTATCAAGGATACGGTCATCGGCGACCAGGTGCGGGCGAAAGCCATGAAGATGAAAAAATCCTATGGTTTTGCCCGTCTGATGGAGGTGATCACTTCTTCTGCCTTTCGGACAGAGCCAAGATGCCCTGCGGCCCGTCCCTGCGGGGGCTGCCAGCTTCAGGCCATGAAATATGAGGAGCAGCTGGCGTTTAAAGAGCGAAAGATTAAAAATAACCTTATGCGGATCGGCGGTTTTAAAGAGGAAGAAATTCCCATGTTTCCAATTATTGGAATGGAGGATCCCTGGCGGTACCGCAACAAGGCTCAGTTTCCTTTTGGAATGAATAAAAACGGAGAAATTATAACCGGATTTTATGCGGGCCGCACCCATGATATCATTGAAAATGAGGACTGCCTGCTGGGGGTACAGGAAAACAGGGGAATACTGGAAATTATCAAGGCATTTATGAAGGAATATAGGATCAGGCCCTATGATGAGAAAAGCCATCAGGGGCTGGTTCGCCATGCCCTGATCCGAAAAGGGTTTAAGAGCAGTGAGATCATGGTCTGTCTGGTGATCAACGGAAAGCGCCTGCCCCACGGGGAAGAGCTGGTAAAGCGGCTGTCGGCTGTTTCAGGAATGACCAGCATTTCTTACAGTATCAATGAGGAAAAGACCAATGTGATCATGGGAAAAGAGATTGTAAATCTCTATGGTCCAGGGTATATTACAGATTCCATTTCGGATGTAACATATCAGATCTCCCCCCTGTCTTTTTATCAGGTTAATCCGGTGCAGACAGAAAAGCTGTATGGAACAGCCCTGGAATATGCGGGTCTTACGGGAAAAGAAACGGTATGGGATCTGTACTGCGGCATTGGAACTATTTCCCTGTTCCTGGCCCAGAAGGCGAAAAAGGTATATGGCGTGGAGATTGTCCCCCAGGCCATTGAAGATGCCAGAAGAAATGCCCGGTTGAATGGAATGGAAAATGTGGAGTTCTTTGTAGGAAAGGCAGAGGAGGTGCTGCCGGAGCAGTATGAAAAGAACCAGATCTATGCCGATGTGATCGTGGTAGATCCCCCAAGAAAGGGCTGCGACCAGATGTGCCTTGATACGATCCTGAAAATGCGGCCCGAACGGGTCGTTTATGTCAGCTGCGATTCCGCTACCCTGGCAAGAGATCTGAGATACCTTGTGGATGGGGGGTATGAGGTGAAGAAGGTTAGAGGGTGTGATATGTTTCCGCAGGGGGGACACTGCGAAACGGTTGTAAAATTGGAGCGGGTAAAAAGAAAATAGGAGAATTGTGAGGCGAGAAAATTGGAAAATCGAAATCGGATGGGAAAGAATAAAGAGGGTGTAATTTTCCCTGTTGCTCCAAATCTTTCTGACATGAGTGGTGCCTATTTGGAATTTATAGAAGAAATTAAAAAAGAGATTCAACATCAGCGACTAACTGTTGTATTGAATGCGAATTCAAGTATGATTTGTCTTTATTGGCACATAGGAAAAGAAATTCTGCAAAAACAGGAAAAGGAAGGCTGGGGAGCGAAAATTATAGACCGTATGTCAAAAGATTTGAAAGAAGCATTTCCAGATATGTCCGGTTTTTCGCCAAGAAATATCAAGTATATGAGAAAATTTGCGGCCTGTTGGCCTGATTTTGAAAAGGTGCAGCAGGTTGTTGCACAAATACCATGGCGAACAAATTTAAAATTGCTTGATAAACTGAGTACACAGGAAGAATGAATTTGGTATGCTCATAAGACTATTGAAAACGGTTGGAGCAGTAATGTATTGGATTTTCAGATACAGAACAGATTACTTGAGCGTACTGGGAAAAGTGTGAACAACTTTCCGGCCGCATTACCGCCGGCAGATTCGGATATGGCAAACCAGATTTTCAAAGATCCATATTTATTTGATTTTTTAGGTACCGATATGCCAAGATATGAAGTTGAAATTGAGCGTCAATTGGTAGAACATATTCAGAAATTTTTATTGGAACTGGGGCAGGGTTTTGCGTTTGTAGGCAGACAGGTACATTTGGAAGTGGGAGGACAGGATTTTTATATTGATTTGCTGTTTTATCATTTGAAACTTCGTTGTTATGTTGTGATTGAATTAAAGGCCTGTGATTTTGAACCAGGATTTATCAGTCAGCTTAATATGTATCAGAATATCGTAAATGATATTTTATGCCATCCAGATGATAAGCCAACGATTGGTTTGTTATTGGTGAAAGGGAAGAATAAGACGGTTGTTGAGTATTCTTTGACAGGATATCAAAATCCGATCGGTGTTGCAGAATGGCAAAATCAAATAGAAAAGGAATTACCGGAAGAATTAAAGAGTAGTTTACCGTCTATTGCAGAAATCGAAAGGGAACTGGCGTAATTGTGCAACAGGTTGTTGCATAATTTGGATGATGTAACTATCCGGAAATTTCGACAGGTTCGAAAAGAATGAAGGGGCATTTGGAGTTTTGAAAAACGATTATGAATTTCAATGATTTTTACTTCGAGGAAAAACCAAGGTAAAACAGGAGATTCTTTTGCTCTGTAGGGGGTATAACATTAATAAACTGCATGCAAAAATCCAAAAAGAACGCACAGAAAGTTAGCTTTTCCCAGTAAAAGAAACAGCCTGAACAGCCAAAAAAATGGAGGCTTTTTTAAAATACGCCAAAAATCCGGAAGAATTTCCAAATGAAAAGAATTCTTTCCGGATTTTTTCATATATAGAGCGAGGGCATCGCTCAATCATCTAATTTGATGATTTTGCGACACCCTCATAATAAATAGCTTTTAATTATTGAGAAGTTCCTCCCTTTCAATTCAACGGCTCAATCACAGGCATTGTTTTCGAAGCGGGAGCGGATTCTGCCGGTTTGGATTCCTGAGTGGCTTTGGAAGCCTCTGCCGCTTTGGTGGCCTCTGCGGGTTTGGAAGCTTCTGTTGCTTTCGCAGCAGATGTAGCTTTGGAGGTTTCTGTATTTTTGGAAGCTTTTGTCTCAGATTTTGCAGCTTCCGAGCTCTTGGACGTCTGAGCAGTTTTTGAGGTTTCTGTGTTCTTTGCAGCTTTGGTAGATTTTGTGGCCTCTGTACTCTTAGGAGCCTTCGTGGATTTTGTAGCTTCCGTGCTCTTTGCGGCCTTTGCATTCTTAGCGGTTTCCGTACTCTTAGACGCCTTGGTAGACTTAGACGCCTCTGTATTCTTGGAAGTTTTGGAAGACTTTGCGGCTTCCGTGCTCTTGGACGTCTTTTCCTTATCGGAATTGGAGGTTTTCTTGTCCTCCTCCTTTTTACTTCCGTTTGTTCCGTTTTCTCCGTCTTCCGGGAAATCTGTTTCCCGGCTGTCTGTGTCAATGCCGGAGGTGCTTAAGGAAAAAGCGGACTGATTTGCATTTCCGGCCATATCTTCCAGATATACGGTCAGGGAACCTTTCTCCAGATCAAAGGTAATGCGGCCGGTTTCCTTGTCATAGCTGACAGGAGCTGTCCGTTTTCCAGCATCATCCGTAGCATAAACAGCCTCATAATTGATTCCGGAAATATTGTCCTCTGCGATCAGCTCCAGTTTACCGTCTTCCATGACCACAGTTTCTTCATCGATCGAGGGAGCTGTGTCATCTAAGACTGCGATATGCTCGTTTTGACGGGCAGGCATACCGTTCCAGCCCTCCACATAGATTTCCAGAGCACCGTTATTTGTTAAGGCAGCATGGTAAACGCCGCCTTCTTTTTTGAATTCAATATCCTGGGATTCCAGGGTTGTGGTAAGTTTCCGGATAGGAATCAGTGACTTTACCTTAAGGGAAACATCTACGGTTTTGTAATCAGTGGTGTCCCCTACAGTCAGCTCGATTCGGGGGGAAGCGGTCACCAGAAAGAGCAGAAGAAGATTGAAAACAATAAACGGCAGCACATACCATAAAAGATTGTGAAGGAACCGGTTTTCATTTCCGGAACGGCCGTTATTGCTGGTTTTGGGGCTGCGCCGTGAGCCGCGTGAGGCCGGTGAACGGTCGCTGCGGGGCGCTGTATAGGATGAATGGCGGTCCATTGCCTTTGTCCTCCTTTGAAGTTTGGTCAAAATACCACTATAGCATAGCAGAAATTGTCTGGTCTTACAAGGAAAAATTGCTCTTGTAAGAGTGTTGTAAGAAAGTCTGTGGGGAAAAGGGATGAAAACAGGAGCAGAATATGATATGATGAAAATGATACTACATATGCCAGAATATTCCCGGAACGGGAAGGGCACAGGATGATCCTCAGGGGTCCAGCGAGAAAAGGGGCAGAGCCATGATAGAAGAAGCAGCAGCATTTGCGGCGCAGGCGCACCATGGAACATTCAGAAAAGGGACACAGATCCCGTATATTACACACCCGATGGAGGCAGCTCTGATCGTATCCGGGTTTACAGATGATCCGGAGATGATCGCGGCAGCGCTTTTGCATGATGTGGTCGAGGATACGGGCGTGACAGAAGAGGAGATTAAGGAGCGCTTCGGTTCAAGAGTAGCCTGTCTGGTGGCAAATGAGACAGAGGATAAAACAAAATGCTGGAGGGAACGGAAGGGAGCTACCATACAGCATCTGAAAAGTGCTCCAAGAGAGATTAAGATCCTGGCTCTTGGGGATAAGCTCAGCAATATGCGCTGTACGGCAAAGGATTATCTGGTTCTTGGGGATGAAATCTGGCAGCGGTTTAATGAAAAGGATAAGGCCATGCACGCCTGGTATTACTGGGGGATTGCAGATGCATTGGATGATTTAAAGGAACATCTTTATTACAAAGAATATATTATGCTCTGCCGGACTGTATTCGGAGCGGGGACATGAGGTCAATGAAGCAGGAAGTCCATTGGCTTTAGGCGATGGACGGTCTACTGGAAGCGGCAGACAGTAAGGAGAATGAAAGAATGAGCAATTTAAAACGAAACGGCAGGATTTTGGCGCTGCTTGTCATAATGGGAATCCTGTTTGGAACCCAGGGAATGACGGCACTTGCAGGAACCATGGGAGATCCGAAGAGCGTCGTGTAGGGAAAGAGTGTAGATCTCGGTGGTCGCC
>OGLK01000490.1_pt1 | contig 12417 bp, 10 predicted proteins | sample 1572811 | NCBI WGS metagenome assembly OGLK01 (sample SAMEA2581898, study PRJEB24529) | metagenome | biome: Human gut stool | place: China | collected 2011
TGGCGTCACAAGGAAGAAGTCCATATATTAACGGAAAAGAAATTTATGTCTGATTCGGATCAGTGGTATAAAATAAAGGTATCCGTGGATGGGAAAAATGTAAAGTGTTTTATAAACAGTACGCTGGTTATGGATATGGATACAGAATTGGCAATGCGTGGAGGAAAGATAGGAATAACGGCCGATTGCCCAACACAGTTTACAGATATATATGTCAGTACGGAAGACAGCACTTTTAGAGAAATTCAATATTTGGAAAAACAAGAGAAGAAACGTTTGAAGAAGCTTCAGGCGTTTTATCCTCATATGAAATTAGTGCGTAAGCTGGATCTTCAGAATTTTGGAACCAGCCGTCAGATTCGTTTTGGACATCTTCTGGGAAATGATGAATGGCAGATTGTAATTCCACAGGCTCAGAAAAGAGTAGATAGAGATGCATATGCTCATATAAGCTGTCTCACAGCTATAGATTTGAATGGAAATATATTGTGGCAGATTGGAGAACCCTCAGAAAACTCAAATATTCTTGGAAAGATCAGCGCGGATCTTCCGTGTCAGGTTTATGATATTGACGGAGATGGATATGATGAGGTAATTACAGCAAAAAATTTTCAAATTCAGATTCTTGATGGAAGGACGGGAAAGATAAAAAAATCAGCAGCTACACCTGTATCAGATGAAGATAACGAAACGTTGATAGGTGTGCCCTATAATCAGTACGCTTTTGATAGAATTAACCCAGATGGAATTCGTATTTGCAATTTTAGAGGTCTGGAAAGGCCGAGTGATATTTTAATAAAAGATAGATATTGCCGTATTTATGCATTAGACAGCAATTTAAATTTATTATGGAAATACCAAAGTCCTAAGAATACAGGCCATTATCCGTTGGCCGTAGATGTAAATGGGGATGGACATGATGAGATTTTAGTGGGTTATACACTATTAGATTGTCAGGGGAATGTTTTGTGGACGTATCCGATAGAACTGGATCATACCGATGAAATTGTGGCTGGTAAATTTAAAAATGATATAGATAAGGGGTATTTTGCATGTGTTTCCGGTACTCAGGGATTTTTTATAGGAGATTTCCAGGGAAATATTTTGAGCAGGGACTATATTGGACATGCACAAAGAATCAGCATTGCCAACTATCTGCCGGAACGTAAAGGATTTGAAATTGCAGTAACTAATTTTTGGGGACATCAGGGAGTGATTTATCTGTATGATTCAGATGGAAATGAGTTATGGGAAAAAGAGAATGAAATGAATGGCAATATACTTGCTCCTGTAAATTGGCTGGGGAATGGGACGGATTTTTTTCTTACGAACGCCGATGCTGAAAAAGGAGGACTGATGGATGGTCATGGAGATATTGCAGTTGTATTTCCAGATGATGGTCATCCGGTTATGTGCTGTGAGGCTATAGATTTACTCGGGGATAGCAGGGATGAACTTGTAGTATGGGATTACCATAGCCTGTATATTTATACACAGGAAAATGAAATAGAAGATAGTTCGTATCATCCAGTCAAATATCCGGTGTATAATGCTTCTAATTATAGAGGCGAATACTCATTTCCGGACATGTCATATATCACATTTAATGAAAATCCAAAGGAGACAAAAGAGTGATGAAACAGCATATAAAAGACTTGAAAATTGCTTATATTGGAGGAGGCAGTCATGCCTGGGCCTGGGTATTTATGACAGATTTGTCCAAAGAAACAAGTATAAGTGGAACGGTACGCTTATATGACATTGACAGAGAGGCGGCTCATGATAATGAAATAATAGGAAAAAGACTGTTTTCACGGGAGGATGTGAAGGGACAGTGGGAGTTTGAAACAAGTGAATCATTGGGAACTGCGTTGGAAGGAGCCGATTTTGTGGTAATTTCAATCCTTCCGGGAACATTTGATGAGATGGAATCAGATGTACATTTACCGGAACGATATGGAATTTATCAATCGGTAGGCGATACTACGGGACCGGGAGGACTGGTACGTGCGTTACGTACTATCCCAATGTTTGCAGAAATTGCAGAGGCGATACATACATATTGTCCTGATGCATGGGTGATAAATTATACGAATCCCATGTCATTGTGTGTTAAGACATTATATCATGTTTTTCCCGGAATAAAAGCGTTTGGATGCTGTCATGAGGTGTTTGGAACTCAGAAGGTTCTGCGCGATATTGTTAGAATGGAAACAGGAATTAAGGAGATAGAAAGAGAAGAAATATTGGTAGATGTGATTGGAATTAATCATTTTACATGGTTTACCAAAGCATCTTACAAGGATATGGATTTATTTCCTGTTTATCAGAATTTTATTGAGCGTAATTTTGAAGAAGGATATCATGATCCGGATAGAAATTGGATGAATGGTACATTTAACTGTGCACATCGGGTGAAGTTTGATTTATTCCGCCGGTATGGCGCAATTGCTGCTGCAGGAGACAGACATCTGGCAGAGTTTATGCCTGGGGAGATGTATTTGAAAGATCCAGAAACCGTAAAGAAATGGAAGTTTGCATTAACTACAGTAGCGTGGAGAAAAGAACGACAGGAACAGAAAAATAGACAGGCGGAGCGACTTGCTGGCGGTTTAGAAAACTTAGAATTAAAGGATACAGGAGAGGAGGGATTGCGTTTAATAAAAGCTTTATGTGGTTTAGAACGTTTTGTAACCAATGTAAATATTCCTAATTTTGCCGGTCAGATTCCAAATTTCCCCAGAGAATCTGTTGTAGAAACGAATGCGGTATTTAGCAGGGATCATATTGCACCAGTTTACGCTGGAGTATGTCCGGAAGAAATCAGAAGACTTACAATGCCTCATATTGAAGGTTATGAAAAAATTTTGCAAGCTGCAATGGAATGTAACTTTGAAAAAGCCTATGAAGCTTTTATGAAAGATCCTTTGGTTCATGGGCGTATCAGTTTTGGAGATGGAGAAAAACTTCTGAAAGAAATGATTGGTAATACCAGAAAATATCTTCCTGAAGAGTGGGAAAAAGTATTTCTTAAAAAATGATATGAAGTAAACAAAAAGGAGTATGATTCAGTTCGTACTCCTTTAATTATTATATTGTGGTATATGTTTTCTTTAAATGCAGCATGAAAAAGGATAAAAGTAATATTCGGATATCCGGATTGCAAGGAATGGTTGTTTTCATGGGGAATTCAGAGTACAATAAAAATATGTGTTTAATAAGCAGGAGATAATATAAAATGATCGAACAGAAACGACTACAGTCCCATCCCCACATCTGCACCGTCCCTGAAGAACAGAAAGAAAAAATCATGGAAATCGCCATGCGTGCCGGGCATATCCTTTTGGAAAATGGGGCGGAGATCTCACGGGTGGAGGAAACTATTGACCGGATCTGCCGTCATTACGGGATTGAATCCGCCAATTCCTTTGTACTGAGCAATGGTATTTTTTCTACCATGGGGAACGAAAGGGAAAGCTTTTTTGCCAGGGTACAGCACATTCCTGTCAGCGGGGCGCACTTAAACCGTGTGGCGGCTGTAAATCAGCTTTCCAGGGAGATTGAAGAGGGAAAGCATACGGTAGAGGAGCTTGGGAGATGCCTGGATGATATTGAACAGATGCCCGGAAAGAGAAAGGGCGTTCAGATCGGGGCTTCGGCGGTGGGAAGCGGGGCGTTCTGCTATCTGCTGGGCGGCGATCTGGCAGACAGCGCAGCTGCTTTTCTGTCCGGCCTTGTGCTGTATGTCTATATTTTATATATAGGGAAAAATCTGTCAAAACTGGTGCAGAATATTCTGGGAGGAGCTCTGGTGACCTTCTGCTGCGTGGTGCTTTACCATCTGGGGCTGGGCCATCACATCAGCTCCATGATCATCGGTTCTGTGATCCCCATGATTCCGGGAGTGGCGTTTACAAACGGGATCCGCGATATTACGGATGGAGACTACATTGCCGGTTCTGTGCGGATGATGGATGCAGGGCTGGTGGTTTTAAGCATTGCCCTGGGAATGGGATTTGTACTTACCATGTACTATAGATTGACAGGAGGAAATCTTTTATGAATGCGTTTCCATGGGGAGAACTGGCAGGGGAAATGGCTGCCGCCGCAGTAGGAACGGCTGCTTTTTCAGTCCTCTTTTCTGTGCCGAAAAAATATTACGGGCTTTGTGCTGCCTGTGGTGCCATCGGCTGGCTGGTGTATTTCTGTTTTCACTGGGACGGACTTTCGCCCGCAGAGTCTACGTTCGTTTCCGCAGCTGCCGTAATCTTTCTGTCCAGGCTCTTTGCGGTCTGGGAGCGCTGTCCGGCTACCCTGTTTATGATTCCAGGTATTTTCCCTATTGTTCCCGGAGCCGGCATCTACTGGACTGCCCACTACATTGTCACCGACCAGCTGGCGCTGGCAAGCCGCACGGGATTTGAGGCCGTGAAGGCAGCGGCAGCCATTGTGCTGGGAATTATATTTGTATTTGAAATCCCCCAGAGGTTTTTTGGGAGGATTGCAAAGAGAAAGGAGTAGTTATGATAGAAATATGCTGCGGAAGCTATGAGGATGCCCTGGCGGCCTGGAAGGGAGGCGCAGAGCGGATCGAATTAAACAGTGCGGTGTATCTGGGAGGCCTGACGCCTTCCATCGGCAGTCTGCGGCTGGTAAAGGAAAATACGGGATTGAAGGTGATTTCCATGGTACGGCCCAGAGGAGCGGGATTTAGCTACACAGAAGCGGAAACAGAGCAGATGTTTGCAGACGCCCGTATTTTGATGGAAAATGGAAGCGACGGGCTTGCTTTTGGCTTTTTGACATCTGAGGGAAAAATTGACAGTGAAAGGACAGGCCGTATGATCCGCCTGATCCATGAATTTCATGGGGAAGCAGTATTCCACAGGGCTTTTGACTGTGTGGAGGATCCATATGAAGCCATTGAGGAGCTGATCCGCCTGGGAACAGACCGTATTCTCACCAGCGGGCTTAAGGAAAAGGCAGCTGCCGGAGCCGGTCTTTTAAAGGAGCTTCAGGAAAACTATGGAAACCAGATCCAGCTTCTGGCAGGAAGCGGCATCAACGCAGATAATGCAAAAGCGCTGTTGGAGGAAACCGGCCTTACCCAGGTTCATTCCTCCTGCAGGGACTGGAAGCGGGATGAAACTACCACAGGCCCTTGGGTGAATTACTGCTTTGCTCCGGTGCCTCATGAAAATGATTACGATGCAGTAAATGAAACGCTGGTAAGAAAGCTGAAAGGGAGTGTATGATGAAAAAGAACAGTAAAACGCTGAGGTATCTGATGACAGCGGCGGCCGTAACTCTTTCCGCTCTTTTGCAGGCCTTTGCTATGAATGTTTTTTTAACGCCTACGGGGATTCTTCCCAGCGGCTTTACGGGAGTGGCCCGTCTGACGGAGCAGATTACAGGCCTGTTGGGGATTCATTTTTCTACTTCCCTGGGAATGATCGCTTTAAATGTGCCGGTTGCCATTTTCTGTTACCGCCACATTGGAAAGAAATTTGTGATTTTCTCTATGATCCAGGTTTTTTTGGCCAGCTTCCTTTTGAAACTGTCCCTGTTTGAGCCTTTGTTTGAGGATGCGCTTTTAAATATCTGCTTTGGAGGCTTTATCTACGGTCTGGCTATTGTGGTTGCATTAAAAGGAAACGCTTCTACCGCAGGGACGGACTTTATCGCCCTTTATGTGTCAAACCGTCTGGGAAAGGCCATCTGGCAGTATGTATTTGCCTTTAACGCAGGAATGCTTTGTGTGTTCGGTTATCTCTTTGGCTGGAAATACGCGGGCTATTCCATTATGTTTCAGTTCATTTCCACAAAGACCATTGACAGCTTTTATCATCGGTATAAGCGGGTAACGCTTCAGGTGACAACGGAGGAGCCGGAAGGGGTGGTAAAGGCGTATGTAGGTCAGTACCGTCACGGAATCTCTGTCCTGGACGGCCACGGAGGCTACAGCGGAAAGAAGATGAGCCTGCTCCACACCGTTGTCTCCGCGTATGAGGTTCAGGATATTGTCCACCTGATGCGCCAGGTGGATCCCCATGTAATTGTAAATGTTCTGCCCACAGAAACATTTTTCGGCGGCTTTTATCAGAAACCCATTGAATAAAAATCCTTAATATTCCCAAAATATTGCTTCCAGTATTTGAAAATCAGGGGATTGTATGGTATAGTGGGGAAAGAAATAATGGTCGGATCCGCTGCGCGGCGGATCTGCGAGGAGGAAATATATGAAGGGAATCATACTTGCCGGAGGAAGCGGAACCAGACTGTATCCGCTGACAAAGGTTACGTCCAAACAGCTTCTGCCTATTTACGATAAACCAATGATCTATTACCCGCTGTCTGTTCTGATGAATGCAGGGATCCGGGATATACTGATCATTTCCACACCGGAGGACACGCCCCGGTTTAAGGCTCTTTTGGGAGACGGGAATCCCTTTGGAATCAACTTAAGCTATGCGGTTCAGCCAAGCCCTGACGGACTGGCTCAGGCCTTTATCATCGGAGAGGAATTTATCGGCGGCGATTCCGTTGCCATGGTTTTGGGCGATAACATTTTCCATGGACAGGGCCTTACAAAGCGGTTAAAGGCAGCGGAATCCAGAGAAAAGGGTGCGACTGTGTTCGGCTACTATGTGGATGATCCAGAACGCTTCGGAATCGTTGAATTTGATTCTGATGGAAAAGCCATTTCCATTGAGGAAAAACCAGAAAAGCCAAAATCAAACTACTGTGTCACAGGACTTTATTTCTATGACAACCGTGTGGTAGAGTACGCAAAGAACTTAAAGCCATCTGCCAGAGGCGAGCTGGAGATCACAGACTTAAACCGCATCTATCTGGAAAACGGCGAGCTGGATGTGATCCTTTTGGGACAGGGCTTTACCTGGCTGGATACGGGAACCCATGAGTCTTTGGTCGAAGCCACCAACTTTGTAAAGACCGTAGAAACCCACCAGCACAGAAAGATTGCGTGCCTGGGGGAGATTGCCTACTTAAACGGCTGGATTACGAAAGAACAGGTTCTTGAAACGTATGAGATTCTTAAGAAAAACCAGTACGGAAAGTATTTAAAGGATGTTCTGGACGGCAAATATGTGGACAAGCTGAAGGAACAGCAGAATGTGGAGGAATAGAATCAATGAAGATCATCGTTACCGGCGGAGCCGGATTTATCGGAAGTAATTTTGTACATCATATGGTAAATAAATACCCGGATTATAAGATCATCAATCTGGATCTTCTGCCGTATGCGGGCAATCTGGAGAATTTAAAGCCGGTTGAGAATAAGCCGAACTACAGGTTCGTAAAAGGCGATATTGCAGACAGGGCATTTATTTTTGAACTGTTTGAGAAGGAAAAGCCGGATATGGTGGTAAATTTTGCGGCTGAGAGCCATGTAGACCGCTCCATCACGGATCCGGAGGCCTTTGTGCGCACCAATGTAATGGGAACGACCACGCTCCTTGATGCCTGCCGCACTTACGGCATCAAGCGCTACCATCAGGTATCAACGGATGAGGTGTACGGCGATCTGCCATTAGACCGTCCGGATCTCTTCTTTACAGAGACAACCCCTCTCCACACCTCCAGCCCCTATTCTTCCTCTAAGGCAAGCGCAGACCTTTTCGTGCTGTCTTACTACAGAACGTACGGACTGCCTGTGACCGTATCGCGCTGCTCCAACAACTACGGCCCCTATCATTTCCCGGAGAAGCTGATCCCCCTGATCATCAGCCGCGCCCTGGCAAATGAAGAGCTTCCCGTATACGGAACCGGTGAAAATGTCCGTGACTGGCTCCATGTGGCAGACCACTGTGAGGCCATTGATCTGGTGCTCCACAAGGGCCGCGAGGGAGAGGTTTACAATATCGGCGGTCACAATGAGCGCACCAATCTGGAGGTTGTAAAGACCATCTTAAAGGCTCTGGATAAGCCCGAAAGCCTGATCCGCTTTGTTACAGACCGTCCGGGACACGATATGCGATATGCCATTGACCCCACGAAGATCGAGACAGAGCTTGGCTGGAAGCCAAAGTATAACTTTGACACAGGCATTGCACAGACCATCCAGTGGTATCTGGACAATCAGGACTGGTGGAAAAATATTTTAAGCGGAGAGTACAGCAGTTATTTTGATAAGATGTACGGAAACCGCCTGTAAATAAGAGAAACAAACGTATGGCTGACGGCGGCAAAGACACTTAAAGAGAGTATATTTGCCGCTGCCAGCCTTTGTGCCATAGTAGTGAAAGAATGAGGAGTTTAAACGTATGAGAGTTCTGGTAACAGGTGTAAAGGGGCAGTTGGGCCATGACGTGATGGATGAGCTGGCAGCAAAGGGGATAGAAGGCATTGGCGTGGATGTGGAGGAAATGGACATCACAGACGCAGGCGCCTGCCAGAGGGTGATAAAGGAGGCAAAACCGGACGCAGTGATCCACTGTGCCGCATATACTGCAGTAGATGCGGCGGAAGACAATGTGGAGCTGTGCCGGAGGGTCAATGCGGACGGCACCAGAAATATTGCGAAGGTCTGCAAAGAGCTGGATATCAAGATGATGTACATCAGCACAGATTATGTGTTTAACGGACAGGGAGAACGCCCCTGGGAGCCGGACGACCACAGAGAGCCTTTAAACGTTTATGGACTGACAAAGTATGAGGGTGAGATTGCGGTAGAGCAGAATGTGGAGAAATTCTTTATCGTCCGCATTGCCTGGGTATTCGGCACAAATGGAAAAAATTTCATAAAAACCATGCTGCGTCTGGGAAAGGAGAGAGGGGCGGTAAGCGTGGTAGACGACCAGATCGGTTCTCCTACCTATACCTATGATCTTGCAAAGCTTCTGGTGGAAATGATCCAGACCGACCGTTACGGCCGTTACCATGCCACCAATGAGGGACTGTGCTCCTGGTATGAATTTGCCTGCGAGATCTTCCGACAGGCAGGTATGGATGTAAAGGTAAGCCCTGTGGATTCATCCAGCTTCCCAACGAAGGCAAAGAGGCCGTTAAACAGCCGCATGAGCAAAGAAAAGCTCACAGAGAAGGGCTTTTGCCGCCTTCCCTCCTGGCAGGACGCTCTGGGACGGTATTTAGAGGAGCTTAAGAAGGCAGGACAGGAGATTTAGTAACGGGGAAGGCAGACTGCATGATGCAGGGAAAATCTGAGACAGAAAGGTTATAAAAGCAATGGGAAAATATTTTGGAACAGACGGTTTTCGAGGCGAGGCCAATGTAGAGCTGACAGTGGAGCACGCATATAAGGTAGGCCGCTTTTTAGGCTGGTATTACGGACAGAAGAATCCGGAAGAGCGCTGTCAGGTAGTAATCGGAAAGGACACCCGCAGAAGCAGCTATATGTTTGAATACTCTCTGGTATCCGGTCTTACAGCTTCCGGAGCAGACGTATTTCTTCTTCATGTGACAACGACTCCCAGCGTTTCCTATGTGGTGCGCACAGAGGGGTTCCACTGCGGCATCATGATTTCCGCCAGCCATAACCCTTATTATGACAACGGTATTAAGGTGATCAATGAAAAGGGAGAAAAGCTGGAAGAAGCAGTGATTACGGAGATTGAGCGGTATCTGGACGGCAAGATGGAGGAGCTTCCTCTTGCAAAGAGGGATTTGATCGGCCGTACCGTGGATTTTGCAGCCGGAAGAAACCGTTATATCGGATATCTGATCTCGACGGCAACGCGTTCCTTTAAAAACAGGAAGGTGGCATTGGACTGTGCCAACGGAAGCGCTTCTGCCATTGCAAAAAATGTATTTGACGCTCTGGGTGCTCAGACCTTTGTGATCAACAATGAACCCAATGGCCTGAACATCAACACAGACTGCGGTTCTACCCATATTGAACACCTTCAGAAATTTGTAGCAGAGCATGGCTGCGACGCCGGTTTTGCCTATGACGGTGATGCGGACCGCTGTATTGCTGTGGACAATGAGGGGAATATCGTGGACGGCGACCGCATTATGTATATCTGCGGAAAATACATGAAGGAGCAGGGCAGCCTGTTTAACAATACGGTTGTTACGACCGTTATGTCTAATTTCGGGCTTTACAAAGCCTTTGACAGAGAAGGGATTTCCTATGAAAAGACAGCCGTAGGCGATAAGTATGTGTATGAAAACATGGCGGCTACGGGAAACTGCCTGGGAGGCGAACAGTCCGGCCATATTATTTTCAGCAAGCATGCAACCACGGGAGACGGTATCCTGACCTCTTTAAAGGTTATGGAAGTCATGCTGGAAAAGAAGCAGACGCTGGCAAAGCTGGCTTCTGAGGTGGAGATTTATCCTCAGGTCCTTAAAAATGTAAGGGTAAAGGACAAAATTGCGGCTCAGGAGGATGAGGCAGTTCAGGCAGAGGTGAAGAAGGTAACAGAAGCTCTGGGAAGCGACGGACGGATCCTCCTGCGTTCCTCCGGCACAGAACCCCTGGTTCGCGTCATGGTGGAGGCGGCTGATATGGAAACCTGTGAGAAATATGTAGATCAGGTGATTTCGGTCATGAAGGCTCAGGGGCACTGCATCTGAGACGGAAATCAGCATCGCTGCAATAAAAAACAGGAATATCAACCATAACTATTATGAATAGTAAAAAGCCTTCCCTTGCTTGTAAGTTATAGCTCACTATGCTATAATAAAGTAACATTCAAAAGCCTTGAGGAAAATGCTGGAAGGGAGGACATGGGAGATGTTAAATTATAAGAGATATAAGAGAGTGCCGGTGGTAGATTTTCCGGAGCGCACCTGGCCCAATAAAGAAATCATGAAAGCGCCGGTATGGTGCAGCGTAGACCTGCGGGACGGGAACCAGGCTCTGGTGGAGCCCATGGTAGTAGAAGAAAAGGTGGAGATGTTCAACCTTCTTGTGAAGCTGGGCTTTAAGGAGATTGAGGTGGGGTTTCCTGCGGCGTCTCAGATCGAATACGATTTTCTGCGTACTCTGGTAGAGCGCAGGCTGATTCCCGATGATGTGGAAGTTCAGGTTCTGGTACAGTGCAGAGAGCACCTGATCCGCCGGACCTTTGAGGCATTGGATGGCGTTAAAAAGGCCATTGTGCACATTTATAATTCCACCTCCACTCTGCAGAGGGATGTGGTGTTCCACAAGGATATGGAGGAGATCAAGGATATTGCCATTGTAGGCACTAAACTGGTACAGCGCTATGCGGCAGACTGTGATACGAAAATCCGTCTGGAGTATTCGCCGGAGAGCTTTACGGGCACGGAACTGGAGTTTGCCCTTGATATCTGTACTGCCGTTCAGGAAACCTGGGGCGCTACAAAGGAAAATCCCATTATCATTAATCTGCCTTCTACGGTGGAGATGACAACTCCCAATGTATATGCGGATCAGATTGAATGGATGAATACTCATTTCAAAAACAGAGAAAGCATTATCTTAAGCGTACATCCTCACAATGACCGAGGCGAAGGCGTGGCTTCTACAGAGCTTGCCATGCTGGCGGGGGCAGACCGTGTAGAGGGAACCCTGTTCGGAAATGGTGAGCGTACAGGTAATGTAGATATTTTAACCGTTGCTTACAATATGTTCTCTCAGGGTATTAACCCGGAGTTAAACATTGAAAATATCCGTGAGATTGCCGAGATCTGTGAGCGGTGCACCAAGATGGACATTCCTCCCAGACATCCTTATGCAGGAAAGCTGGTATTTACCGCTTTTTCAGGCTCCCATCAGGATGCCATCAACAAGGGAATGCAGGCTCTCAGAGAGAGAAACAGCGAGTATTGGGAGGTTCCCTACCTTCCCATTGATCCTTCCGATATCGGGCGGGAATACGAGCCGATCGTCCGCATCAACAGCCAGTCCGGAAAGGGCGGCGTAGCCTTTGTAATGGATACCTTCTATGGCTTCAAGCTGCCAAAGGGCATGCATAAGGAGTTTGCGGATGTGATCCAGAAGATTTCAGAGAAGCAAGGTGAGGTAGCTCCCGAGCAGATCATGGATGAATTTAAGAAGGAATACTTAGAGCGCAAGGAGCCGATCCATTTCCGCAAGTGCCGGATCACGGATACGGAGACGGCAGACGGCGAGTTTGCTACTCTTGCAAAGGTTGTTTATACGGATCATGGCATGGAAAAGCATTTCGACGGCATTGGAAACGGCCCCATCGATGCGGTTCAGCGGGGGCTGGAGGATGCTCTCGGTATCCATATCAAGGTTCTGGATTATACCGAGCATGCCATGGCCTCCGGTTCCGGAGCGCAGGCAGCCTCCTATATCCATCTGGTAGACCAGACCACAGGAAAGGCAACCTACGGCGTAGGAATCAGCTCCAATATTACCCGGGCGTCGATCCGCGGTATTTTCAGTGCGGTGAACCGGCTGGTTTATTAATAACCGGCAATATTCAGGATTGCAGCAGC
>OGLK01000491.1_pt1 | contig 12386 bp, 10 predicted proteins | sample 1572811 | NCBI WGS metagenome assembly OGLK01 (sample SAMEA2581898, study PRJEB24529) | metagenome | biome: Human gut stool | place: China | collected 2011
GGTAGAATTAGTTTTAGGTGTTACCAAAATGGTAGCGGTTGGCCTTTCTTTATTGGAGGGCCCGTGTGACCCTCCCGAAAGGAGGGGAAAGCCATGAGTATTGCAGACTTTATCGCGGTGTTGAGCTTATGCTTGACGTGTTTTCAACTTGGATATACTTTTGGAAAAAATTCACGAAAAAAATAGCCGCCCCGACCTGAAGTGAACCCCTTTTGTTAGACAAAAATGTAAGTCTAATGAAAGGGGTTATTTCTATGTCTGGAAGAAAAATGTATAGTACAAAATTCAAGCTAGAAGTTGTTCAGCGATATCTAAAAGGGGATATCGGTTTAAACAGTTTAGCTCGAGAATATCATATCTCTTCAAAAGCCTGTATTCAAAAATGGCTTGCTCTTTACAGAGAGCATGGTGTATCCGGCCTTTGTACAACCAGCGGAACTTATAGTGGAGATTTCAAGATTGCTGTTGTAGAATATATGCATAATACAGGTGCATCATTGCGGCAAACAGCAGCACATTTTAACATTCCTTCCAAAGAATCAGTGGCGAAATGGGAACGTATCTATTATGAGGAAGGTAAAGATGCCTTGTATGAGGAAAGAAGAGGAAGGGCACCTAAAATGGGAAGCAAACGAGCACCTGCGGCTAAGAAAAATACGGATAAAAACGAAGATCTGCTTGCAGAAGTACAACGGCTTCGGATGGAGAACGAATATTTAAAAAAATTGAACGCCTTAGTTCAAGAGCGGGAAAAATCCGAGAAGAAGACAAAGTAGCTGTTATATCAGAACTAAGGCAAAAATATAAATTGACAGCATTATTAGAATTGGTTCATATGCCTAGAAGCACTTATTACTATTATGTAAAAAAAAGTAAAGAGCCTGATAAATATGCAAATATTAAAAATGAAATACATGCAATTTATCATGAAAATCGAGGACGATATGGATATCGCAGGATCACACTCGAATTACAGAATAGAGGTTATTGTATCAACCATAAAACAGTTCAACGTTTGATGAAAGAGCTTGGAATTAAGTGTATGGTTCGCATAAAAAAATATCGCTCATACAAAGGTGAAGTGGGAAAGATTGCTCCCAATATCATCCAAAGAGACTTTTCTGCCACTGCGCCTAATCAGAAGTGGACAACTGACATCACTGAATTTTCTTTATTCGGAACCAAGATATATCTCTCACCGATTTTAGATATGTATAACGGTGAAATCATAAGTTATAATATCAGTGAGCGTCCAATCTTAGGTCAAGTAATGGACATGCTGGATCAGGCGTTTGAGAAAATACCTGATAACACAGAGCTAATATTTCATAGTGATCAAGGTTGGCAATATCAGCATAAGCAATATCAAATGCGTTTAAGGGAAAAGGGGATTCGACAAAGTATGTCCAGAAAAGGAAACTGTTTGGACAATTCGATAATGGAGAACTTCTTTGGATTGTTAAAATCAGAATTACTATACCTAAATAAATTTAAGTCAATGAACGAGTTTAAAGAAGAGCTAATAAAATATATAGATTACTATAATAACAAACGAATAAAGAGCAAACTAAAAGGACTGAGTCCTGTACAATACAGGATTCAATCCCTTGTAGCTTAGCTCTCAAATTTGTCTAACTTTTTGGGGTCAGATCAGACCTGGTAAGTTGAGCGGCTACTTTTTGTAGTTTACATTCATCAGGCCAACCATCTGAAGTAGCACCTGCTTTTCTATAATATAACACTTCCGTAAAAAATATTCAAGAGTTTTTCTTGTACTACCATTTTATATCATTTTTAATTTTGATAGTTCTAATCATTCTGATCATGTTTTTCTATTTGCTGATAAACAAAGAGTGTGGCACGTACATCCTCCAGACTATCGTGTGCCTTAAAGTCGTACCCATAATACGCTGCAGCTGTCCCAAGCTTTTGCCATTTATAATCGCCGTAATAACTATTGTAATCGCCATAGATCGGGGCAAACTTCCTCATTACATCATAATGCTGCTTATGCTCCGGTTTGACAACTCCCCAGTAATGAAGAAATCCCAGATCAAAGATTCCATTATAAGAGATCCACAGATCTGCCGCCTCGAAAAGTCCTCGTACTTTCGGTATAATTTCGTCAGCATACGGTGCATCCGCTACAACTTCCGGCGTAATACCTGTGATGGCTGCAGCCTCCGGCCAGCTTCTTTTTAAATACGGCTTAACATATGTATTGAGCAATACATTCCCAGCTCCATCAATTGCAGAAAACTGGACAATTTCATCATCACCACTGTATAAGCCAGTTGTCTCCACATCAAATACGATAATTTTACTTGGATTTTCGCACGGCACCACTGAACGCTCAACAGCAGATTTCAAACGTTCCATCATCATTTTTCTTGTCATTCAAAGAACCTCCTTGTATGTACGTTTCGCAATCAGTATGTGCTATTTCTATTTTATTTTACTTTTTTTCTACAGATAAGATTTTTATACAATGAAAATGTGTTTCCGAAGGGCATCTTCGACCACCTTTGGGCTTCTTTTGATATACCGCTGTGTGGTAACGGTTGAACTATGCTGCAGAAGTTCCCGGACTAATTCGATATCGTGATCATTGGTTTCATATAACTCAGAAGCAAAAAATTTACGAAAGGAATGGGTTCCGATGCCCTCATATCCTAAGTAATCAGCAACCTTCTGCAAGCATTTTTGGACCGCTCTGGTCGTAATGGGAAAGATGCGATCATTTTTCTGGATCCCATGATCCATACAATAGATATATACAAATTGATATATTTCCAGCGGAACAAGAAAAGTTCGTTTCTTTTTGGTCTTCTGTTCTACTATGTCAATCCGATAGTTTCCTCCATCTTTCAAAAAATCTGCCAGGCGGAGCTGCAGTATGTCTTCAATCCGCAGTCCGAGGTTAGCTTCTAGTATCAGACAGGTCGCGATTCGGTCATTTGGTCGGAATCCGGATCCACCAGAACGCATCGTGTTGATGATTTCCTGCAGCTGATCCTGCGTCAATGCAACAGTCGTTTTGTTTGGCATAGTTCGTTATTTCTCCTTGAAAAGTTCGTATATTGCATATTATATAACTGAAACGACGCAAAATCAACAAAAAACAGTTCGTATAATAATCATTATACGAACTGTTTTTGCTAAGGTTGATTCTCGTCATTCCGTACATAATGTGTTTTTCTTCCAGCACCAAGACGTTTAATCACACCTTCACCTACCAGCTTTTTCAGTGCAGATTCAACGGAAGAACTGCCAAGGGTCGGACATCCGGATAAAGCATCACTCTTGGTAAATGTTCCGAGTCTGCTGAGTGCATATTGCTTTACGATATCATAAGAGGTGCTTTTTGCACCATTATCCCATGCAACTCTTATGCGGGTTTCAAATTCCCTGTAGCAGGAAAGAATGATTCCTAACATATACTTTATGAACTCCTTTGGATCATTTGTTCCATGGATCCAGTCCTGATCAGAAATTGCAAGTGCATCATAATAACTTTCCTTCGTATCTGCGATCGCTTTTTCAATACTAATATACTTACCGACCATATACCCATTCTTGTATAGTAGTAACAGGGTTAATAATCGGCTCATGCGACCATTTCCATCATTAAATGGATGGATACATAAAAAATCCAGAATAAAGCATGGAATCAAAATCAACGGATCAACAATTTCTGCAGCTATGGCCGTTTGGTACTGATTGCAGATAGCTGCTACTGCATCCGGTGTTTCATATGGTTCTAGTGGTTTGAAAATTACTTCCCGTGTGCCATCTGGAAAGGTCTTTGCAATTTCGTTCGGAGTTGTTTTGAATTTTCCACCATATGAAAATGATGTATATTTGAGTAGCTCCCCATGCAACTGCAGGATATAGTTCGGAGTGACAGATATATAATCATGATTTTCATGAACTAAGTTCAAAACATTTCGATATCCAAGGATTTCTTTTTCATCTCGGTTTCGAGGAGTCGTTTTGTCTTCCATGATCTGTTTTAACCGGCTCTTGGTTGTGACAATGCCTTCAATCTGGTTCGATGCTTCCGTACTTTGGATTTTTGCAATTTCAATCAGACGTTCCAGTTCAACTGGTTTTTGGCGGATATAAAGTTCTTGTCGTCCTTTAAATTCATGGATCTTTGAAACATATGACAAAATTTCATTATCCCAGGTCCTGGAAATAAGTTTATCATAATCAAATTCTCTCATATAGATTCTCCCAATACATTTATTCTTTCTCCCAATTATAACACTTATTTGGGAGAAAGACAAATATATTGGGAGATTTTTTTATTTAAGCAACTTTACTTTATCAGGATTTCTGCGAATTTGTAAGCAGTACTTTCACCGTTATTAAATATTTTCTCCGCTATAATATGCACAATCGCCTGGAAACTTTATGTTTGGTATCCAGATCTGAGAACCGTCCCATCCTTTATCCCTATTTCCAGTAATTTTATACATAGTCAATACAAGATCATCTGGATATTCATCTCCCAGTTTCCTATCAGTAGGAGAAAGCAACGTTCCTGTACCTTTACCAATATTATGCATTATACGAACTGTTAAGATAACAACCAAAATTATAATATATTTTTTATGGCTAATAATATTAGTATTGTAATCATTATCCCACTGAAAATATCTGTCATTTTCCGGGAGATAGGGTTCCAAAACCTAAAACTATCTTTTAGTCCATTCTAATCAACTGCCCCTGCACAACAAACCTTGCATTTTTCGTTTCATAGGAACAGGTAGACAGCGTCATAAGCGGAGTATCATTCTTTTCCGAAAACACTGGTACAATCTTGCTCTTCCCGTCCCACCGTTTTACATACGCTTCCCGTTCCTCTTGTGATTCAAACGCCAGATGATAAAGCTCTGAATTCCCTGTTAGAATGCCTGCACGCAGAATTTCCAAGCGGTAATTCCCTGTTTCCGTCAAATAATAAAAACAACTGTGTGCTTCATAATATTCCTGGCTTTTGTATTTCTGAAGTTCCGCAAACATGGAACCATTTTTCATATGATGTCCGTAAAGGATTTCATTGGAAAACTCCGACCACTCCGTATTCCGGCAGTCCATGAAAATGGAACCGGAACTATTCTTTGACCTATCTGCCATGTGGGTTAGATAAAAGGTATTGTCCTTTCCCTGCACAACCGGATAATTGATTTTTGTATCTTCTCCGTAGATCCATCCTACAATATCCGGATTCATTTCTTTCAGTTCTTTCCAATTTACCGCAATTGGGCAGATCTCCTGTGCCTGATTGCTTTCCGCTGCCTCGTTTTGTTGTTTTTCTGATACTTCCTGCACATAAAATTCTTCCAATTTCTTGTATTCTCTTCCAGCCTCCAAATACGGCAAGAGCGCCCTTACGGTCATCGTAAGAGCGCCTAAAAATATAATTATAAAAATGATTAAAAGTCCGATTAGTCCTCTATTTTTCCTCATGCTTCTCGTCCTTTTCCCGTTTTTTAATCAGGATAACCAAGCCGATGATAACAAGCAGGGATACCTCCATCACGACAACATAGACCCCGATAGGGGAATCATCTCCTGTTTTCGGTGTTTCCGTAGAAGGTTCTGAAGATTCCGTTGGAATATCTGGCAACGTTTCTTCCGGATCAGATGGGGCGCTTTCCGTACTTGATGTACTTTCCGTCGGAATGTCTGGTCTGGAACTTTCCGGTGTCGTGTGCGGTTTTGTGCTGCCATCAGAAGAATGATGTCCACTGGAAGGACGATCCGGTTTTGTCTCAGATGGATTCGTTTCTTCTGGAGCTGTCGGTTTATCACCGCGTGATTCACTGCTTCTGGTAAACTTCGGTTCCAGTTCCACGTTCATGTAGTCCTTATCGCCAATATGCGACGGAATTTTTATTACTGCGGGTGCGCTGCTATATGTATATCCTCCATACACAAAGTCGGCTCTCTGAATCATTAAATATATACCCGGATCTAAACCGTCAAACACAATGACTCCATCGCAGTTGCTGCTTCCTTCCTTTTCCAGAAACTTCTTTTCCACAACATACTCATAAAGATCTTTTGCAGTTTTTTCCTGAGATTTTGCATCCGTGAAATCCAGCTTTCCCTTAAAATCTGCAAAATCCAGTGTCAGCATCCAGTCATTGTTTTCCCAAGCTGCCACATAATAGAGTAAAAAATCCACATCTTTAATCCCGACTTCATGTCCTTTATCATCATCAACGATGACATCGATCTGGATTTTGCCATGCTGATGAGCATCGTCTGCATAAACCGGAAATACCGCACCAAAACAGAGTTCTGCCAAAGCGAGAAGGAACATTCCACAAATCCATATTTTTTCTTTCCAGCTCTTACTCTTCATCATTCTCCTCCGATTTCTTCCGGCTGCGGAACCAACGAACAATTCGTATGATCGTCACAACTACCCAGGAATACGGCAGCCAGACCCATGATCAGCAGTTTCTGTGTCAATGGCATCTGTGGCTTGATTTCCAGTTCTTCTGCAACTTCAACGGCTTCCTCATAAGGGATCCGTTCTCCGCGTACCAGCAGACGGTGTGTATTAATCATATATGGTGTACAGGTCACAAGCGTTACCTGGTCAGCTCCTTTTGTTACTGCAAGAGCTTCCGTTTCGCTTGGAAGTACCGTCAGGATCTGATCCACCTGATAAGCAAGTGTCTCATGCAGGACTTTAATGTAAAATACATCTCCCTCTTCCATCTGGTCCAGATCCGTAAACAGTCTTGCCGTCGTTAATCCCCTGTGTCCGGACAGCACCGCATGCGTACTTTCCCCGCCAACCGGAAGTGACGTGCTTTCCAGATGACCAACTCCGGACTGCAGAACCTCTTCCGTCGTACCATGATAAATTGGAAGCAGTGCTTTGATCTTCGGGATCTCAATGTATCCCATCATTCCATCCCCTCTTGGATTCAAGAGAGTTTCATATTCTTCATTTTCCTTTTTAATTCCACTCGCAAACGGATCATCTGCGGATGCACCGATCAGTCGTTTATTGTAGGCACGGGCATCCTCCAGCATCTGTTTTTCCATATCTTCCGTTGTATGTGAAACCTGTTGCTGGTAATCACTTACCACACTTGTTCCGTGCAGTGTATTGACATATTTGCTGACGGTCGGGTACAGCAATACAGAGAAGCCAATCAAATATCCGCATGTTCTGATTATTTTTCCAACCACTTTGTTCATTTCATTACCTTCTCTCTGTTGTCGTACTTATTTTGATATTCCAGGAGGGAACAAATCTCCCTCCCGGAATGAAAATCCATCATCAGCAGACGAACGGATTATTTTGCGTTTTTACGCTTTTTGCTTACAAGGCTGCTTACCATCATAACACCGATGATTGCAACGCCAACGATGGTAAATACGATACCGCCATTACCACCAGTGGACGGAAGCACGGTACCAGCATTGTTTCGTACCGGAATTTGTGCTTTGCCATCAGTAGTTACCGTAACGGTTGTGCTTGTTTCACCCGGCATTGTATAAACGACATCGAAACGTTCCAGTTTCGTTGCATCATCAGCGGCATATGTTAAGTTATTGATTTCTACTTTGATGTCGCCAACCAGCTTGTTAAATCCATCCGGAGCTTTTGTCTCGGTCAGATAGTAAGTGCCATCTTTTAAACCTTTTATAGTTACAATTCCAGTATCGCCTGTTGTAATATACTCAACTTTATCCTCTTTATCATCCTTTGCCTGACGGTAAACTCCCTTCGTTTCATCGACCAGACTGATTTCGTCGCCCTTTGCATCGCCATTTGCTGCATACAATTTGAACTGTGCGCCAGCTAATGCGGTTCTATTGCCTTCTGCATCCGCCTGCTGATCATTTGTTAATGTATATTTGTAAATATCAAATGCAAAGGTATAAACATCTGCATGTACTTCCTCAGAAGTACCGGTTCCATTCGTGCTCGGATCATTGCTGTATGTAACACTTGCCTTATTGGTATTTGGATTGATGCCAGTAACAGCCTTCTCATTTACAGTTGCAGTGTAGGTAACCGTAATGGTTGCACCAACCGGATAAACTTCAATATTCGGAGTCATGGAACCATCTGTTCCTGTTGCCATATCTTTTAATTCCAGGGTTAATTTCTGTGCATCACCATCAACCGGATTGATTAATTCATAATGTGCTTTCTCCAGATCATTATCGCCAATCTTTACACTTGTCAGTTCCTTAAAGGTTAATCCTTCAGATAAAGTATCGTTAATCTTAAATACATAACCTTTATTGTAACCGCTGACATCCGGTACCTTAGAAGTAATGGTATAGGTGATCGTATCGCCAGGTTTTACCGTTCCGGCAGCTCCGTCAGTACCATCTGCAGTTGTTTTTACTGTTTTCTTTACCGTCGGATATTCACTCTTTAAGTCGGCATTTACATCGGAAGTACCATCTACATCCAATAACATAGCTGGGGACTTTGCTGCATCTTTCAGCACGCTTGCACCTGCAGGGAATACCAGATAATAACCAGCATCCAGAGAAAGAGTGGTTGTACCTGCTGTTGCATCAACCGTTGCATCTGCTGTCATACCAGACTGACTTGCAAGCCATTTCCACATATCAGCAGCAAACTGTGATAAGTCTGTTGCTTTTTCATCACCGCTTAATCTAGATACATATTCGTATGCTGCAGCTGATAAAGCGTCACCTGTTTTACCTGCTCCGACTTGACCGGTCTGAGTAAAATATCCTGCATACTTATCATTTAAGGTATATGCGACTACTTTCTTTTTATTAACAGTTGATTCCGTTCTATTAAACAGCTTGAAGGCTTCTACCTTTCCGTTTGCCTTCGTTCCACTGATATTCAAGTTTGATGTTGATGCTGCCAGTGCGCTCATGTTCATTCCCAATACCATCATCATGGCCAGCGCGAATGCCATAACTCTTGAGATCCACTTTTTCATTTTCATGCTGCGTCCTCTTTTCCGCTTTCGCTTTTCAATTATGATTTCTTTTTCATTCTGCACGCGTTCCTACATCCGGTGGCCGTGCCTGCCGCCGGAAATATCCGTCCCCCTTTCTCATCGTTCGCCATCCTCCTCCCGTTTCCTGCCGGATCTGCCTGTCCTGTGCACGATGACCAGGATTGCCATACCAAACATGAAATTTATATAAGGTCCGTATCCGCCGGTATCCGGCAGTACACGGAGATGACTGTTCGTGATCGTGACGGTAAATTCATCGCCGTCACCATATGCGATCTTTGTGAGGTAATCGGATATTTCTGCCTCTGTAATATAGTAAGTGTAGTAATAAGTGTTTGTTGTTTCTGTTCCGTCTTCCGCCGTAATGGTTTCTGACTTATATGCCGGAAGATCATTCCATACCGTCTGCCATGTGCTGTCGGAAGAATCATCCGGTGTCCAGACAAACGGATCGTATCCCTGTACGGCTTCCGTCTGTTCGACTCCATTTCCATCCGTCCACTTTCTCCAAAGTGTCAGGGTAATGGAATTCGGTCTCAGATGCTCGATATTATACAGATCCTGCCATACCTTATTGACTGTGATATGCAAAAACTCATCACACGGATCCTGCATCTGGGACGGAGGCGGAGTGATGCCGGCCGATGATGTTTCTGTCGGGACATCATCCATCAGCACCGCTTTTGCATTGGATACGTAGGCGTCCAGACTGCCACTTGCGGAATTACCCGCTTCTTTCAGGCTTGCATTTTCCAGATCATCATACGCTTCCACCGTGTTCATATGTAGGATGGTATAGATGTTGTACTGGTCCCTGCCATTTGCCTTCTGGAATTCACCTGCCACATCCAGACGGCTTCCGTTTGTACCCTCAATCTCAGTCGATCCGTTTCCAAATGCATCCGACAGCTTCCGGTAAATCCGGTAACGGTTTGCATCTCCCTCGATGTTCTTCTTTGTGTTGAATGCGTAAACACTGTTTAAATCACTGACTCCGGTAAACGGTCCCACTTTGTTTTCCGTACCGCGGATCGTATCACAGCGATACATATTGTTGCCTTTTAGCAGACCCTCATCATTGTATCCGATGAAACCGCCGCTGAGTCCGTCGTTTCCGGCACCATCTTCTGTATTTCCGGCACCGCCGCCGTACACGTCATATCCATCCCGGATCCCGTATACCGCACAGTCCTGAATCTTGGTCCGGTTTGCCTTGATCAGCGCAATGTTGATGTTCTGGGTACTGTCATCCCCGCTGATTCCGTTATCCGTACAAGGAAGTTCAATGGTGGAATCTCCGATCGTAATGATCGCCAGGTCTGTCTTCTGTTTATTTTCGTCTGTCTTTTTGGAAAGACCGACAGAAATATCGAGTCCCAAAAGATTGACATGAAGCAGATTTCCATCATACAGCGCCTGAACCGTAATGATTCCAAGATCAATATTGAGTAGCTGCAGATCCTGAAGTTTATCCAGATACAATGCTTTGATCAGGGTATTCAACAGTTTCAGAACAACATTGAGTGCTGTGGAATCCAACTGAACGTCAGCCAGGTATTTAAAGCTTGTCCGGCCGGCAAACCCTCCGGCAACCTGTCCGCTTGCCACCTGTTTTAATCCATAGGATTCCGTATCCGAATCACCGGCCGTACTGTCGATGACCTTCGCAAGGTTTGCATAGCCGATAAATCCTCCGGCGATTGGTTCCTCGCCGTTTCTGCTCAGTACCGTATAACCTTCCGGAATGCCTGTTACGCTGCTCTTTTCAATGTGGGAGCCAAACACATCCAGGACTCCTAAAGAACCGCCAAGAAGCTGCGTTACACTGCTTCCCAGTACATTAAATTTGTCAGCTCCAACAACACCGCTCTTTCCGCTGTATCCGACAAAGCCTCCGGCACTGTTCATGGCCGTGACACTTCTTAGTCCGGTAACACTGCTGTTTTTTACAGAGCCATTCATCAGGCTTCCGCCAAAACCTCCGGCATTTCCGCTATAAGTAACTTCATCGTTCTGTCCGGATTTCACCGCTGTATTTGCAGAAACCGTCAGACCTGCATCTTTGCTTCCACTGACAATTCCGTCATAAACGTAGGTCCGGAATGCGTCCAGAACATTGACACTTCCAATTTGAAGAACCTGTCCTAAAAGATCCGTTTCTCCATTCTTTGAAATATCAGCAACCGCAGAGACATCGGCAATACCAAAGCATCCTCCGGCATATTCCCCGCCTGTTACGGTACGGATTCCTTCAGCATGGATTCCGGCTTCTTCCGTATTCTTTTCGCCAAGCACAGCTCCCGAGATACTTCCGGCAAATCCTCCGGCTGCTTTCGCATAAGAGGTGTTTGCTTTTGTCTGATCCAGATAGATACCGTTTACGATAATTCCCCAGTCATCCCAGGATTCCACATCCGCATAACGGATCGTCGATACTGTTGCGCTTAATACCTGTACCAGATTAGCCGGAGCATTTAAGAGATGCAGCGCATGAAGAATACCATTCAAAAGTCCCTGACTGGTTGCCGTATCCAGTGCAACCGCACTTCCCGGATCTACCTTTCCGGCAAAGCCTCCGATGTAGGACGTTCCGTCCACTTCCCTCAGCTTGCTGATCCTGCAGGAAGTTTCCGCATCGCCCCAGATCTGACCGCCGATCATCCGTCCAACGTAGCCTCCGGCATAACCGGCCGGATCGTTTTCACTGACTCCGGTGGATTTTACAACAGCTCCGGACTGATATCCTGCCACATCAGACTGCTTGATGACCGGTACGAATGTCTGCAATGCTGACAGACTTTCCGTTCCGACCAGTTCAATCTTTCCAAGATCGATACCGCTTGTATTGGCTACGGATCCGGTGATCATCTCACCCGCAAAACCTCCGGCACTCCGGAAGGCTTCCGTATCCATAAGGTCCATCGCATGGGCACTTGTGATCGTGCCGCCTTCCATACGTCCTACATAACCTCCGGCAACTCCGCCTTCGTCCACTGCGGCAGACGCTTCGTTTCTTCCAGCTGTTACTGTATAACCATATGCGTATTTACGGATATATCCGTCTAATGTTTCCTGATCCTGCACCGGACCAAGTTCATGCATCTCATTTCCGTAGCTTCCGTAAGAACCAACATGAGTTACCCAGCTGTTCCAGGTATCCACATCGAGTCCACGAAGCGGTCCGTAAACGGCTGTATGTTCTTCTGTCGGATAAACCGCCTGAAGGACACTTAATGGATTGTTTAACTTGATGACTCCATATAGAACGCTTAAGCTTCCTGTATCTGCCACGTTCGCACACCGCATGAGTCCGGTATAACCGCCGCCGTATTCCGTACCGTAAACGGAACGGATCCGGACAGCAGCACAGTCTCTCTGGGTTCCGCTGTATTCTGTCCC
>OGLK01000496.1_pt1 | contig 12270 bp, 11 predicted proteins | sample 1572811 | NCBI WGS metagenome assembly OGLK01 (sample SAMEA2581898, study PRJEB24529) | metagenome | biome: Human gut stool | place: China | collected 2011
CACTCAACCCGATAATAAACTTCGCAACACTATCCGCCACACCAGAGTTCACCATAAAGTATTCACAGCTTAATCACATTTCTCTGATATACTTAGATCATCAAAAGGAAATCATAACCAACCAAAAAATTCAGGAGGTTTCACTATGAAAAAGAAATTTATGACTCTCGCGCTTACCGCAGCAATGGCTGCTTCTATGGGAATGACTGCTTTCGCAGGACAATGGGTACAGAACACCACAGGCTGGTGGTGGCAGGAAGACAATGGCTCCTACCCGGTATCCCAGTGGAAATGGCTGGATGGAAATAATGATGGCATCTACGAATGCTACGCATTTGATTCAAATGGATATATGTACGCAGATACAACAACCCCGGACGGCTATACAGTAAACAAAGAAGGCGCCTGGACCATCGGCAATTCCGTACAGTTAAAATTTGCGAAAGATATGCAGAATGAATCCGGTTCCAACGACAATACCGCTGCTGATAACAGCACATCTGACAATACTGTTTATACAAACGAGGATATGGTCGGAACCTTCCGGATCAACGACGAGAACAGAGAAGATTACTTTGAGCTTATGCTCGGTGCCGGCGATTCTATTGCGGCATTCTACTATGATACCGACGGAGATACCCATATATACAGCTTCTCTAAAGTCAGCAATACAAAATACCGCGATTCCTCCAATTCACGTAATCTGACGATCGTAGATTATGATACGATTATTGTAAACGACAGAACCTATATCAGGGACTAATCGCTAATAGCGAGCTGACCACTCCATTCCTTGAAGACATGAAGCTTTCTTCCTGTCGACTATAATTTCTATACCCGCTCCCAGCCCTCGGCATGAAATACTCCTGCCGGGGGCATCTATGATACAGAAGCATATAGAAAAAGCGTATCAACCGATGTATTATCACATCTTTTGATACGCTTTTTTCATGATAACAGTTCCGCCTCACGGCATTCCCGTCTCTTTCTATTCTACATCCTGTCCGCCCTTTACCTGCGGCCGTCCAAGACTTTCCCACTTTAAGAAGGCGCTGATAAATCCGTCGAGTCCGCCGTCAAGAACAGCGTTTACGTTTCCGCTCTCAAAACCGGTACGGTGGTCTTTTACCATCGTATACGGCTGAAGCACGTAGGAACGGATCTGGCTTCCCCATCCGATATCTTTCACATCGCCGCGGATATCGGAGAGCTTCTCCGCATTTGCCTGCTGCTTTAACATATACAGCTTTGCCTTTAGCATCTGCATTGCCTTATCCTTGTTCTGGAACTGGGAACGCTCATTCTGGCACTGCACAACAACGCCTGTCGGGATATGGGTAATACGGACCGCGGAGGATGTCTTATTGATGTGCTGTCCGCCGGCACCACTGGAACGATACGTATCAATCCTTAAATCATCCGGATTGATCTCGATATCAAGGTCTTCCTCGATATCCGGCATTACGTCGCAGGATACGAAGGATGTCTGTCTCTTTCCGTTAGCGTTGAACGGGGAAATCCTTACAAGGCGGTGTACGCCCCTCTCGGACTTTAAGTAACCGAACGCATTCTCTCCATTGATCTGGATCGTAACCGACTTGATTCCGGCTTCCTCGCCGTCAAGGAAGTCGAGAACCTCCACCTGATATCCTTTCCGCTCTGCCCAGCGGCAGTACATACGGTATAACATACTGCACCAGTCACAGGACTCGGTTCCGCCTGCGCCTGCATTCAACCTCAGGATCGCATTATTATTGTCGTACTCCCCTGTCAGAAGCGTGCGCAGACGAAGGGCGTCGAGCTCAGATGTGAACTCGTCGAGCATTTCCTGAATCTCCGGAACAATCTCCGGATCATTCTCCTCGTACCCCATCTCGATCATCAGACCGATCTCTTCGTACTGATTCTGGAGCTTGTTGTACTCTGCGACCGTATCTTTCAGGTTTTTCGCTTCCTTCACGAGTCTCGTGGATTTCTCCGCATCCTCCCAGAAGCTCGGCTCCTCCATGGTCTTGTCCAACTCGTCGATCCTTCTGATCTTCGCTTCCAGATTCAGGGAGTCCCTGACCTCCTTCAGTGGAGTTTCATATGTGGATAATGTATATTTAAACTGGTCTAACTCAACCATAGAATCTGTCCTTTCTAATAACATTTCACCAAAGGCCCCATTCACTGTGCGGACCATACAGAATGTTACCTTTCCTATAATGATTTAACAAGGTCAGCGCAGAGGTTCCGCGCTGACCATCATTTCATAAAACAATTGGTATTGATCCTATGCTAACGGTTTTCTTCCGCAGCACTGTTTATATTTCTTGCCGGATCCGCACGGACACGGATCATTCGGGTAGATCTTCTGTGTCTGACGTCTCTGCGGAGCTCTCGCCACGGAATCGTCACGGTTTGTACCTGTAACCTTAGCAGCCGGCTCTCTCTCCACCTTCTCCTCTACACGGATATGGCAGAGAATACGGATCGTATCTTCACGGATCGCCGCAGTCATATCATCGAACATCTCGTAAGCGTTCATCTTGTACTCTACGAGTGGATCACGGTTGCCGTAAGCCTGTAAACCGATACCTTCACGGAGCTGATCCATATCGTCGATATGGGACATCCACTTGTTGTCGATCACCTTCAGGAGAACGACACGCTCGATCTCACGCACCTGCTCTGCATCCGGGAATTCTGCCTCCTTGGATTCGTAGAACTTCGTTGCCATTTCTTTTAACATGTGCTTGAATTCGTCCTTGCTCATCTTGCTGATCTCGTCAGTCAGCTCGATCGGCTTTAACGGGATGATCGGAAGAAGAAGATCATTTAATTCCTTGAAGCCCCAGTTCTCCGGAGTCTGCTCGTCACTGACGGACATATCCACAGCGCCCTCAACGATATCGTTGAGCATCTTCATGATCAGCTCACGCATGTTCTCACCGTCAAGTACCTGACGGCGCTCAGCATATACGACCTCACGCTGCTCGTTGTTGACCTCATCGTACTTTAAGAGGTTCTCACGGATACCATAGTTGTTCGTCTCGATCTTCTGCTGTGCTTTTTCGATCGCGGAAGATAACATCTTGTGCTCGATCTGCTCGTTCTCCGGAACGCCGAGGGCATTGAACATGCTCATTAACTTGTCAGAACCGAAGAGGCGCATCAGATCGTCCTCAAGGGAGATATAGAAGCGGGACTCACCCGGATCGCCCTGACGTCCTGCACGTCCGCGGAGCTGATTATCGATACGTCTGGACTCATGACGCTCTGTACCAATGATCTTTAAGCCGCCGAGAGCCTTTGACTCGTCGTCAAGCTTGATATCGGTACCACGGCCTGCCATGTTCGTCGCGATAGTCACCGCGCCGTGAATACCGGCCTGAGCTACGATCTCAGCCTCCAGCTCATGGTACTTTGCGTTTAAGACTTTATGCGGAACCCCGCGCTTCTTTAACATCTGGCTTAACATCTCAGATGTCTCGATGGTGATCGTACCGACGAGGACCGGCTGTCCTTTCTCGTGGGCCTTTACGATCTCCTCAACAACTGCATGGAATTTCTCTTTCTTTGTCTTATATACCGCGTCATTTAAGTCTTTACGGATAACCGGACGGTTTGTCGGGATCACGATAACGTCCATACCGTAGATATTGCGGAACTCTTTCTCCTCCGTCTGGGCTGTACCGGTCATACCGCCTTTTTTCGCATACTTATTAAAGAAGTTCTGGAATGTGATCGTTGCGAGGGTTCTGGACTCTCTCTTAACGTTTACATGCTCCTTCGCCTCAATGGCCTGATGGAGACCATCGGAGTAACGGCGGCCCGGCATGATACGTCCTGTGAACTCATCAACGATCAGGACCTCGTCGTCCTTGACCACATAGTCCTTATCGCGGAACATGAGGTTATGGGCGCGGAGGGCAAGGATGATATTGTGCTGGATCTCCAGATTTTCCGCATCCGCAAGGTTGTCGATATGGAAGAATGCCTCGACCTTCTTAACACCCTGTTCTGTCAGGTTTACGACTTTCTCTTTCTCATTTACGATGAAATCGCCGGTCTCGGTGATCTCCTCGCCCATGATGGCGTTGAGCTTGTTAAACTCGCCGGATTCCTCACCGCGGACTAACTGCTTTGCGAGAACATCACAAACCTCATAGAGCTTTGTGGATTTTCCACTCTGTCCGGAAATGATAAGCGGGGTTCTCGCCTCATCGATCAATACGGAGTCCACCTCATCGATGATACAGTAGTCGAGATCACGGAGTACCATCTGCTCTTTGTAGATCGCCATATTGTCACGAAGGTAATCGAAACCGAGCTCGTTGTTTGTAACATAAGTGATGTCACACTGGTAAGCGGCTTTTCTCTCCTCGGAGGTCATGGAGTTTAATACCACGCCGACCTTTAAGCCGAGGAACTCATGAACCTGTCCCATCCACTCAGCATCACGTTTTGCCAGATAGTCGTTGACGGTTACGATCTGAACACCTTTTCCAGCCAGGGCATTTAAGTATGCCGGACAGGTGGAAACAAGAGTTTTACCTTCACCTGTCTTCATCTCAGCGATACGTCCCTGATGAAGGACGATACCACCGATGAGCTGTACCGGGTAGTGCTCCATCTTTAAAACTCTCTTGGCCGCCTCTCTGACGGTTGCGAATGCCTCCGGCAGAAGATCGTCCAGGGTCTCCCCCTGTGCGAGGCGCTCTTTGAATTTTCTTGTCTGATCCTTTAATTCTTCATCAGACATCGCCTGCATCGTCGGACGCATTTTTTCGATCTTATCGATGATCGGGTAAATATACTTTAATTCCCGGTCACTGTGCGTACCAAATACTTTTTCAACAAAATTCATTCTGCTTGTTCTCCTACATAAATAAATATACACATGCAGCGATACCCTTTTATCCATCTCGCGGGAGTTATCCACGGATACACGGTCTTTCAAACGCCGGAGCCGGATTTTATCCACATGACGCATGGTTCATCTCACATCAGGCCACTGCATACAAGTTTCTATATCTGAATCGTTTTTGATGTCCGCTGCTCCGTCCTGCGGGATTTTACCGCATAACCGCATACGTCTGCATCGTACAATCCTTAATATTTTAACACCTTCCGGGTTTTTATTCAATGACTTCATGTAATTTTAACATTTCGTACATAAATCCTTATCTCTGCCTGCGCAATTCCCGATAAAACTCCCTGCTACATCTTCTCGCCGCCGCATCGTCCATCTGCGCCGCATCCCTGCTGTTTTTTCTAAAACCGTTTTGACAATTTTTCGACAATTCAATTTTTTCCTCTTCGACATCTCCCTGACTCCTTCCCCCGGCTTCTCCCTCACTTCTGTCTATTTTTCTCTCTTCCTGCCGCTTTTCCCCTTTAAATGTACAACTTGCACAAACCATACATTCGATTGGCTGGTTATCCACTTTATCCACACTCATCCACCGAAATTATGTGGAAAGTTGTCCACCTCGAAAAATGCCGATTTCACGCCATTTCGCAGTTATACACCAAGTTATCCACATTATCCACAAGTTTTTTCCTCCCCATCGGTGGATTTTACGGTTCCTTAATATTTGTTTTATTTTTGTGAACATCTTATAAAATTTACATTTCCGACAACTTTTTTGCCCAATCCCATTGACAAACCGGGAAGGCTTCATATAGTTTTTGAGCTTTTATACACCTTTTTTTACCTTTTTAAATTTTCTCATTTTTTATGTATTTTGGTTGTCTTTTACAGAATTTTGTGCTATACTTAAGTCATCCCAAACAAAGGAGTTGATTTTATGCGTTACACGATCAGCGGAAAAAATATCAACATTACACCAGGCTTAAAAGATGCCGTGGAAAGTAAATTAGGAAAACTGGAGCGCTATTTTTCTCCTGATACTGAAGTACAGGTTACATTGAGCGTAGAGAAAGGACGTCAGAAAATAGAGGTTACGATTCCTGTTAAAGGCAGCATTATCCGAGCTGAGCAGGATTCCAGCGATATGTATGTATCTGTTGATCTCGTTGAAGAAATTATCGAGCGTCAGATCAAGAAATATAAGACAAAGATCGTTGACAAAAAGCAGAACGCCTTAGCATTTAACGAAGCCTTCCTTCAGGAAGAATCCGAGCCGGAGGAGACCGTTAATATCGTAAAGACAAAACGTTTCGCAATGAAACCGATGGATGCCGAGGAGGCTTGCGTACAGATGGAACTCTTAGGACACAACTTCTTTATGTTCCTCAACGCTGATACAAACGAAGTCAATGTAGTTTATAAGAGAAAAGGAAACTCTTACGGACTCATTGAACCGGAGTTCTAAAGAATCCTGAAACTTAATAAGAATGAATAGCCGGGCGGCAGCGTTGATGTGGGAAACCGCACAGTGACTGAAATGCCAGGCAACAAAAATACAGGCTGTACTTGAGTTTAGATTAAGTACCCCCTGTTTATTATGTTTAGATGCCCTTTATCAGTTGCCAACTATTCTTTTCTTCATTTTTGAGTTTCCTTTGCACATGCCGCGCAAGCCTCACATGCGCTCTTCGCGACCGCCATACCGCCCATGGAAGTCTCCCTGAGTTCTGACGGAATCGACCGTCCCACCGCATACATGACACCGATGGTCTCGTCAATCGGGGTGATGCTCTTGATTCCCGCCATAGAAAGTTCCGCGGAGATCAGGGCATTTGACGCCCCCATGGCATTCCGGTTCTGACATGGATTTTCCACAAGTCCGCCGATGGGATCACAAACAAGTCCCAGAATATTCACGATCGCGAAGGATGCCGCGTCGAGACACTGCGCCGGTGTTCCACCGAAAAGCTCCACAGCCGCTGACGCTGCCATGGCACTGGCCGCTCCCACCTCCGCCTGACATCCGCCCTCTGCTCCGGCTGTCGTGGCATTTCTCGTAATGAGGTATCCCACTGCCGCCGCGTTAAATAACGCCTGGCAGATCTCCTCATCCGTAAATCCGTAGTTTTCCTGCAGGGAACAGCAGACTCCCGGAATTACACCAGAAGAGCCAGCCGTCGGTGCCGCAACGATGAGTCCCATGGACGCGTTGACCTCGAGAACGCCCACCGCATAGGTGATCGCCTTTGAAACCACATCCCCACAGAGATTCTTCTTATTTTCCCTCAGCGTGTGGAGCTTTCTGCTCTCCCCGCCGATCATGCCGCCCATGCTGACGATATTTTCCTTTAACGGCTTCTTCGCCGACGCCTGCATGATGGACCATGCTTTCTTCATTTTCGCCCTTGTCTTCTCCGGATCCTGCTCCAGAAACGTGGTTTCCCGCTCGAACATGGCCTCAGAGATCTTTTTATTTTCCTTTTCTAAAATTCATCGTTTCTCCCCCCATCAGTCCAGATTGATCGCCGGAACCAAAAGAACGTTTTTCACAGCCTCAAACCCCCGCAGCGCGTTAATCACCTGGCTGGAGACCATAGTATCCACCTCGATGATCGCGTAGGCCATCTTGCCCTTGCTCTCGCGGTAAAGGCGCAGGGAACCGATATTTAAGTCGTAAGCGCTCAAAACGGCCGTCACGAACGCCAGCGTACCCTTTTTGTCGATGTGCTGGACAACAATGGTGCTGTAATTTCCGGTAAGATCAACATCGACGCCGTTTAACCGCGTGATGACCGCATTTCCGCCGCCAATGGACTTTCCGCGCAGGGACATCTCATTTCCATTTTCGTCCTTTACATAAATGTCCACCGTATTCGGATAGATCTCCTTATCTGTGAAGTTTTCCTCGAAGGTAAAGTCAAGTCCTGCCTCTTTCGCGTGCTCAAAGGAATCGCGGATCCTTTCATCATCCGGGTGATATCCAAGGATTCCGCCGACTAATGCACGGTCTGTTCCGTGTCCATGGTAGGTACGGGCGAAGGATCCGTAGAGCACAAAGCGCACCGCCGCCGGCTTCTCCACCATTTTTCCGGCAATAAAAGCGATCCTCAGTGCCCCAGCCGTGTGGGAGCTTGATGGTCCGATCATGTTCGGCCCCAGAATGTCGAACGTTCCGATCTCATTCATACGTGTTTCCTCACTTTTACATATTGTATTTTGTTGTTCCGCATGTCTGCGCACCTGCCGCGCTGACCATAAAAACATAAGCTGAATGGCAAAAATTCCTATCTAAAATGAATTTTTACATACCACTTTAAAGGCTCTGAGAAGTTATATCTTCTGCCTTCATATTTTGGATTTGTATCCGGCATTTTCCCGGAACCCGCATAAATGCTTGCGAAGCGCGTATTTAAGCCATTTTTCGCATATGCAGTAACTTCTCATATCGTGGCATAAAGTGGCATATTTTGAAAAATTTTGTCGTAAATCTGTCGCAAAAAATCCATCATTTCTGACTATGAAAGTCTCAGTTTTCCTTCCAGATTTGCAAAAGAATTTTTCATTTTCTATGCCGTTGCTTCCGCATAGATATTCATCGTGGTCGAGATATCCGAATGCCCCATGATTTCCTGAATGACTTTCAGATTGGTTTCATTTTCGCAGAAGCGGGTACAGAACGTGTGCCTCAGATTGTGAACTGAAAAATCCCGAATCAGCAGTGGCTCCCGTTTTTCCTTTTCAGCCAGTTTCACTTCATCCCGATTGTGATCTCTTATAATCCGTTTAATTGCACGATTTATAGTCATCGGGTTATGAAGATTCTGCTCCCTGTTCAGAAAAACAAAATTGGAATATCCATCTATCGTCGGAGATTTCAGCTTGAACCGTTTCTGATTCTCACGTTCCTGAAGCAACGCTTCCCTCACCTCTGACAGCATCGGAACTACACGATTGCCAGCGTTCGTTTTGGGCGTTGTAAGACGGAACCGCCAACCATCGTAGTCACGGAAACGGTAAATAACATTATGGTTGATGAAAATCTCATTATTCTCAAAATCACAATCATTCCATCGAAGACCAATCGTTTCACCAATCCTACATCCCGTTCCAAGCAGAAATGTAAACAGTGGCATCCAGTGGCTATAAATCGGCGAGGTTGAAACAAACTGAACAAATGCTGCCTGTTCTGCCTCTGTCAGTGCATGCCTTTGTGGCTTCTCCCAACAATGGCTTTTCTTGATATCACCCTTAAGCCCGTCTGATGGATTACAGCGAATATAACCATCTCTCACCGCCAGTGTAAATGTCGGATGCAGCAATGAATGGATAATCTCCAGGCTGTTCGGTTTAAAACTCAGGTCATTGATCAAGTAATTATAAAATTCCCGAATATCAGAATACTTAATCAAGTTGATTTTCCGCATTCCAAATTTCATACGTACGAACTTATCGTACATATACTTATAATTCGATCTGGTGGATTCGTTCAGTTCCGTCTGGCCACTGAAATAGATATCAAAAACATCATTTAAAAGGATGTTCTGATTTACAAAAAGGATTCCATCCTCCACGTTTTTCTCGGCCTGTTTCCGCTTCTCCCGAAGTTCCTTTAACGTTCCAGCATACACACGCCATCTGCACCTTTATATTCGTAGCTGCCATCTTTTCTCTGGCTCTCACTGTCTTTTAAAACGCGTCCCTTTGAATCTTTTCTTGAATCTTTCATAAGTTCTCCTTCCATTTCCATGGAAAGAGCTTTGCTTAAGATATATTTTTGTTTAGCAGAGTTTGGATCCAACCAGAATCTTATTATCCAGCATTAACAGGTTCACAATCTCATCTTCCCCTTCTTGCATTCAGCAGAAAGAAACATGCCATGGGATACAATTCCCATCATAGCTCTCGGCGGGATGTTGACAATCGCAACTAAGGTCTTGCCAACCAGTTCCTCCGGTTCGTAATATGAATGCATTCCGGAAAGAATGGTACGATCTGTTCCACTACCATCATCTAATGTAAACTGCAGCAGCTTTTTGGATTTTTTCACTGCAACACAGTCTTTTACTTTTACCACTCTCATATCTGATTTGCAGAATGTATCAAAATCGATATCTGCTGCATCATAAGGCTCTACTACAACCTTTTCTGCATCTTCTGTGGAAGTCTCAGCGGTTACTTCCTCTTTCTCTGCCATTTTATCCATTTCCGTTGGCTTTGTCTCCTTTTCTCGTCTTCTCAAACAATATTTTACACTAAGGCGGTATGATCGTAAACAAGTTCGATTGATCCTGTGAATTTTGAATTTTTCGTTACAACAATAAACATACTATGATTCATCGTGTAGCAACCATGTACCCTTTTTGGAAGGACCTACATGTTCCACCAAACCATCTTTCTTCATTTTATTGATATGATACCTGACTCCGGCCACTGATAATCGCATCTGATCTGCGATTTTCTTCACAGTAATCGTTGGCTGTTCTCGCATGATTTCCAGAATCCTGGTTGCGGTTTCCGCATTAGCTTTTTGTTTTTTAATGTTAGTATTGGTTTTTGTGTTAGTGTTAGTGACTTTTTCTGTGTTAGTTTTTATGTTAGTGTTAGTGACTTTTTTTGTGTTAGTCTTTATGTCCGTATCTCTTTTCCGATACATGTTTACCCTAAAATCCCCATCAAAATCAATCAGTTCTGGTTCAGGCAAACCATATTCCGCACAGGCCTCAAACAATCTCGGTATTCCGGTTCCCCATTTCTCAATAATTTTCATATAGGCAAAGGCTCTTGCAATTGCAGGATTTCTCGGTTTTGAATACCCCACCATCATTTTAGAAATGGTGACATTATTTAGGAGCATCCCAGGCGAAGTTACTTCCAGTCTATCATCAAACAATGCCACCTGAATACTCCCCTGTTCGAGATAGCTACGATGTGCTACAGCATTTGCAATAATCTCGCGAATGCTGTCTGTTGGCAATTCATACACATCCTGTCTGTACATACCCTTTATCGTCATTCCCATATTGATTTTTTCAAGGACATACCGATATGCAGCTTCCATCTGTTCCTGAATGGGACCCTCAAATTCTCTCCTGTCAACAAAATACGCACGGTTTGTTCCTTTAAACACACCACACTGGATAGTAGGCTGCTGTGGCATTCTTCCAGTTAAAAGAGCATATGCATTTGTGGGATATATACCACCTTCAGACTCCTTCAGTACACCCCAGGAAATCAATGTGTTCTTGGTTACCTCTTTTATCTTCGCCTTCTCACTATCCTGCCATGTGTTGGCAAGAGCAGTTTCTTTCATACTTTTGCAAAGTTCATTGATGTCACTATCTGAAACCGTCATGTTCTGGCATATTTCACTATCAAAGTGGCGATTCTGCCCTTCTAAAATCAGTTCCTTTAGCATATACCCTTCCACATGTCTGGTTGTGCCAGATACTCTTACATAAGTACCATCAATCATCCCCTGTGATTTTATATAATATGGACGCTGTGCACCTGGTAAAATTTCTACAACAATCACCGTTTTATCTTTAACTGTCTGTAAAGCCACATCCGGTCTGATGGCTGGTTCACACGCATCAGAAATTGCGTTGGTAATGGCATCCATGGTTTTATAAATATTTTCCGTATTCATTCCCACAATTTCTAATGTCTTATCGTCTACTCCGAAAACAATCTTGCCACCTTTACCATTGGCAAAAGCCACCACTGTTTTCATATATTTTTCGCTCTTATCAGGTACCGTCACCTTATACTCGATATTCTTTGATTTGCCAGAAAACAGCATGTTTTCTTTCATAGCAATTACCTCTTAGAGTTCTATGTTTACAATGCTTCTCATCAATTCTATCCTTAATCAGTTTATTTATTCTTTATCATCTTTTCTGCATCTTCTCTTCTAATACAATAATATATATAATATACAGGGGGTGGTAATCATACCTTAGCCAAGCGCTCCCCAGGTTTTTCAATATCCTTTTTTATACTTTTGTCGTAAATCTGTCGTAAATGACCAATTTTTCATCATCGAAACACCCTGCAAAGTCTTACTTTAAGCTATTCTAACTTATCAACAGACTTCATTGTCGGGACTCGAACGTATATTCTATCCTTTGAAGTCCATTGGACTCCTCTCAACATTCTGAAAATTCATAGGTGAATTCTTTTTAAATCCACCGAAATCCATTGAAACTAATGAATATGTAGTCATCCATGTGGCTCCATATGGATTTTATAGGTCTCAATATCGTGTTGTCCTTTTTCGTTCATATGCGTCTAATCGAATCCAATCAACTCATTAGACACATCGTACACTAAAAATACATCTCGATATTCTTAACTATTTTAACCTGTTGTGCTAGATAAAATAATATAAAGAAACTTCAACAAAATGTGCTATC
>OGLK01000507.1_pt1 | contig 11773 bp, 9 predicted proteins | sample 1572811 | NCBI WGS metagenome assembly OGLK01 (sample SAMEA2581898, study PRJEB24529) | metagenome | biome: Human gut stool | place: China | collected 2011
ACAGATAGTAGTATACCTCTTCCAGTTTCTGGGGCGTCACAATACCGGTCTGGTACTCAAAGCAGAAATCCAGACCATCGTCCAGAGCGCGGTGGCTCACAGTCAGATACAGCGGCTGTCCTGCCACACCATTGGAGTAACGGGCTGTATCATAGCGGATCCCGCCCATCTTATCAAGGCCCGGCCCCTCATATTTCATAGCCAGAGGCTGATAGGTCAGAGCCAGGGGCTCATAGGTCAGGCCGTCTTCCAGGTTATAAAATTTCTTTCTGTAATTAAAATACTCCGTAGGGCTGTAGCTTGCGTGCCGGAAATACTGATTCTGTGTATCCCGGATGATCTCCATTCCCTCTAAGAAGGTCTTGTCCCGTGAAATAATGGTCCTAAAGGGGAAGCAGTGGATCCTGGTACCGCCGCATCGCTTCTCGGTCAGAGTGGCCCTTCTTGCAATAGTGGTCGTAAGAGAAACATCCTCATTTCCGTTCTGCTTCTGAAGATAGGTCCTAAGGCCCATGAGCAGAAGGCAGGTCATGGAGATCCTGTGTTCCTCACAGAACGTTAAAAGCCGTTCCGACGGCTCCGGTTCCAGCCGGAAAGTGGTAATATTGGCTGATACATCCTCCGGAATGGTGCGGGCCGCCCTCTGATCCGGGTTGCCGGAAGCCTTTCTCTGCTGTTCAAGAAGCCCTGGACCGTAGATGCTGTTAAAGATCGGCTCCGATGTGCCGATCAGCTTTTCAAAAAATTCCCGGTCTCTCTGGCTGGATGTACTTCCCGCCTCATAAGCCAGATCCTTTTCCAGCTGCTTTATGTAAGAGGTCATGGCCTTTGGATAAGCAATCACCTCGTCTCCAAACATCTTATGGCTGTAGATTTCAATGATATCCCTGTAAAACAGGATCAGGGACTGGGCATCCATGGTCATGTGGTCTACGCACACATAGGTTCCCTGAAAGCCGTTTGGAAGGCGGATCATCACAATGCGGTGCATGGGAGAATCGTAACGCTCAAAGGGAAGCTCGGTCCACTCCCTCATCTTCGCCTCTGCGTCCTCCATTTTCCAGCCGCAAAAGTCAAAGTGTCCGATCTCAGAGTGATCCTCCTTTACCACATACTGGTACTCTTTTCCCTCTTTTTTGTCATGGGCAAAACGGATCCGCATTCCCTCGCAGCGGGAAATCGCTTCCTTAATGCTCTCCCGCAGCACCTCCCAGTCCAGATCGATCTCAATAGTCAGGCTGGAGCCGATATTTAATACCTGCTTTTGGGGACAGTATTTCAGACAGTAAAAATGCAGCTTCTGCGCCTCGGTCAGCGGATATACCTTACAGCCCCTTCTCGTTTTCATTCCTCACATACCCCTTTCGTAAATGCACGTTCCATCAGTTTCCTTACAGCCGCCTCATAAGCCGGACGATCCTTATAATATGCCTCTGCATGGGAAGCTCCCTCTATGATCAGAAGATCCTTTGGAGCAGCGCAGGCTTCGTAAAGCTCATGCACCATAGAGCAGGGCACAAAGGTATCCTTTGATCCGTGGATAAACAGCATGGGGATCTTAGCCTTTTTTACCTCATCTCTGGCATTGCACTCATCCAGGCCATATCCGGCTTCCTTTTTTGCCATCCGGTCGGACAGATCCATTAAGGGAAATGCCGGCATATGATAGGTTGTCTTAAGAACAGAGGTAAATACCTCTTTGGCGGAGGTAAAGGCGCAGTCGGAAACAGCCCCCTTTACCTGCGGCGGAAGCTCAAGTCCTACTGCCATATCCACCGTAGCGGCTCCCATGGAAATGCCCTGAAGCAGAAGCTCACAGTCCTCTCCCAGACGCCCTGCCATGTATTCCATCCATTTTTTTGCATCCAGACGGTCCAAACAGCCAAAACCGATATAGGTACCCTCGCTGTCTCCATGGGCTCTCTCATCCACCGTCAGGACGCCCAGCCCGCATCCCATATAAAACCGGGCCAGGGACGGGTAATCATTCAGTCCCCGGCTGGTATAGCCATGAAAGCAGATCACGGCCCGTTTGGGATCCTTTCCCGGAAAGTATGTTCCGTGAAGCTTTAAGCCATCCTCAGACTGTATGTACACATCCTCATGGGGCTGGCTTAAAAACCACTGGCGGTTTTCCTCCATAAAGGGCAGATAGACGCTCCAGTCCGTACCTGCCATTTTCTGGGTCCGCTTATTATCCGCCTTTCCCCGCATCAGCGTCCGGCGCAGAAAATAGCGCGCCAGCGCATACTCTCCCGCAGCAAGCAAAGCTGCCGCTCCGGCTCCCATTCCCAACATCCACTTTATTTTCATCCTGCCGCTCCTTTTTTATCCGGATCCGTATCCCTCACACAGACCCCTATATGATACGCATCTCCCAGCTGGGCCTCAAAAAAGCGCCAGCCGGGGATATCTGCTGTAAAACCGTGGCGATCTCCCAGATCCAGAGGAAGTTCAAAGGAAGCTGTCCCATAAAAAATACACTCCGGCTCTCTTTCCAGCCTGTTTGCAAATGAAATCTGCCGAAAGGGAAAGGCAAGTCCCCTGCCGTCTGCCTTTGCATAGCTTTCCTTTAACGTCCACAAACGGAGCGCAGTTTTCTCTGCCTCTTTCTCCTTCTTTTCACAAATCCATCTATATTCTTCCGGAGAACATATCCTCCTGACCAGCCCTTTGCTGCAGGGCTTTCGGACCTGGATATCAATCCCTACTGGATGGCTGCAGACCGCACAGATGGCCATTCCCTCTGTATGGCTGATACTAAAAAAAACTCCTGGACTGTCTTTTAGAAAGGGTTTTCCATTTTCCGGAGCTATCACCTCCCAGGTTCTCCCATATTCCTGCAAAAGCCCCCGCTCAAGAAGCCTTCTTCCCAGGATATGTTCTCTGGACCGGTCGCATTTCCTGCCCTCCGGCCGGTATGCGGCTGCGTAGATCATACTCCCCCTCCTGCTGCGTTCCCATGGTTTTCCCTGGTTTTTCCGTGTTTTCGACCGCTAGTCGAATCGTTTCTGCCTTACAATATCATATTTTCGACCAGTGGTCAAGTGTGGATTTTTTATATCACATATGCTATACTCGAACCATTCTGAAAACCATCCATATGACACTAAAAGAAAGCAGGAACATCATGCAGTATCTGAATAAACGCGAAAAAATCCTGGATGCCATGCAGCAGCTGATGACAACCGCTGATACCCGTTCCATTACGGTCAGTGAGATCGCTCAGAAAGCCGGCATTGGAAAAGGAAGCATCTATTATTATTTTCCCTCTAAAAATGATATTCTGGACGGAGTCATTGAGCGGGCCTATTCCCGCGTTCTGGAAAAGGGAAAGGCTCTGGCCGCTGCCTCAGACATAGATGCCTTCTGTAAAATGGAGATCATCTATCACGCCTGTCTGGAAGCCTCTAAGGAGCTGCGCCGTCAGGAGTCCTTTAACGCCGCCCCCGACGGCCAGGAGCGGGCCTTCATCCATCTGAAATTTGCCAAAGCCATTATCACCCATTTAAGACCTATTCTTGCAGATATCCTCCGGCAGGCTGTGGCAGAAAACGGTGCGGTCTGCGAATATCCGGAGGAAACAGCCTATATCATCCTTCTGGTATTAACCGCCACTCTGGACAACCGTCTGGTACCCATGAAGGAAAGCGACGTAAGCCGGATTCTCACTGCATTTACCCAGATGCAGGGCCAGGGGCTCAATATTCCGCCGGAGGTTCTGCATTTTCTGATCCGGGAGGTATAGCGCCATGAATATTAATAAGAAGCAAAAACTCCAGACTCCCGGCTCACGCCGCCGTCTGGTTACGGCTCTAGGAATCACCGGCTGGCTTTTTAAAGGAGTTCTTTCTGTCTTTACCGCTGCCTTTCTTATCATGGCGGCAGCAGGACTGATCCTCTACGCAGCAGTCAAACCGGAGCTTGACAAATGCCGGGAGATTGCCTATGACAAGCTTGCTCAGATGGACCGTTCCGATTTTTCCATGCTGTCCGATACAGTAATCTACGATAAGGACGGAAAACAGATCGGTCTGATCAACGCGGGTCACTATCAGTATATGGATATTAACCACATCAGCATGACCCTGCAGAACGGTTATATCGCCCAGGAGGACCGGAGATTTAAAAACCATAACGGCGTAGACTGGATCGCCACCTTCCGGGCCGGTCTTGCCCTGATCAAGCATGGCGGGGAAGTGACTCAGGGCGGCAGTACCAGTACCCAGAAGGTGATCAAAAATACATATCTGACCCAGGAGCGCACCTTTACCCGCAAGATTGTGGAAATCCTGCTGGCTCCCGAACTGGAAAAGAAATACTCCAAAGCCGATATCATGGAGTTTTACTGCAACACGAATTTCTACGGGCACCGCTGCTACGGTGTTGAAGCTGCCAGTCTGTATTACTTTGGAAAACACGCCGAAGATCTGGCACCTGAGGAAGCGGCTGTGCTGATCGGCATCAGCAACAGCCCCTCTGCCTATGACCCGGTTTCCCATCCGGACGCTTCCAAAAACAAACGGGATGATGTCTTAAAAAGCATGAACGAGGTAGGGTATCTGTCAAATGAAGACTATGAAAAAGCCGTCTCCTCTCCTTTAAAAATCGTACAGAAGGAAACAGAGGGCACGGATGAAAATTATCAGAGCAGCTATGCCATTCACTGCGCTGCCCTGGAGCTGATGAAAATGGACGGTTTTGAATTTCAGTATACCTTTGATAACAAAGAAGATTACACCCTTTACTCCGAACGCTATACTACAGCCTACTCCGAGCAGTCAGACCGGATACGGGCAGGCGGATTTCAGATCTACACCTCCTTAGACAGCGGACTGCAGGCTGTGCTCCAGACGCAGATCGACGCCAGTCTTTCGGGCTTTACAGAGCTTCAGGAAAACGGAAAATTTGCCCTTCAGGGAGCCGGTGTGATCGTAGACAACAAGACCAACTATGTAACGGCTATTGTAGGAGGACGCGGGGCGGATGATCCCTTTAACCGGGCCTATTTAAGCGCCAGACAGCCCGGAAGCACCATTAAGCCCCTCATTGACTACGGACCCGCCTTTGACACCGGGGAATACTATCCCACGCGCATGGTCAATGACCACAAATGGGAGAAGGGTCCTTCCAACAGCGGCAGGCGCGACTTTGGCAATGTTACCGTAAGAGAAGCCTTAAACCGCAGCTTAAACACTGTGGCCTGGCAGATCTTAGAGGATATCGGCATTGATTTCGGTCTGAGCTATCTGGGAGAAATGGAATTTCAGAAGCTGAGCTATGTGGACAATCAGGTGCCCTCCTTAAGCATCGGAGGCTTTACCAACGGCGTCCGGGTAGTTGATATGGCAAAGGGCTACAGCACACTGGCAAACGGCGGAGTATACAATGACCGCACCTGCATCGTGAAAATCCTTCATGAAAAAGAGAGCGAGCTCACAAAGGATATGACGCCTTTTGCAAAGCAGGTTTACCGCAGCGATTCTGCCTTTATGCTCACAGACGTCTTAAAAGGCACATTTACCTCCCCCTACGGCACCGGACGGGGACTTGGCCTGGAAAATGATATGCCCGCTGCCGGAAAAACCGGAACCACAAACAGCAGCAAGGATACCTGGTTCTGCGGCTACACCCCTTACTACACAGCCGCCGTCTGGGTGGGTTACGATATCCCCCGTAATATGCCGGGAATCTACGGAGCCACCTACGCAGGAAAAATCTGGAAAAATGTAATGGACGAAATCCACCAGGGGCTCCCCCCTCTTGACTGGGAACAGCCCGATACCGTAGAGCGGCGTGCAGATGAAACCAATGGGATCGAAGATTATTTCAGCACCACGGCTCAGTTCCGGGCTCAGCAAAGCCTTCATGAAAAGGAACAGGCTGCGCTTTTAGAAGAGCTGACCCAGGAAGCAGAGGCGTTCTGTGCCAGAGAAATCCGTTCTGTGGAAGATACCTATACGGTAAAGGATGAATATGCTTCTATCACTTCCCGTCTCCCCCTGTTGGACGACGGAGAGCAGCGGGCACTGCTCTTAGAGCAGACGGAACAGCGGTATGATTACTTTGTCTCCATCATCAGCCAGATGGGTGATGAAATCCGGCGCTATGAAGAGCAGAAAGCGGCCGAAGAGAAAAAAGCCAGAGAAGAAGCTGCCAAAGAGGCAGAGAAGCAGCGTCTGGAAGAAGACAAGGCCACCAAAAAGAACAGCTTCCTTCTGGCCCTTGAAACGGTAGAGGAGCTGGAATACCAGAGAGAGGACGCGGAACGCCTGGTAAACGATGCCATTGACAAGCTTTCCCTCATTGCAGGAGATCCGGAAGCAGATGCTCTCTCCGACCGGCTTCAGACAGCCATCAGCCGCATTTCCACGCTTCCCACCGCAGAAGAATGGGAAAAGCTTCAGGCACAGGAAGCCGAACAGGAGGCGAAAAAGGAACAGGAGGCCCAGCTGGAAATCCAGTCCAGCCAGGCCCGTCTCCGTTCCTCCTTAAGCCGGGAACGCTTTAAGTGGAACAATATGGAATACTATGGACCAGGAGGACGGGGCGATGAATAAACATAACACAGCTTCCATGCAAAACGGCAAAAAAAGGCCCTCATTTTCCATTTTACCGGAAAAACCGGACGGGGCTGAGGACTGGTTCTATACCTTTATGTGCATGAACATCCCCTTCTACGGATGGCGGTACCTAAAGCAGCTTGTTTATCAGGAGCCCAATGACAGCCCCAAAAGCCAGTTTGCCAGAGCGTATCTGTACTATAAACGGGTATTTCTCAGGATTTCTCTGGCAATCGCAGCCCTGCTTGCTGTAATAGGCTTTGCCGGGCTGCATCTGCTGATCCGATATATGGAAATGCTGTAGCACAAAAACAGGCGGCAGACTGCCGGAGCCCTCTTCTAAAAGGCCCGGGGTCTGCCGCCTGTATGTATATACTATAAAATCATTTCTCCAAAGCAGCCTGCAGCTTATCCTGATCCATCATTCCCTCAATGACCCGGCGAAGTTCATCCACTGTATCTCCCGGCGTCTTTCCCGCCTCGTCGATAACAATATCCGCATATTTTTCATACAAAGGCACCCGCTCATTATAGAGATCTCTGAGCGTAAATCCCGGCTTTAAGGCAACGCCCCGGTCCACTACATTTCCGATGCGCCGTTCCATTTCCTCATAGCTCATCTTTAAGTAGACCACCTCGCTGATCTCCTTCAAATGCTTCATGGCTTCTTCCCCGTAGATCACGCTGCCTCCAGGAGCGATCACGGAAAGCCGTACATCCAGCCCCGCATTGATCCGGTTTTCCACCTCTAAAAAGCCATCCATTCCTTCATCTGCGATGATTTCCTTTAAAAGGCGTCCTTCCTTTTCCTGGATCACGATATCTACATCCACAAAGGAAAAGCCCAGACGTTTGGCAAGCAGTACGCCTATGGTACTTTTACCCGAAGACGGCATACCGATCATGGTAATATTGGGTTTCATCCTGCACATCCTCCTGTTCTTCAGCGTTTCTTCTTTTTCACCAGTTTCTTTACAGAATATCCGAAGCTTCCCAGCTTCTTTCCCAGTTCAAAATATTCACCGTGGGAATAGGATACCAGACCGGAGGAATTTAAGTTAAATTTCCCCTTTGCATCCATGTACTGATTGTCAATGGTTACTCCCACTACCTGAGCCAGAAACAGGTCATGGCTTCCCAGTTCCTTTACCTCAGTTACCTTACACTCAATATTTACCGGACTTTCTGCGATCCCCGGAGCCTTGATATATCGGGAGGGCTGAGGCGTCAGACGCATTTCCTTAAACTTATCCACATCCCGGCCGGACTTTACGCCGCAATAATCCGTCGCCCGCACCAGAGGGCGGTTTACCAGGTTGATCACAAACTCCCCTGTATCCTTAATGATCCTATGAGAAAAACGTTCCTTGCGCACAGAAATCGATACCATGGCAGGATCAGAACAGACCGTGCCTGCCCAGGCTACGGTGATAATATTGGGAGTTTCTCCCTCCCTGGCGCAGCTCACCATCACTGCGGGCACCGGATAAAGCATATTGCCCGGCTTCCAGTATTCTTTGCTCATAAAAATACCGTCCTTTCCTTTACTCCTGCTCTGCCAGCATCAGCGCCGGGATCAGCTGCTTCTTTCTGGATACCACTCCCGGCAGACGTACCAGAGGCTCTGTTTGTTCTCCGGACTCATCCGGCTCTGTATGAAAGGCCTTTTCCGCCAGCTGCAGCGCTCCGTTTCCTTCGCAGATCAGGTCTGTCGATTCGGTTAAAATATTTGTCAGCATGAAAAATACAAGATCCAGACTGTTTTCCTGTCTGGCATTTTCCATATAATGGATAACCCTTGGGCGGATGCTTTCCAGCTCATCTCCATTTAAAGAGGTGATCTGTCCAACGCCGATAGCAATCTTTCCTGAAGTAAAGCGCTTAAAGTCCTGATAAAAGATCTCCTCGTCGCTCTTTCCCTTCAGATTGCTTCCCGCACCAAACATTTCCATGGCGTATTTTTCTATCTCAATTCCCGCAATCTCTGCCAGCGATCTGGCAGCCATCTCATCCATAGACGTACAGGTAGGAGAACGGAACAGCAGGGTATCGGACACAATGGCGCTGCAGAGAAGTCCTGCGATCTTTGGCTCCACCTTTACTCCGGCTTCCTGATACATCTGATAAATAATGGTAGCCGTACAGCCTAAAGGCTGATTGCGGAAAAATACAGGAGACATGGTCTGAATGGTTCCCAGCCTGTGGTGGTCAATGATCTCCATAATCTCTGCATTTTCAATTCCAGCCACTGCCTGGTTCTTTTCATTGTGATCCACCAGCACAACCCGCTTTCCCTTGGCTCCCAGCAGGTTTCTTCGGGAAATCATACCCAGATAACGGCCATCCTTATCCAGGATCGGGAAATCCCGGTGACGCTTATTCGCCATGACGTCACGGATCTCATCAATATAATCATCGCTCTCAAAGGTAATCAGGTGCTCTCGCGTCATAAAGTAGCTGATGGGCATACTCTGGTTAATGAGACGGGCTGCCGTGTAGGTATCATAGGTTGTGGCAATAATTGTACAGCCCCGCTCCTGAGCAATCTTTTTGATGGTCATGGACACTCCCGCGCCTTCGCAGACAATGATGCAGTCCGCACCCATTTCAATGGCGCAAAGCTGGGATTCATACCGGTTTCCCAGAATCACCAGATCATGGGGTTCGATGTAAAACTCCATCAGATCGGGATTGGCCGCCGCGATCAGCACCTTTCCCTGGCTGAAATAGGCATCGGCCGTACCGATCACCAGATCTGCCTCCAGTGTCTCAATAATATTGGAATACTGGGTATTGGCCTTGGACAGAATGCTGCTGTCATAAATATTCATGTAGGTCTTTGTAATATCGCCTACTGTAATCAGTCCCTCCAGAGTGCCATCCTCCCGCACCGCCGGAATGGTAACTACATTATTTTCCTGCATGATATTCCAGGCCCGCTTTAAGGAAATGTTGTCCGCAACGCCCTTTGTCTTTCGTATTTCAATGTCTCTTACCTGCGTCCGTACATCCTCCACCAGAGCAGGCTCCTCCATGCCGAAATAATCCAGCACGAACCTTGTTTCCCCATTCACATGGCCCGCCCTGGCAGGAATGTACTCCTCTCCTGTTACTGCCCGTTTCAGATTGGCATAGCATACAGCCGAGCAGATTGAATCCGTATCCGGATTTCTGTGGCCGATCACCAGCGTTTTTCTCTTTAATTCCTGATCCATCTTCTCTCCCTCTTTACCCCGGGGATTCCCTTTAAAAAATCCCCTTTGATTCATAATCTATTTACATTTAGTTCACAATCCGTTCATATCTTTTTCTTATACTTTTTATATAAACAAATCATGTTTTTCGCATTGCTTACTGGTATATTTGCACATAGATTTTTCATAATTGCCCCGGCTTAAAACAGCCGGGGTCTCCTCATTTTTAGAGCAATTTAAATCCGGAAAGAGCCGCCGCAGCGGGCGGCTCCTGCCGGATTTATTTATATTTTTTGTGTATCAAGTATAGCAGATGAGGATATGTTTGGCAACCTCTTTATCTCACATACGATATCTCCCAGCCTGCTGCCGGAAGCGCCGCCGTCTCTGCCTTTCTCATCTTATCCTCTGTCTGGATCCGCCCCTTTTCATCCGCCGTCCAGATCCTGTCTCCGATCTTAAAGGACGCATAGCCGGTTCCTTTCGGGGCAGCCGCCAGAAGGCCGTTATAATAAAGAAAGCCGTCCTTTTCTCCGTTTACCCCGGTTCCCTTTAAGGAGCCTGAGGTTTCTGCACAGAAGGCAAATGTTTTGCCGTTTTTATCCTTTACGGCTTCTGCTTTTCCTGTCAAAAGAGCGCCATCCTTATCCGGATCAAACCAGGCCGTCTCGGTTTTCCCTCCTGAGGTCATGCGGATCAGCCCGCTCTGCTGTACCCCGTAGGAATCAAAGAAATAATAGGATCCATCCAGCTTTGTCACTGCATCCCAGATCTGCACGGCATCTGCTGATAAAAAAGCAGGAGTACCGTCATGCTGCAGATAGAAACGGCGTGTCATATCTTCCTTTGTCTGTGCCGTCTCGGAAGCATTTTTTGCACGGCGGGCTTCTTTTGATAAGGCCTGCTCCCATTCCGGGCTGTCCCAGGGCCGTTCCTCTGTTTCAAGCCACTGGCTCTTAAGCATCCCTTCGTCTTTTCCGCCCAGATACACAAAGCGGCTGATCCCTGTGCCGTCTCCAGGCTTTGCCTGTTCCCTTACGCAGCGCCATCCGGTCGCCATCACGCCGTTGGCATCAAAATAGTAACGATAGCCGTCAATCTCGCTTTCCTTATAGGAGCCCACCTCTGCCCGTCTGGCCTTTCCCGAAGAGTTAAAATAATACCACTGTCCTCCGGGTTCTCCGGGAACCAGCGCTTTGGAAACAGAGCCTTCTGCCGGCCGCTTCCTCCCGTCGCTTTCCAGATAACGCCAGCCGATCTGGATATATCCCTGGTTTTCATCTCCCAGATAATAAATATCTCCATTTTCATAATGCCAGCCTGTGCGCATCCGTCCCTGGCTGTCAAAGCTGTACCGGACATCTCCCAGCTTTTTCCAGTCATTCTTTTCCGCCTTGCCGCTGGGTCCCAGATAGTACCAGCCTTTCGCCATCTGAGAGGAACCATCCTCATAGATCCATGTTTCCTTTTCCATGGCTCCTGTTTCATCTACATGCCAGGTTCCCTGGATCCAGGCGTCTGCTGCAATCTCACCGTTTTCATCCAGATAATAGGATTTGCCGTCCCGTTTTTTCCACTGCTCCGTAACGATACCGCCGGTCTCATCCACATAGCGCTCTGCTCCGTCCACCATCTGCCAGCCTTTTTCTGCTCCCAACGCTCCAAAGGGAAGGGCAGCTGCCAGAAGAAGGCCCGCTGCTGCTCCTAAAATAAAGCGATTCCGTCTGATATAGCATCCTGTTCTTTTTACATTCGTTTCCTTCTTCATAGCCGCCACCTCCTGATTATTCTTATCTTTATTTTATCAGAAAATGACACAAAATCCATGAATTTTTACCGATTATAATCAGAAGATTTTATTAATTTAACTGTTTTTTGCCAGTCTGCCGTAAATCTTTGCCAGCCTGCGGCATTTTTCAACCAAGGTCTGATCCACTTCTCCCGGAAGCAGCCTCCATTTCCAGTTTTTCCCTAATGTGGAAGGCTCATTGATCCGGGCTTCTGTGCCGAGGCCCA
>OGLK01000508.1_pt1 | contig 11744 bp, 17 predicted proteins | sample 1572811 | NCBI WGS metagenome assembly OGLK01 (sample SAMEA2581898, study PRJEB24529) | metagenome | biome: Human gut stool | place: China | collected 2011
AAGACGACGCCCTCTCACGGCGTAAACCCGGGTTCGATTCCCGGTCAGGTCATGATGGCAAGGCTGTTGCTTAGGCAGCAGCCTTGTTGCATCAAAGGAATGGCAATTGCTGTTCGGATGCCACTGTAGCGCAGTTGGTAGCGCAACGCATTCGTAATGCGTGGGTCGCCGGTTCGAGTCCGGCCAGTGGCTTATTAAAAAAGTACGTATTTACAAGGAAAATTGAACATTTGAGCAAAAGGAAAACCGTCCGATGTGGGCGGTTTTCTTGATTTGACTAACATTTGACTAACATTGACTAATTTGCCTTAATTAAAACACTCTCCATGATGTTAGCCGCTTCCTCATTCTTGCTGCGGAAAAAGTAAGCATAGATATTTAATGTGGTGGTCGCATTGGAATGCCCCAGAACCCCGGCAACGGAGCGCGGGTCCATATTATTAGCAATCAATATGGATGCGGCAGTATGCCGTAAATCGTGTGGGGTTATATCCGGGGGAATCATGTGGCTGCAATCCTCTGCCACATATTTGTTATACAGTTCTATGATTCGTTTGAACTGATGGTATGGGCTTGAAGGGTGCATCTGAATCCCATTTTCTTGTGTGAAGATAAAATTCTTATCAAAGTCTTTCCCGTGGTATCCCTGCCAATATGTGCCGCGCTCCATGCTTTGGCGCATTTGTTCCGCTTTCCATAATCTCAATATGCCTGTAACAACAGGCGGTATAACAGGAGTGCGTGATTTATTTGTTTTGGTCTTTTTCTGTATTATCTTTCCGTCCACATAAGCTGTAGAGTTTTCAATATTCACAGTTCCGGTATCTAAATCTATATCATTCCATGTGAAAGCTATATTCTCACCACGTCTGTCACCAATAAATAGAGCCAGATAAAAGTAAGCCCGCCATTTTAAAGAGAGCTTCCAGGACGTTTGATATTCTTTGATTGAATATATTGCCCCTGCTTTATTCTTGCGCTTACGGCCTCCATATTTTATCGTCATAGGGTTGTCTAAGGCCCACAGGAACGCTTGTGTTTGCTCTATGGTAAGATATTTCACCTTATACTCTTTCTTGGGTCTGTGTCCCTTGCTTTGCTTTCCAGCATAGATTAAAGGGTTTATGGTGAGTAATCCCTCACCAACGGCATAAGACAATAAGCTGCTGACAATGGCGCAATCCCTCGTTATGGTGCTTTCAGATAGTCCGCCGGGCTTTCCGTCAATCCTGGCCCCGTCCTGCCTTAAGTCCTTGCTGTAATCCTTAAGGTTTTTAGGGATGATGCTGCATATTTTCAAATGCCCCAGGCGTGGGACAATGCGCAATTTCAAACAGTTTTTATAGCTGGCCCAGGTAGTGATGGACATAATATCTTCATCCGGTTTTCCAGTAGGTTCATTGTCTTTTAAAAATAACTCAGATAGCTCCTCCAGGGTCATGCGCCGGCCTTTAACATTTTGGCCTGATTTTACATCACGCTCAAAGTCCATTACAAATTGCTCCAGGGCCTTTTTCTCCTGTTTTGGGGTCATTCCTGGTTCTGGTGTGAATGTGTCCGTTTCAAGTATTTGGGTCCCATCGGCTCTGCGCCCATTGCTAACCGTGACTTGATAAGAGTTACCGCGCTTTCTTACACTTGCCATAATATCCTTCCTTTCATTCAGCCGGGCGGGTATGAATGTGCAGATGGATTTATTAAATGCATTATTGTTTTTTTCTTTCCTCAATTTCTTTTTGTGCATCATACGCTGTATATGACAGGTACTTGCTTATTTTCTCAATTTGTTCCTTATATTTTGGATTATTTTTGAAATCTTCAATCTCCTCGTTGCTTTTTTTAATTTGTTCATTCATATTTTTATCATTTGGATAAAGAGGAGGGTCATAAGGTTGCAGCTCATAATTAGGATTGTTTTTCATTTGTACAATACATTCGATAACCTTTTTGATATATGAATCAACCCACATAGCCATATCTTGTAAATCAAAGGTTGAAAGTCCGTCTAAGAGAAGATTCATATTTTCTTTATCATCTATTGAGGATGTTTCATAAATTGCAAATGATGACTTATTGTTTTTTTTCAGTTTATAGCAACTTAAAGAAAAAAATGCTTCCATTTTATGATAATAATATTCATCGAATGATTTATTGACTGATAAGTTGTGAGCAGTATTAAATGCCTCTTTACTCATTAAGTCGGTAATGGATACATTTAATACATCCGCAATTACATATAGTCTTTCATATTTGGGTTCGCGTTTATTATTCTCATATTGCCTAATTGTAATTTCTGCTAATCCTAAAGCTGCACCCAATTCCTTTTGTGTCAATCCTTTTTTTTCGCGATATTTCTTAATGTTTTCTCCAATTGTCATAATAATCACCACCGTTTTTTTAATCATATCACATACAATTAGATTTGTATAGATTCAAAATGAATATATTAATGCCATTTCAAAATACCCATTGACAGATTCAGATTGAATCTGATATAATTGGTATAACAGGGATTCAAAATGAATCTATAATAAGAGAGGTGATATTTTGAAGGCAAACCGTAAAAAATTACAAATAGCTATGGCACAGGCTTGTATGAACACAGAAGATGTTCAAAAGGTTTCTGAATTGCCGCGCCCCACTTTAAATAATGTGATTACAGGGCGAAATGTAAAGAACTGGGGGGCAAAGTAACAGAAATATTAGAAGATTAACATAATACCGGGCGGGTATGAATGTACAGATGGTTGTTAAAGGAAGGAGGATTTTAGTTATATGACAAAAAAGGAGATGGTTTCCAGATATACGGACTTAGCGCGGCAACGCTCAGAACTTTTCTTGCAATCCGGTTCTTGTTGGAATACAGACACAGAAAGGCAGGAAAAGGCTATTCTTAATGAGATGGCGGCATTAGAAGCGGCGATTAAACTTCCAGTACAGGAGGAACAGGCCATTCCAGAAATGCTTACCATCCGTAAGGCAGCAGAGAGGACCGGGTTATCTTATGATTGCATAAGAAAATTATGCCTCCAGAAGAAAATAACGTTTGTTATGGTTGGAACGAAATATTTAGTCAATTTTGGCAAACTGGTAGATTTTCTGAATGGACAGGGGGCTAATGCATGAGGGCTAAAGAATGGCGGTGATTAAACTTGAATGGCTGGGTGAGCTTACATAGAAAAATGTTAGATAATCCTGTAGTATGTAAGGATTCGGATTATATGGCTATTTGGATTTATCTTCTGCTTAATGCAACCCATGCGGAAATTCCTGCTATGTTTAAAGGGCAAAAAATAATGCTTAATCCTGGTCAACTGATAACAGGCAGAAAGGTCATTTCTGACAAATTGCGTGTCACGGAATCGAAAGTACAGCGTGTCTTAAAGTGTTACGAAAGTGAACAGCAGATTGAACAACAGACAGGTAATAGAAATCGCCTAATTACAATAAAAAACTGGGATATGTACCAAATGTGTGAACATCAGAATGTAACGCAATTGAACGACCATCGAACAGCCAGTGAACGACCAGTGCACACAAACAATAATGTAAATAAAATAAATATATTATGTTCGCCTGGAGCCGAACCAGATAAGACGGGAGATAATAATTCCGACCTTGAACAACTGAAAACAGACTTTGAAAAGATTTATGCCATATATCCCAAAAAGAGGGGAAAAGCAAAAGCATTTGAATACTATTGTGCTTATGTGAAAAAGGGGCGGTGTATCAACAAAGTTCGTTATCGGCTGACTAACAAGCAAGTTTATTTGGCGGTTCGAGCCTATACCCATGAACGGGAGGAAGAGGGAACAGAGTTAGATTATTATAAAAATTTCGATACATTTATGTCAAAGGCCATTATTGATTATCTGCCGGGGGAGGGTGATTTATGATTGTTAATGCAGAGCAAGCGCTTATTGGTGCCTTGATGATGGAACCACGGGCAATCAAGGATTGTGGGAGCATTCGCCCTGATATGTTTGTTGATGCGCTGTTAGGGCGGCTATATCTGGAATTTTTGAGGGCGCATGATTTTGGGTATCAGGCCAATCTTGTAACTCTTGCAGCAAATATTGCTGATGTTTCCCAATCTGAATTACTGAGCAAATTAAAAAAGTGCAGTGATTCAAGTGTGACAAGCACTGCGGCTGGGGAATATGCGGAAGTGATTAAGAACGCATATAAGGCCCGTACAGCCACGCAAATTATCAATGCGGTACAATTCCACCCCTCTGCCGTAGAAAAGCAAATAGGGGAGACTGTGAACGCTCTGGAGGCATTGCAAGAGGATGATAGGCCAAAGGCAAAAAGCTTAAGTGAGATTGTTGACGAAATGGCCCCAGGATGTTTTGTGGACAGAGAACGGGATTTTCTTTACACGGGATTCACACGATTGGATGAATGCCTTGGAGGTCTGGAGGGTGGGGATATCATTGTCATTGGAGCGCGCCCAGCAGTTGGAAAATCTGCTTTTGTTACGCAAATACTGACCAATATGGGAATCCAGGGCAAACGGGTGCTGCTGTATAATCTGGAAATGACAAATAAGCAGATGTATGAACGACTGGTGTCGCGGCAATCTGGTATTATGATGAACCGTATCCGGCAGGGCAAGGCTTTCTTGGGGGATGAAAAAGAACGGTTCCAAAAGGCCAATACGGAACTGAAAAGGCTGGATGTGTGGATATCAAGCGGGGTCAAATCCGTGGGCGAGATACGCAGAGAATGCCAGCACATGGGGGCTGATTGCATCATCATTGATTATTTGCAGCTTATAAAGACAGAACGTCATTATGCTAACCGGGTGTCAGAAGTGGGCGATATTTCAAAGGCAATTAAATCATTGGCAATGGAGTTGAACCGGCCTATCATAGTCTTATCGCAGTTAAACAGGGCATCAGAGGGACGGCAGACAAAAGAACCCACTATGTTGGAACTGAGGGAATAAGGTGCTATTGAGCAGGATGCATCAGTTGTTATGCTGCTTTGGAATCTTTCAGAAGAAAATGAAAGATACAAAGGGGTGAAGGTAGAGAAAAACCGACAAGGAAAAACAGCAAAATTTCAAATGGAATTTGTTGGTGAGGAAATGAGTTTCAAGGAAGCAGAGGGTAAAGATTTTAATTTCAAGCCCGTAAAGGAGAAAACACCATTTGATTAACAGGGGGCCGATGTGGTAAAAAATTCAGATGTGAAACAGGAATTTGAAATGTTCGCAGACGTTTGGAAGCTATTTAAGCAGCGGCTTCCAGTAGGAAAACCAGATGATGATGAATACTGGGAGGAAACCGTAAATGCAGGTAAGTGTTTCATGACAAGACATCCAGATTAATTCAGCACGGATATAGCAATGGCGGTGTTGACAGAAATCGAAAGGAGGGGTAAGCGGTGAAGATAAGAACCCAGGATGCAAGGCAATACCTTGAATATGGTGAAATATATACAGAATATAGCCACGATGGTAAAGGGGCAACGGTGTATGTCAGAAGCAGGTTTCATAACGGAGCATTGTTTGTGGGAGTCTATGAGGATATGGCGAGGGCTAAAGGTGTTCTTTATGAGGTGGATTTAGCATATCAGACCGGGCAGAGGGTCTTTTATATGCCAGCAGAATAAAAATTACATAGCAGTATGATTGTATAGAGCCAGACGCTGAGACGCAGAGCCGTTTAAGGAAGGGCTTTATTTTTTTACTATAACACAAAGAAAGTGGGTGATTTCCAGGATACTTGCTCTCGGAAATCAGATTGCTACAGCTGAATTAGTCCTTGATGGTACAAAATTTGGTCAGTTTGTGGTTAAGTTCGGGAACAACGAAAAGAAAGTGTATAAAAAATCCCGCTGTCGTTTTAAATGGGTGATGGCAGCGGGAAAGTCACATTGCTTTAATTATATCAGAAGGATGGTGTATAAGCAATGAGGACAAGGGACAAGAGTTTAAGCGATTACGGAATAGATTGCAGCCGGGCGGCTGAATTAGTGGAACTTGCCAGACTGGAAGAAAACAAAGGCTTAATATGCATGGCGGCTGAATTAAGTAATCCAGGACTATCTGCATTTATTATTGAATCTCTCACACAAAAAAGAGGGTATGACCGTATTTATATTAAATCGTATATTCCCGCTAAACGTGATGATTTTTACGCATACCGCAGGAAAACATTAGCATTGTTTAGTCTGCTGCTGGAAGGGAAAGCGCCTATAATACCGAGGGACAGGAGGATACAGAGAAATTCCCGCATAGCTAGTTAAAATGGCAAGAAAGGGCATTCTGGTTCGTGGTATAGGGTGATTCTTATATTATGAATAGATACTTTGATACTCTTATCGGCATTGACAGGGGGTCCTTCAATGGGAATACCTTATTATGTGCGGATAAGAGAGAAAACTATATAGCAAAATTCGAGGTGATAACATGCAAAATAATTTGATTAAGGCCGGGAAAACAGAACAATATTTTACTATACTGGCAACAGTCACTCGCCTGGAAGAACAAGATAAATATGAGGGTATGTTGCTGCTGAGACAGAAGGGAAAGGAGCGCACAAGGTATGAAGCAAGCGATATTCGGATACTGTCAAGGAGTAAGGAAACTGTATATAAGCAATTGAAACAAATTGCAGAGTTGTATCCGCCAAAAGAGGATATCCATATTTTAGACTTGGAGGAAAACAAGGCATGAATAACATTGCAGAGAGGTATCGACTCGCCCATCTTATGAAACAACAGGAGGCGGGAGTAAAGAAGAAATTACGATGGAATACCCCGGCAGAGGTACGGCGCTCACTGGCCCGCGTCAATAATTGGGTGGTCAATGGAGAAATAACGGCAAAGGAGGCGAATGCTATATTCTATTCGGCTAATCTTATTCTTAAAGCATTAGAGCAAGAAAAACAGTGATATCACCAACTTATCGTAACGTGTCGGTGAGACAGTCATGTTAGAATTACTCTTGTCGCTGGGGTATGCAAAGCTGATTAAGATAATGGATACTGGCCTGTGGCGGTGAAATACCGGGTCAGTGATGGCATAGTTTCAAATTGCGCAAAAGTGCGCACAAAAAAACCGGGAGTAGGTCCCTCTGCTGGCATCAGCTTTAAACACAAATATGTTGGCGAATGCACAAAATGCACTAAAATGCATACAAAAAGCCTTTAGACTTTAAATGGAATCAAAATCATACGGCAGGATATGAAAGGAAATGATGAGAACACTAATTAAAACTATACAGGTAAAAGATGGTTATATTCAAATAGATTTATCGAACACGGAAATATTTAATGATTGGGCAACGTCAATACAGAAAGCAGGATATAGGGCGTTAGCAGAAAAAAATGATAATGATATGATTGATACAAGCGAATTTTGTAAGGAGTTGGCGGATAAATTCAATACTGTTTTTGGTAAAGGAGCTTGTCTGAAAACATTCGGCGTGGAGGTTCCTAATTTCAAACAGTACGAAGAGTTTGTTATAAATTTTACTGGATTGGTGAATCAGTGGGTTAAATAAAGGAGTATATGCATGGCAGATGGAAGTATTATTATTGATACGAAGATATTGACAGATGGAATAAATTTAGGAATAAGTGAGATAGAAAGCGCATTAAAAAGAATGTCTGGTACATTGGCTAAAGGAAAGAATACTGCATCTGAGGCTATAAGGAAACAAAGCGCTGCGCTAGTGGAATTAGGACAGGTGGCGGCAGATTATGAAAATCAAGGTGTCCCCACTCAAGAATATGTTGAAATACAGAAACAGATTGAAGAATCACAATCGAGACTTGAAAACCTTATACATAAACAAAAACAATTCTTGGAATTAGGTGGTAGTTCAAATGATGAAATTTACAAGTCTGCACAAAGAGATATATCTGAGCTTATAAAGACAATTCAGTACGCAAATACTGAATTGTTAGACCTCATAGAGTCTGGAAAAGCTTTTAAAATTGAATCTGGTACAGATGCGGTACAAAGTAGTATGGTGAGACTTGTTGAAAAGGGGACTGAGTTAGAAAATATAAATAGCCGTTTAAATAATTCTTTCCAGATTTTGAGTGGTAAAATCTACAATTTGCAGCAGGGAATCATAAGTGTAACTGAATCAACAGGCTTTTTGGGTAGTACATTAAATGGTCTTAAGATAGTATTTAATTCCTCTGCAACTGGAATGGAAAAAATAAGAAAACTGTTTTTAAATTTCCCTGTATCAATGATAAAAGTAGGAATAGCAGGAATGGTAAAGGGACTTAATGCTCTCTTGCCTATATTGAAGAAAGTCGCCTTAGAGGCGCAAAAAGCTATGATTGCTTTCGCACAGATGGTAGGAAAAGGAATGATAGGTGGATTAAAGCGATTAAGTGCGGGAATCTTTGGAATTAATAAGGGTGCAAAGAAATCTGGGTACTCATTTGGGAAAATGTTGTCTACGGCCTTACTTATGGGGATGGCATTTAGAGCTTTGTCATCTGTAACGAAAAGCATAAGAGAGGGAATGGAGAATCTGGCACAGTATTCAAAAGATACCAATACCACGCTATCCGGGCTTATGTCATCATTGACCCAATTGAAAAATAGCTTTGCAACGGCTTTTTCACCAATACTTACAACAATAGCGCCAGCCCTTAACTATTTAATTTCTCTCTTGTCCTCTGCCGTAACTGCTTTAGCACAGTTTTTTTCTGCATTAACAGGAAAGAGTACATTTGTTAAAGCGGTAAAGGTTCAACAGGATTATGCTGCAAGTCTTGAGAAAACAGGAGGGGCAGCAAAGGCTGCAGAGGGTGCGCTTGCATCGTTTGACAAATTAAATGTATCACAGGATAAGGGAAATGCTGGAGGCGGTGGAAATGAAATTTCACCATCTGAAATGTTTGAGACAGTTCCAATCGAAACAGCAATAAAGGAGATGGCAGACAAAATCAAAAGCCTAATACATGCAGAGGATTGGAATGGACTGGGTGCTTATGTTGCAGAAAGATTAAATGAGGGGTTACAGAGGGTATATGATGTAATTAACTGGAATAACATAGAGCCTAAAATCACATATTTTGTTGATGCGTTCACTCAAACCTTCAACAGTTTGGTTGACAATTTAGATTGGGATTTGTTAGGACGCACCATAGGAGCAGGAGTTAATACCATTGTAAATACTCTTAATTTATTGATAGATGGAATAGACTGGACAAATTTAGGTAAGAGATTGGGGGATGGAGCAAACGGTTTTGTTAATGAAATAGACTGGAAAGAATTGGGACGATTGTTAGGTAACAAGTTCATGATTCTTCCAGAAACGTTATTAGGTTTTGTGAATCAGTTTGATTGGGGGAAGTTTGGCACAGAAATAGGTCATTCATTAAATGGCGCGTTGGAAAAAATAGACCCCGATGTGCTAGGAGCATCATTATCTGGCCTAGCAGTTGGGATACTTAGCGGATTAAATAACGCCATTGCTACTTTAGATTGGCATGAAATAGGGCAGAAAATTCAGACATTTATAAAAAGTATAGACTGGTTATCTATTGCTGAAGAGTTGGCGCAAGCAGCAGGAGGATTGATTGGTGGAATGGCTTCTGTTGTAGCTGGATTATTTGAAGGAATAACAGAAAAATTATCTGATAATTTCATGCAAGCTGTAGAGGAATCCGGTGGTGATATTGTTAGGGGATTGTTCTGGGGGATTATTAAGGCATTGGGGGATTTGTTTCATTGGATTTATGACCATATATTTACGCCGTTTATAGAAGGTTTTAAAAAGGCTTTTGGTATAAATAGTCCATCTACCATTATGCAGGAAATGGGTGGATATATCATGGAAGGGTTATTATACGGTATTTCTAATTTTATTCCATCAATTATTGATAAGTTTACGGAATTAAAAGATAATGTAATGGAAAAATTGCGTAGTATTATTGATGCAATAGGTGACGTGCTTAAAGGTTATGATGATTTAGAGCAAGCAGGAAAGGTAAAGGGTATTGGTGGAAGTTTTGTAAAGAATATTGTTTCAGTGATACCGCGTGGAGCTTATGGCGAGCAGATACATTTGCCTCGCCTTGCATCTGGTACTGTAGTTCCACCACGGGCAGGAGAGTTTGCTGCTATTCTGGGAGATAACCCAAAGGAGCCGGAAGTGGTATCTCCCTTGTCAACTATGAAGCAAGCCCTTAAAGAAGCAATGCTTGAAGTAAACGGAGCTGGTGGCGGAGATATCCGCCTGACGGTAAACCTCGAAGGAAAGGCCATCTATGATACTGTAGTTAGGAGAAACCGTATGGAAAAAAATCGAACAGGAAAAAATTTGTTGTTAGTGTAAACTAATGCTTTATAATAATATTGCCCTACGCTTCTTAAATGGATAAAGAGCGTAGGGCAATATTATACTGCAACAATACCCTTGCCTTATATTTACTTACCACTCTATCAGATAATTGCCATATTGGTCTTGGAAACGTCCCAGAAGTATACATATAAAATCATAGACCCATCCAATGATGAAACCCCCAGCCGTAAAAAAGTAAAAGAAGCCTTTGCCATACTTTCCTACATAGAATTGATGTATCCCAAAAATTCCTCCTAAAACACAAAGAATTAATGCTATTTTTCGTGATTTATGGCTTGTTCCTGTTACAAAATTACTCATATGATTTCCCCTTCTGATTTACAATAGTTTTAATTCTATAAAATCAATTATAATGTCATACCATATAACGTCAAGTGTTTTTTGCTTTTGATAATCCGAGGATTCAGAGAAAATCGGCTAGAGTAGGTGGGAAGCGATTTGTTAGGTCTGGACAATACTGGAATGAGTTAGGACAATGCAGCTCTGCCTATGTCCAGGTATACCCTAAAACAGGGAATACCTCACCCACAGAATCCGGGTGAGTATGGTTTTACTGAAAACGATTATACGGTTATGTGGAGCGATTCCAAAAATGGAAACGCTGTAGAGTTTGAGAAAAATGCGGATTACATATTGGTTACCCAAAAAAAAGAAACCAATAATCCAAAGAATCCGGTGACGGAATTTACTGACTATCAGATTTCAATAGACATGGCAAAACAGATTTGCATGAGGGATTGGAGATTAGAACTGAATTCGCAAAGTGGTTTTCAGGGATGAGTGAGTACGGTTTTTTCAATAAAATGGACTATTTAGAGGTTATCGTCAAAAATGACGAAAACTCAAAAGGCGGTAGGCCAGCAACAGGTTTAAATGATTTACTTTGAAAGTGATGAAATGACCAATGTACTTACGCCTACGGAGGTTCAAAACAACGGCGGTGTGCAGATTAGAGAGCTTCAAGACTATATTGTTTCTGTTGACACAGCAAAGCATATCTGCCTTAAGCACCGCACAGAAAAAGACAAGCAATGTCGCCAGTACCTTATCGACTTGGAAAAGGCATGGAATACGCCAGAGCAAGTCATGGCAAGAGCCTTAAAAGTTGCAGGTCAGACCATTGACAAGCTGAAGGGCGAAAACACCGCTCTTCTGGAGAATGTTGATTACAAAACTTGCCACCCAAATTAGAAAAGCGAAAAAAGAGTTGAAAACGATTATAAAAGTGCTTTCCAAATTTGGAAAGCAAAGCGGTCGTAATGGAGAACGGAATATGGATTTATAAAATGAAACGATTTTTACTCTCTTAGGGTATACGGTAAAATACCGCATACCCTAATTCTGCTTAGAATCCCTTTGGAGTGTAAAACAAAAAATCTGGGGAAGCACAGCAGCCAGCCCT
>OGLK01000513.1_pt1 | contig 11529 bp, 14 predicted proteins | sample 1572811 | NCBI WGS metagenome assembly OGLK01 (sample SAMEA2581898, study PRJEB24529) | metagenome | biome: Human gut stool | place: China | collected 2011
GGTTACATGCAGTCCGTAAAAGATGCCGGTTACGATATCATCGGCAAAAAAATGACACTTCTGGGCGCAGGAGGCGCTGCCACCGCAATTCTGGTACAGGCTGCCCTCGAAGGCTTAAAAGAGATCTCCGTCTTCGTGAGACCCACCAGCCGCTTCTACGACCGCCTGGTACATACCGTCGAGGAGCTCACTGAGATCACTGACTGCAGGATCAGGATCTGTGACTTCTCCGACGCGAATCTCTTAAAGAAAGAACTTGCTGACAGCGCTATCCTCACAAACGGGACCTCCGTCGGCATGGCTCCCCACGAGGATACCTGCCCGGTCCCGGAAAATCTGACTTTTCCGAAAGACCTCATCGTCTCCGATATCATCTACAATCCGCGTGAGACAAAGCTCCTCACCATGGCTAAAAATCAGGGCAACCCGTTCTTCAACGGATCCTATATGCTCCTCTACCAGGGTGCCGAGGCCTTCCGTCTCTGGACTGGAAAGGAGATGCCAGTGGAGAAGATCAAGAAGGAATTTTTCTCCGATCCTTTTTATTCAAAAAGCAACTTAGATCACTTACGCCGTGTCATTGCTGCTTTAAACGCCGGAAACGGTATTTCACATGAGTTAATCACTGACGAAAAATAAATACTCTACTTTTAAAGTTTCTATTTACACATGACCTCCAGAACCTGCCACCGACAGTTTTCTCTGGATGCATGGCATCAAAAAAGGAAAACGATCTGTCTGTGCAAACCATCAATACCACAAACAGATCGTTTTCCTTAATCAAATCTTTTATTTCAGGCTTTCATCATCTATCTTATGAACTGCCAGTTGTTTTATCTTCTACTTACTCTGTCCCGCAATAATCTCTTCCGCCATTCCAAACATCTCCTCAGCGCCGAGATCCTCACCAAACTTGAAGAGGCTGTAGCCCTGTCCGTCCATTGTCCACTCTACCTTGTAGGGAGTCATAACTTCGACCTTATCGCTGCCGTAAGCCAGGTTAAAATTGCCGTCTTCCTGGGCCTTTTTGTCCTCCTCGGTGAGCTCATAATCTGCCGGAACGAACTTGTTGGTCAGCTTGTAGAAACAGAGTTCTGTACCATCCTCGCATGTCCTCACCTCTGCCGGGGTGAGTTCTCCATCCATGCCGACTTCCGCGGAAAACGTGACATCCTCCATGCCGTCTTTTCCGTATGTGACGGAAAGCTGTGTTCCGTTTCCCAGTTTATTTCCATCTTTATCTTCCGTCTCATAGTTTACCGGCACAGCAGCCTTAAACGCGTACCCGTTGGAGAATTTCTCCGGGAAATCTACCATCGGTCCATTCTCCTTCTGAAGCTCCAGCGCCTGTTCATAGGTGTGGACTTCATCTCTTATATCGGTGCGGGATGTGATTCCCGCGATCTTTCCAATCGCGAACGCCGTCATGCTTCCAAATACACAGATCGCTGCAACTGCTGCTACCGCTTTTTTCATAAAACCTTTCTTCATATAATTTCCCTCTCTTTCTATCTTCTCATATACATTTCTCCGGATCCGCGCCTTCCGCACCGATTCGTCCGGAAGTTCGCCTGCGCGGCTCTCAAACATGTTTTTCAGTCTCTTTTCTAAGATAGGATCGTCCATGTTTTTCCTCCTTCCTCCTGTGTGAGGATTTGCTTCAACTGTTCCTTCGCGTGGAACAGCCTGGATTTCACCGTTCCCTCAAACACTCCGCAGACCCTTGCGATCTCGCGGATCGGCATATCATTGTAATAGTACAGGATCAACACGGTCTTCTGCTTCGGCGGCAGCTTTTCCACCGCCTCGTAGAGGATCCGCTCCTCTTCCTTCATAATGCAGTTTTCCAGGACGGACCTTCCGGTGTCCGCCTGCCCGGATGCAGGTTCCTCCTCCGGCTGTTCTTTCCGCGACTTTCTGCTGATCTTCCACGCGGACCTTGTGAGTATCCTGTAAAACCATGTCTTAAAGGCTGCCGGATCCCGGAGCTTCTTTCTGTTTAAATAGCAGGCGGTGAATGTCTCCTGGACAATGTCCTCGCTGTCCGCCGCGTTCCCGGAGATCAGCCAGGCCGCCCTGAGCGCCGGCCTCTCATACTTCTCCATCAGCTCCCCGAAGGCATCCATGTCCCCGTTGATCATCCGTCTCACGATATTCTCTTCATCCATGTCCTGCCTCCTCTCTTTTTTGATGCATCTGTCTTATAGAGACAGGCAATTGGGGGAAAGTTCATTTTTATCGGAAATTTCTTTTCTTCTTTATTCTTCCAAATATATAACTTATTTTTCCACCAGACATATTTATTTTTGTTTTTCTATCTACACTGACTTCCATCGCGTCTACCGTCAACCATTTTCATAGAGCCGCAAAAAACAGGACAGCCACCCGCATCCACGCAGATGATCTGTCCTGTTTCGATTGATGCCTTAATATGATTTTTCGTACTAATACCTTAACTTGATCCTAGAAAGCTCCACATCCACCTCATATCCATGGCTGTGAAGATACTCCTTCATGCCCTCCCGCGCGAGGTCGATATGATTCTTCGGGGCAACGGTAATGCTGCGGATCGGAAGCTTTTTCTTTCCGCCGCTTAAGTCGATCGCGATATATCTTATTGTAAAAAAGGAGATGAACCTGAGGAAATCATGCAAAGTTCCGGTATGTCCGGACTGCCTCCTCCTCTGCCGCCTTCATGATCTCTTCCACGGAATTGCCCTCGATGTCAAGCCCCTCTGCGGTATAGCACACAGTCTTATTGATTCCGTAATATACCTTGCAGAGTTTCTCGACATACTCATATCCGAGATTCAGAGCCCCGATGGAGCCACCGCTGGTGGTCACATAATGGAGACTGTCGGCATGGCACAGCCCACCCGGGATTCCCTTGGAAGAAAAGGTAAAGGTCAGCCCTGTCACACAGATCTGCTCCAGATAACATTTCATTCTCGCCGGGAAAGTAAAATCCCAGTACGGAGCCGCCACAAGGATCCGGTCTGCGGACGCAAACTGCTTTGCATAGTCAAACATCGGTCCCTCATAAATTCCGGCTCTCGTGAGCTGTTCCCGTCCTGCACTCTCTTTTCCGGTAAAAAGCTTCAGATCTTCATCCTCCAGGCACAGGGTCTCGACCTCATATTCCCCGTTCTTGTTCATTTCCTTTAATAAAGCCTGCGCAAGTCTCTCCGTTCTTGAAATGTCGCGGTTCACGCACGCGTCAATGTACAATAATTTTTTCATACCTTTCTCTCCAGATATTTTTGATATTACATGTATCTATAAATTCAACAGTCTTCTCGAAAGCTCCAGAACATCCTCCGTATTCTTACTGTTAAAGATCTTCACCTCACCTCCGGACTCTTTCCCTGACAACAGTCCACACTCAGTCAGGCGCTTTCTCGTCTGCTTCGCGGTTCCGAATCCACCGTCATAGATCGCCACGCCGGGCAGATGTTTCTGGATCTCATCTTTTACTAACGGGTAATGTGTGCAACCGAGTACCACCGCGTCGATCTCTGATTTCTCGTAAGGCTCGAACTGTTTTTCCAGATACTCGTCCAGAACAGGTCCCTCTAACATTCCGCCCTCGATATACTCCACAAGTCCCGGGCACGGCATCTTGATGATATTCGCCTCATCCTCGTAGACATGCAGCATGGAATTAAATTTTGTCTGGGAGAGAGTCATCGGAGTCGCCATAACGACAACCTTTGAGTGCTCTTTCGCAAGCACCGCCGGCTTCAGCGCCGGTTCGATTCCAATCACCGGAATATCCTTCTTCTCATACTCCTCTCTCAATTCCCGGATCGCCACACTGGTTGCCGTGTTGCAGGCCACAACTATGGCTTTCGCCCCGCGTTCCAGTAAAAAATCCACATCCTTTTTTGTGAGGTCAATGACCTCCTCCGGGGTACGTGTGCCATAAGGGGCATTCGCGGAATCCCCGTAATATAAGAAAGCCTCCCCCGGCATCAGTTTCACTAATTCTCTCAAAACACTGATCCCACCGATCGGTCGATTGTCTGTATTCATAATGTACACCTCATTGACTGCCGCAGAGATCCGCCGGATCTCATGCAGCATATTATATGAATCCTCGTGTTCTCAGGCTGTCATGTTTCATTTCCATGACCACACGTCTCTTTCCTGCATAACACCGGTTATTTCATCGAATTATTTCTTTGTGATGATCTCTTATATCTTATCACACTTTCCCCGTTTTGAACATCCACAGACTTTCTCCGCTCTGTTTTTGTGCACTTTTTAAAATTTAGGCCTTGATTTTTTTTATTTTTGGTTAATCTGTTTCTCAAAACACTGCTATACTTACGCTGTAACAAGAAAGAAGCGGTAACTGTTCAGTACCTTCACAGTTACGCAAAAATCCATTCCGAATTGCCTGCGGCAATGGGATTTTTGCCTGCTGGCCAAAATTATGTTACGGTCAGCGCAGTAAATGCGCAGACCTATTGAACAGTTATTAGTCACAAACTTAACAAAACCCCTTTATACACTAAAGCTGAGGGCTGCTAAGCGAATCCGGCAGAACGAATACTGGTTCGTTTGCCGGGAATCAGATTTTTGGAGGAAAAGATAAATGACTACTTTAAAAGCTGAAAAAAGAAGCATGGATGTAAAGGCAAAGAGATTAAGACGTGAAGGATTTGTTACAGGTAATGTTTTCGGACATGCCATCGAAGGCTCCATTCCGGTAAAGATGAACGCTGCAGATGCTGAACGTCTTTTAAAGACCGAACATAAAGGCGGCCAGATCAATCTCGACATCGAGGGGCAGGTATATGATGTCCTGATCAAGGAAATTGACTACAATGCAATGACAAGAAAGATCGATGAGATTGATTTTCAGGCACTTGTAAGCGATGAAAAGGTTACTTCTACTGCTGAGATCGTAATCCTGAACCGTGAAGCTGTTGTCGGCGGCGTTCTTCAGGAAGACTTAAGCGAAGTTGCTTACAGAGCATTCCCGTCCGCACTGGTCGAGAAGACAACACTGGATGCTGCAGGCCTCAAGGTTGGTGACATCGTACATGTCAAGGATCTTGACATCGCAAAGAACAAAGACATCGACTTAAAGACTGATCCGGAGGCTGTTGTGCTCTCCGTCATCCCGGTTCACAACGGTGTTCCGGAAACTGAAGTTACAACTGCACCTGTTGCAGCTGCTGCTGAGGAAAAAGAGACCAAATAATCTCCGCGTCCATATATAGAAATGGATATAAAAATGGCGGTATCGCTTCAATGGTGAGCGATGCCGCCATTTTTACATCCGTAGGAAATGAACACTCCTTGTACTTCCCGCTGGAATCAAGTATAATAAAAACGCTTTTTCTGATGGGAGGAATTTGCATGGGAAGTTATCTGAATCCGGGGAATCTTTCATTCCGCGGTAGTCTCCGCTCTAAAATTTATATCGACAAAAGCGAACTGATCGCCAGAACCAATGAAGCGCTTTGTACCGAGCAGAAATATATCTGTGTAAGCCGTCCAAGAAGATTCGGAAAATCAATGGCCGCTAATATGCTCGCCGCATATTATGACCGGAGCGAGGATACAACGGAATTATTTCAAAATCTTGCTATCAGTAAAGACAGATCGTATAGGGAAAATCTGAACCAATATGATGTGATCAAAATCAATATGCAGGAATTTTTAAGTATGTCTGAAACAATGGAAGAAATGCTGGAGATGCTTAAAAATTATCTGATTTTGGATTTTAAGGAGACTTTTCACGAAATACAGTTTCGTGATGAAAAGAATCTGATTCAGGTCATGAAAGACGTATTCCGTTATACCAAATGTCCTTTTGTGATCCTGATCGATGAGTGGGACTGCCTGTTCCGGGAGTACAAGCAGAATAAAGAGGCTCAGAAAAAATATTTAGATTTTCTGCGCGCATGGCTGAAGGATAAGGATTATGTGGCATTGGCCTACATGACCGGCATATTACCCATTAAAAAATATGGTTCCCATTCCGCATTAAATATGTTTACAGAATATTCCATGACCGATCCAGGCGATCTGGCCGGGTATTTCGGCTTCACTGAACAGGAAGTATCCAGACTCTGCGATACATACGATATGAATTTCGAGGAAGCGAAAACATGGTATGATGGATATCATCTGATCGCACATCGCCAGAATGGTGATGAACATTACTCTATTTACAGTCCTAAATCGGTTGTGGAAGCCATGCTGCGGCACAAGTTGGGAACTTATTGGAATCAGACAGAAACATATGAAGCCTTAAAAATTTACATTCAGATGGATATGGACGGACTGCAGGACTCTGTTGTCAGAATGCTTGCAGGTGAAGCAGTACAAATCAATATAGGAACTTTCAGCAATGATATGACCACATTTGCCACTAAAGATGACGTCTTGACATTACTGATCCATCTCGGCTACCTGACATACAACAGCGTAGATGGTACCGTTGCCATTCCTAATAAAGAAGTCTCACAGGAATATGTGAATGCAATCAGCACCATGAACTGGCATGGCGTGATCGACTCCGTAGAATCGTCCCGTAAACTTTTAGAATCATTGTGGGCCATGGACGCCGACGCAGTTGCGGCAGGAGTTGACAAGGCTCACGATGAAATTTCGATTCTTCAGTACAACGATGAAAATTCTCTGAGCTGTACCATAAATCTTGCATTTTACTTTGCACGCGAATATTATACGATAATCCGTGAACTGCCTACAGGTAAGGGTTTTGCTGATATATGTCTGATTCCGAGAAAACTGCATTTAGATAAACCTGCGGTAGTGATCGAACTTAAATGGGATAAAAGCGCATCTGGAGCTTTAGACCAGATCAGAGAAAAACAGTATGGAAATGCATTGAAAGATTATCATGGTAGTATATTACTTGTTGGAATTAATTATAACAAAACAACGAAGAAACACGAATGCATGATCGAGACTATGCAGAAATAAATATAGTATCATGTGAACATCAGCAATATCTTTCAACTTAAAAGATCAAAAAAGTCGCTGAGTTGACAATTCTGTATTTCCCTGCTATACTGTCTTGCAGCTCATCGGAGGGCTTGTAAACGCATTTACAAAGCTGGATAAGATGCCGAAGGATCGTTCGGTATTTTATCCGGCTTTTTTATATAACTGGAAATTTTAGGTGGAAAATACTATGAAAAAGACAAATGATTTCACGGAAGGCAGCCAGATCATTCAGAGCGTCATGACGGTGATCACGAAAATCGCCATGGGCATCACGGTCCTTGTGGGGCAGAAAATCGGTGAAAAGCGTCCCCATGAGGCGGGCATCATTGGCAGCGGCATCGCAACCTCCGTGCTGGCGGGACTCTGCCTCAGCTATTTATTCTACACATACGTTCTGTACTTTGACGCACAAAATCACATCGGCGTCCCAACTTCGATCAAATTGCCATCCAAATCATAAAACCGGACCACCTTCTGTCCCCAACTATGTGTCATAAGGCGGTTCACATACTGGATATTGGGATATAACCGCTCCAATTTTTCAACAAATCTCTCTATGTTCTGTTCCTCAAAATAAAGCTCACACGAATTGCTTTCCGGAATAATAGTTTTCCCTAAAAATCCTTCCATATCTTCTCCTCCTGCAGCACAAGCCCTTCCGTCAGGATTATATTTCCGTCATTATCAAGTACTATATCAAGTCCAAACAGATCATGATAAAACTTTTTCGATCTCTCAATATCCTTGACAACGATCAAAATATTCCTCAATCTCATTCTACTTCTCCTGCACCTCCTTGCCGCTCAAATGCTCGATCTCGATTTCAAACATCTGCACAGCCCTTCCCGCCTGCGCGATCTCCTCATCAGCCAGCTGTTCATTCGGATAATATTTCATCGCAAACCGTTTTAACATTTCCATTGCTTTCTCACTGCCATTTTCCATCAAATGACATCTCCCGAACACAACCGTACTCTGCATAAACGGTGCCCAGTCTTCCTCCCTGATCGTCTCATTTCCATAAACCGTAAAACATACCTTATCACATACCCGCAGTGCATCGACCTTATGCCCCGCGCGCGCACCATGAAAATAGATTTTCCGGTTCTCCCTGTCATAAAAATAATTGAGCGGGATCGCATACGGATATCCATCATCCCCATTCACCGCAAGAACACCTCTCCTGCTGTTTTGCAGAAGTTCCTCCGCCGCGCTATCCTCGATCTTATTTCTCTTTTTTCGAATCTCTCTAAACATAATTCTACACTCCTGATTCATAATATTACCAACCTCATCTTTTCCTTCTCCAAACACCGGCAAATTCTTCCAGATCCATTATATCTCACACGATTGGATTCGTCATCCTCTTCCTTCTCCAACGCGTTTTCCATCCCCGGTCATCCTTCATATTTTATCAATATCTGTTTTTCACTTTGCCGCATACAAGCGCTCACACTGTAACGTGCACGTTTGACAACTGTACATTTTTCACATATGATTGACACGCAAATACTAATACGAAAAAGGGAATCTCACCATGTTTGAAAAACTAAAATATTTCTCCACGATCTTCTTCGGCACCTTCATCATCGCCGTGGGAGTCTATTTCTTCATGAACCCGAACCATATCATCAGCGGAAGTATCTCAGGACTCGCCGTGGTTCTCGTAAACTTTGTCCCGCTGTCCCTGTCCGCCATGACGCTGCTCTTAAACATCATCTGCATCATCCTGGCATTCCTCTTCGTGGATAAGACCTTCGGGACAAAGATCATCTTTATCTCCGTCCTGCTGCCGGCGCTTCTCTTTGTGTTCGAGATCCTGTTCCCAAATCCGGGTTCTCCCACAGGAAATATCGCCCTGGACGTGGTGGGAATGATCGTCGTGATCTGCTACGGACAGGCAGTCCTCTTTAACGCCAACGCCGCGTCCGGCGGTCTCGACATTATCGCGAAGATCATGAACAAGTACCTCCACATGGATCTCGGAAAGTCCATCATTATCGCCGGAATGGTGACCGTCGCAAGCTCCTATTTCGCCTACGACCTCCAGACCGTGATCATCGGCGCCCTGTCCACCTACTTCAGCGGCCTCGTCCTGGACTACTTTATCGACGAGTTCACCGGAAAGATCCGCGTCTGCGTGATCTCCGAGCACAACGATGATTTCAAGCGCTACGTCATCGAAACACTCCAGCGCGGAATCACCGTCTACACCGCAACCGGCGGCTACAGCGACACGCAGAAGGAAGAGATCCTTGCGATCCTCACCAAAAAGGAATATGGTCAGTTTATGGACTACGTCCAGGCAAAGGACCCCAACGCCTTCGTAACGATCTCCAACGTGAAGCGCGTGGTGGGAAGCTGGAATACGCCGAAGAGACGGACGTACTTCTAAGACCATGCGCCTCCAGAACCTGTTACCGGCATTCTCTGCAGACCACACACAATTCCTACAGATCCTGCCGCCAGCAGTTTCTTCCGAATTTATGCAGCAAAAAGGCTGATGCAGTTTCAAACCAACGCATCAGCCTTTTCTTTATTTCCTACTATTCTTCCATCCATTGATCGTCCTCCAATACACTCCCATCCCGGTCACTCCAACAAGCACCTCTGAGATCGGAAACGCAAACCAGGTAAACTGAAGTCCCAGAAGAGACAGCGCCCAGAAAATCGGGATCAGACAGAATATCTGGCGCATCACAGACAGGAACAGACTGACTCTTCCATTTCCGATCGCCTGAAAGAACACCGGTGTCATCAGTGAAAATACCGCCGGAATAAAACTCGATCCAATGATCGGAAACGCCGTTTTTCCGATTGCAATGACCTCACTGCTGTCCGAAAAGATCCGGAGCAGTTCCACCGGAAAGAACACGAAACAAACCCCCCCGATCAGCATAAACCCACAGGAAAACAGATAACTGTCCTTCATGGTCTCCCGGCATCTCCCATAACTCTTCGTCGCGTAGTTGAAACTCAGCACCGGCACAATACACGTCTGCAGTCCCATCAGCGGGATAAAGAAGAAGGTCTGCATCTTATAATAAAGTCCTAAAACCGTCACCGCGGAATCCGAAAATCCCGCGAGGATCGCGTTTAAGATCACAATATACACCGTGTACATGGCCTGCTGTAAAATCGATGCGTATCCAAGCCAGTAGATCTGTTTTATGTAAACCTTCATTTTCCGAAACTCCGGCGGCCTGCGCACTCCCCCGAAGGCCGTGATCACAGCCGCGGCCACCTGACTGTAGCGTAGGCAGCTCCCGCCACGCCCATCTGCGGCACAGGACCAAGTCCGAAGATCATGATCGGATCCAGGACGATATTAGTCAGCGCGCCAACGGTCTGGGCGATCATCGGGCGCCGCATATTTCCCCTGGACTGGTGTACTTTCGTCCAGTTTCCCTCTAAAAACGCGCCAATACTGCCGATGCAGACGATCCGCCCGTAGATCACCGCGTCCTCGATCGCCTCCGGAGACTTCGCGCTTGTCATGACATAGGGACGCATAAACACGGCCGCGAGAACCGCAAATATAAGCCAGGTCATGAATTCCAGAACCATGCCGGTTCCCGCTGCCTCCTCGGCTTTCTGCTGGAATTTCTGCGCATACTGTCTCGCCATGTACGTGTTGACACCGACACCGGTTCCCACCGCCAGGGCAATAATGATAAGCTGCAGCGGATAGATCACCGACAGCGCTGTCAGCGAATTTGCGGAATACTGACCGACGAAAAAGCTGTCCACGATGTTGTACACGGCCTGAATGAGCTGCGCCAGCATGACCGGCGGCGCGATCTTCAAAAGAATCTTCGGAATCTTTTCCGTGCGGAAGAGATCCGTTCCAGTCTCCATCTTCTCCTTCATCACTCTTCCTCCTCCAGCGCGTCTTCCAACACCCGGTCATACTCCATGAACAGCTCCGTCATCATCCGGATCCGCTCTGCTCCGAGCTGAGCCGCCGCCCGCTCCTCCATAAGACTTAAAGAATGCAGGAGCCGTTCCGAATACTCTTCTCCGCTCTCCGTCAGCACCAGCGCCTTCTCTTTTCCGCGGCTCATCTCCTCGCTGACCGCAAGGATCCCCTCTTTCCGCATCTCCGTGATCACATGGTTCACCGTCTGCCGCGGCAGCATATAAGAATCGCAGACCTGTTTCTGTGTGCAGGATCCATATTCCCGGATCGTATAGAGCACCAGCATCCGGTTATAGCTGACCTTATTTTTCTTCGCCCACACCGAGTAGACTCTTCGGCACCGGATGATCGCCTGGTTTACCTGGTCGTGAAGCTTCTGTATTTCATGGTCCATAATCGTTTTCTCCTTTTCAATCCCATTTGAGACTGAAAAGGAGTATACTCCCGTCACCATGATTTGTCAATCCCCGCAGCTCCGCTTCCACCATCAAAGTTCCACCTGCAATTCATGCCGATTTTCGACATCTTGTGCAGCGTTTATTGACAACACCCGAAAAATTGATATCCTAAAGATAACCGATTCCGTTGCAGGATCAGTTTTTTATACCATTTTTCAGCTTTTCTTA
>OGLK01000519.1_pt1 | contig 11231 bp, 8 predicted proteins | sample 1572811 | NCBI WGS metagenome assembly OGLK01 (sample SAMEA2581898, study PRJEB24529) | metagenome | biome: Human gut stool | place: China | collected 2011
TTCCGATCTGGTCCGGGCTCTTTTAGATCCGGTTCTTCCGGCCGGCTACAATTTTGAGGGGATCAAAGGTAGTCCGTTGACAAAGGCGTACCGCAACAAAATGGAATTTTCCTTCGGAGATGAGTTTAAGGACGGTCCCATGACTCTGGGAATGCATAAACGCGGCAGCTTTTATGATATCGTGACCGTGGACCAGTGTGTGCTGGTGCATCCGGATTGCTGTAAGATCTTAAGAGCGACGTTGGATTATTTTACGGAGCACGGAGCAGTCTTCTATAAAAAAATGGCGCATGTCGGTTATCTGAGACATCTTCTTGTCCGCCGCGGTGTGAAGACCGGGGAGATCCTTGTGGATCTTGTGACCTCCACCCAGACGGAGGGAACATGAAAGAGTGATAAGAATGAGGAAGCGCTGCTTGAGGGCTGGAAAGAAAAACTTCTTGGACTGGATCTGGAAGGCTCTTTTGCCGGAATTCTCCACACAGAAAACGACAGCCTTGCGGATGTGGTACAGAATGACCGCACGGTGATCCTTTACGGACAGGACTTCTTTATGGAAGAGCTTCTGGGATTAAAATTTAAGATCACTCCATTCTCCTTTTTCCAGACCAACTCTCTCGGTGCAGAGGTGCTCTATGAAACAGCCCGCGAATACATCGGTGAGACAGACGGAAGAAAGGTCTTCGATCTCTACAGCGGAACCGGTACCATTGCCCAGATCCTCGCTCCGGCGGCAGAACATGTGACCGGCGTGGAGATCATTGAGGAAGCTGTTGAGGCGGCGAAGGTGAACGCGGCGCAGAATGGACTGACAAACTGCGACTTCATCGCGGGGGATGTTTTAAAAGTATTAGATACCTTAGAGGAACGCCCGGATCTCATCGTTTTGGACCCGCCGAGAGACGGAATCCATCCGAAGGCGCTTCCAAAGATCATCGACCATTATGGATGCGAAAAAATGATCTATATTTCCTGCAAACCAACGAGCCTTGCGAGAGATCTCGTCGTGCTGCAGGCGAAAGGTTATGAGGTCACAAGAGTATGCTGCGTCGACATGTTCCCGGGGACGACGCAGGTAGAGACGGTTGTCTTGCTTTCCAAGGGTGAGGTCGACTCGAAAAAGATTCGGGTTGAGTTCTCTTTGGAAGATATGGATATGTCCGAATTTCAGGATGGGGCAACCTACACCCAGATCAAAGACTATGTGCTGGAGCATAGCGGGTTAAAGGTATCCAACCTTTATATCTCACAGATTAAGAGGAAATGTGGGATTGAAGTTGGCAAGAATTACAATTTGCCGAAGTCCGAGGATTCCAGACAGCCCATGTGTCCGCCGGAAAAAGAGAAAGCAATCCGAGAAGCATTCAAATATTTTGGGATGATCTAACATCCCGCAAAATGGAGGTTTCTTATGGATAGATTGATTTCTTGTGAGTTTAACATGGATACCGCTTGTGTGGAACTGAAATTTTTAGATGGCAGCATGATTGCCATTGATACCATCGCCGTGGAGAATGAGGTTGCCGATAATATGTATCAGCGGTCAGAACTGGACTATCTGATCTACAATGATCCGATTGGATATGCTGATTTGATACTGAACGGTAATCCCGAAACCTATTTGAAAACTGTAACTGAATACAAACCGCTTGATAGCTAACCAACACTTTGCCCGTGGGAGAAATTCTGCGGGCAATTTTTTTGTATCTTTTCTGTGAACTCTATTGATTTTGGCTGTCTAATGTGGTAGACTATGTGTGAAGGCTAATGGTGTAGACAAGGAGGGCGTGAATATGGATTTTCCGAAGATTCACGAAAGTGAATATCGTTTTTGTTTGATTATGTGGGAGCATGAGCCGGTTACTGCTGTCGAGCTTGTAAAGCTGTGCCAGGATCAACTCGGATGGAAAAGGACTACGACTTATACCGTTATCAAGCGTCTTGGAGAGCGTGGTGTGCTGAAGAACGACAATGGCACTGTTACTTCTCTCGTTTCCAAAGATGAAGCCCAGGCGTGTGAGATCGATGAACTGGTTGAGAAAAAATTCGAGGGTTCTCTGCCTGCCTTTATCGCTGCTTTTACAAAGCATCAGGCTATGTCCGAAGATGAGCTTGATGAGGTACAGCGCATGATCGACCGCATCAGGAAAGGAGGTTCACAATGAACGAACTCTTTTTGAAAATTATCAACATGAGTATATCTGCAAGCTGGCTTATCCTGGCTGTGCTGATACTCAGGCTTGTTTTGAAGAAAGCTCCCAAGTGGGTCAATGTTCTGCTTTGGGGTATCGTGGCTGTCAGATTGATTTGCCCGCTCTCTTTTGAGAGCGCATTAAGCCTTATCCCAAGTTCAGAAACAATTCCGTTGGATATTGAAATGGCGGCCAAACCCACAATAGACAGCGGTGTTCCGGCGATCAATAGTGTGGTCAATCCTGTTCTATCCTCATTTGCCCCACCACAGCATGTATTGACGAGTGCAAACCCGCTTCAGATTTGGATTCCGATTTTGAATATTATCTGGTTGATTGGTGTCGGCGCCCTTCTCTTGTATACCGCAGTTAGTTATTGGCGCCTATGTCGTAAAGTGGATACCGCTGTTCGCTACAAGGGCAACATTTTCCAGAGTGAGAATGTAAGTTCTCCGTTTGTCCTGGGTATTATCAAACCGAGAATCTATCTCCCGTTCAATATGAATGGTCAGGATCTGGAGCACGTTGTTGCCCACGAACAGGCGCACATTCGCCGCAAAGACCATTGGTGGAAGCCTCTTGGTTTTCTCCTGCTGACGATTCATTGGTTCAATCCTTTGATGTGGTTGGCTTATGTACTTCTTTGCCGTGACATTGAGTTTGCCTGTGATGAAAAGGTCATCAAGGAACTTGGCAACGAACAGAGAGCCGACTATACACAGGCTCTTGTGGTCTGCAGCGTCAACCGTCGCATGATTGCGGCCTGCCCACTTGCCTTTGGTGAAGTTGGTGTTAAAGATCGTGTGAAGTCTGTGATGAATTATAAGAAACCTGCGTTCTGGATTATTATTCTGGCAGTCATTGCCTGTGTGATCGTTGCGGTCTGCTTTTTGACCAACCCGATGGGATTCCAATTCGATGAAGCAACACACACCATCGTTTCTGCAAATCATTTTGATATGCGAAATGCGGATGACGCGGTGGCTATTGAAATGAATCCCGCACAGATTAGTGAGTTGAGTTCTCGGCTGGCCGGGGTCAAGAACACGAAGAAGAGCGATGAATATGGTGGATTCACACCGGGATATCAAATCAGCGCACTCCTGGAGGATGGCACATATATCCGGATAAACGGTTATTCTCTCTCCGACAATGATATGGTAGATATCGAGTGGAACGGAGAACGGTATGTTGTATCCGACGGAGAGTTCCAAGATTATTTGAGTAGAATCTGTGTGGGAGGAGATGTCGCAGTTGCTGAACCTGTACCGTCTGTTACAAAATGGTTTGACTATCTTGAAACACCAGATGAGATGCAGTGGGGTGGTCGCCATGAGATTAATCTTCCAGAGTTCCCGGATGTGACTTTCCGTTGGACTTATGGAGAAATGATGGCTGTTACGGGTAACGAAATCACTTCGTTGTATACCGGGATGCCCATCTGGAACGCCTATTTCTGCGACCTCACCGGCGACGGCTTGCCTGAGTTGTGTTCTACAATCAGTTGGGGATCTGGCATGATTGATAACCGTGTCACCATCTATGACTATGCAAACGGAGCAAGCTATGAACTGTCTGATCGAGGATATTTCGATTTTACCCTCAGATTTAATGAAGCTGACGGATACCTCTATGTAGATAAAAAGAAATATAATACTGATGAACTGGTAGAAACTGGTCGATTGGTTTTCAAGAATAATTGTATTCAGATTGAAGGTTTTTCCAACGAAGCGCATCAGGTTTTCCAAGCTGAAATTCTGGAAGATCATAATGGTTATTATCTTGTGAAGCCTGTTGAAGGTAGCTGGGAACTGAATAGTGCAGACCGAATTGAAGTACCTATCAGAAATGCTCATCCATCACCAGAACCTGAAATCGGAGATGTGATTGAAATTGAATACTCCGGTGAAATCCTTGAAACTTATCCTGCACGAATTGCGGATGTTTATGGAATCAAGGTTATAAAGCAAACCGAAACATGGGACTTAATCCCTATGGTTATGGTGAACGGGACACTGTATCTTGATACTGGCCATGAAAGCAAAATAGAAGCAAGATGTGGTGTTATGGATGGAGAAATCACATCCCAGGTTGATGGAAATAAACAGCCCAGCGTTGACAATCAATCCAATTTTGGTACAGGATATGGTTATCAATACGGGGCAACTGAGGGAACCATTGAACTCTTTATGAATGGCAAGTGGTGGATCTTCGCTACCGAAGAAGCACGACAGAAAATCCAGTTCCCGTCCATAGAGGATGAACTTTCTAAGTTTTATCTGACCATTGGCTCTGAAGGCGTTAAGAGCATCAAGCTTTCAATGCCAAATTCCAGTGGCGGCTTTGAAAATGCAGATGGTTCTCTGCTCAAGAAAGGCGAACGCATCTGGCTCGAAAATCTCGATGGCTACACTGATCTGCGAGGATTAACAATAACTGCCCTGGGTGAAAACGGAGAAATCATCTGGACAGCATCAATTCCAGATGAAGAAGAAAACAAAGGATTTACCCATCTGGTAAATGATGATTGGGAAATCACAAATATCGAATAATTAGTTCCCAGCAAATAAACCGCTGCAATTCTCATTCCAAAGTGGGATGGATGTTGTAGCGGTTTTTCTTTTTATGGTTCAAATGCCACCATTGTTTCCTTTGGTAGTTTCTCATTTTCACAGTTCAGAAGATAGGCTACGGCCTTGTTCGCAAAGCGGTTGGTTTTTATCGTATCCCAATCGGCAAGATGGATGATCTCTGCTGTGCTGCTTTCAAAATCAAATGAAATCTTACCCCATTCGCCGTCGCAGTCTGCTTGGTATTCGTAGATTGCGGCGGCGATTTTCTTTTTTCGCTTGATCTTGGATTTCTGTTTTAGCCGGACTGCATGGATTGCGCCCTCGGCAACCAACAATTCCGTCAACTTGTCCACTGCTTTTCGGTAGGCTCGTTCTGCACCGCTGGCTGTACTGCCCTCAAACATAACCGCCAGTTCTTCAAAGGTGGGGCGGTTCTTCCATGAGCCGACACGCCCACAGGTCATACAGATCGCCAGCCGCTTTTCAAGCAAGGTTTGCTCCCGGTAATTCAGTTTCTCAAATGCCCGCTGCACCTTTTCTGCCTGTATGCCGTTCCAGAGGATATCGGTATAGTTCCAGCTATCGTCAAGGGCTACATCCTCGCCTGTTTCCTCGCCGTTCTCGTCTGTCACATAGAATGGCTGCTGATTGCGGATGCCACGGACAACTTTCAGATATTCTTCCGCAAGGGCAAGATCACAGTTGTACTTCTTGGCAAATTCGCTGACTGCATCCTTGCTGTTATGGTAGAGCCAAGCCATTGACCGCACCATTTTGTAATTGGTCAGGGAGGATACCGACCATTTTTCTTCTCCCATGCGAAAACGTAGCATAGCATCCCGAATGAATGGAAAAATGTATGTAGCATACTTCGCACCCTTGGCAGGATCATAGTCCATCAGCTTTTGGAGCATTTGCTCCCGGCAGGAGAGCTTTATATCTATAAATCGGTCTGTGTCGTACAGATCGCCGCCATCCACACCGAGAAAGTCTTTGATGCGCTTGTTAAGCTGCGGCTCGTAGTGGTGTAGGAAGAATGAGAAATATATCAAATTCTTCTCCTGTAAGGCAGACAGGATATATTCGTTCAGACTGTCCACCACTGGCGGCTCCGGTTCCAGTTGGAAGATGCGCTCTGCCACATAGGGAATAATGCCGTCACCGTGCGGATTGGCTTGGTATTTCGGTATGTATCCAGTCATGTTCCATGTAAAATCATTCAGCATAGCGCACCTCCTTTCAAATGAATCAGATGCTAACCATTAACTAATCTTAAAAGCGATGAAATACACAGGGAAATCAAATCCATCTCGTGTAAGAATCAGGGTCGCAACCCGAGCAGCCGCATTTGGATAAGGCAGCACATTGAATGGACGCTTTATCTGGAGTGGAAAATCGTACTGCCGCACATGATCGGAATATCTCTTCCAGAAGGATTCAAAATCCGCAGAGTTTACATATGCAACAAGGAAAGTAGCTGTCCCGAGTGCATTATAATTGACAATGGCTTTGTCAATATGAGCGTCAATGTACACTGTTGATACACTGTCCAGCTTCAAACCTTCAAATATAGCAATTTCTCGCCCAGCTTTGGTCAAGAGTATATCAACCTCTGCTGCATCCTTTCCGCTTGCTGATATGCCATGCCTTGTCTGGTCTTTTACTTCGTTATATCCCTTAAAAGAAAGCATATCTCTAAAGTAGTCGTTTATGGTGTTCTCAGAACTTGATGCGGTGAACGAAGCGTTCAAGCAAACGCGTTCGCCCACCTGTATCAAATCATCGAGTACACTCTGAGCTGCTGCCATATCAGCATTTAATCGTTCCTCATTTGATGGCGGAATCATTGTGGATTCGGCTGTACTGTCAGAAGCAAAATAGTAGACCTTTCGAACGAGAAGTCCCGATTCACTTGCCTTGAGCGCCTTTCCTATCGCATCTTGCAGTACGGAATCGAAAGACTGTAGTAATGCTATGTCAGATTCTGCCCCTTCAAATGTGAAATCCAGAGCGTTTTTATTCCAGTTATCACCTTTCATCCCTGCATAATAAGCCAGACCAAGATCTTCATCCTCATATTCGCACCGTTGAAAGGCTTGGGCTACATGAGCTTTTCCGAATTGCTGAAGAAATTGAACAACACGTTTATTAAAATTTGCAGGTACACTGTATGTAAAATCAAATTCTCCCATCTCGCATTCCCCCGATATAAGTCTGTTTTATGATCTTGGCTTCTTTCTTCAAAGCAGCCTGTTCCATCTCTTTTTCATAATCACCCTTGGCATAAGCAACATTGCTGACCGCCCGAAGCATCTTATCTTTTGCCAGCTTCTTCATAACCTCCGCAAGATCAGCGTCCAGAGTACCACGCTTCACATAGCGGTTTATGGTATTCAGCCGTTTCTCATAAATCTGCTTCAGCGGATGATCGTCCGCAAGTTCTCGCTGTTCTCTACCTTTCAGATTACCGATCTGACGGCAGGTGCGGTGCAGCTTGTCCCCCGGTGCATAGCCGCCACAGTATTTGGTGTGCCGTGCGTTGGTGGTCAGAAACCACTTGCCGCAGATTTTGCATTTCTTCGGTGCATGACCAACACACAGGCCCTCAAAGAGATCAGACCGGAACATCCCTACAAAGGATACATAGTGCATCCGCTTGACCAGCTTCGCAACTTTTTCGCCGGGACGGATGACGGATACATACTGAACGGAATTGTTCAGGGTAGACATCCAGGCATTGCCTTCCGTGATGGAAAACTCCGGCGGGAAATAGCTGCCGAACATTTTTGCAAAACCCTCTGCGGTGCGGTCTGCTTCGTTGCCGTCTGTTTTTTCTGCAAAATCAAGCATGGCCGTTTGGTATTCCCCAAGGGAGTATGCCAGATGCCCGAAAACTGCGGTATAGCGTTGGAGCATCATCGCATCGGTAAAGTTCTGGATTTCTTCAAATTGCAAAGAATTGGTTGCGGCTTTTATGGCAAACTCCACATATTTCAGCGCATTGTCCACAGTAAAGACTTTTTCAATCCGTTCTCTGTGCTTTGAGATATTCATATAGGAGAACGGCGGTGTTTGACTGAGAATATCGAGCATCGTCAGAGCAGCTTCCTTTGCAATAGGACAGAGTGCAGAAGCATCCTGTCCGGCGTTTAATATTCCAAGCAGCAGATTGATTTTCTCGCATTGCTCGTTTATTTTTGCAATGGTATTCACAGGAACATTCAGTGCATCACAGGCAAGCGTACCGACAGGAAATGTTTTGCTCTCATATATGACCGTATCCTGCCAGAAATCCAATGTCATCAATTCTTGATTCATGCTTGCACTCCTGTCCTGTTTTTTCATTTTTCTAATTATATCATGTAAATGTGAAGAAATCTACGTCCTCAGATAAGTTGTCCTGTTTTTTGAAACGGGGTTGTCCTCCGATTAGCCTGTTTTTTGAAAAATCCGTCATAACCATAATAGAAGGAGCGAAGCACCTGCCAATCACAGCGGGTGCTTCGTGCTTTCCAGAATATTATGAACGGAGGGTTTTCTATGACAATCTATGAAACCATCAAGGCGGCAATCAGCGTCAAGCAAGCCGCCGAACACTACGGGCTGAAAGTGAGCCACAACGGCATGGCTTGCTGCCCGTTCCACAACGACAGGCATCCGAGCTTGAAGCTGAATGAGGACTATTTTTTCTGCTTCGGCTGCGGAGCCAAAGGGGATGTGATCGACCTTGTGGCAAGGCTGTTCAATCTGAGCAGTTATGAAGCAGCGCAAAAGCTGGCTTTGGACTTCGGGCTTGACCCGAAACCGCCCACTGCCGCAGCTATGGTCAAGCCGAAGCGTCCCTATATCCGTCAGTTCCGGGAGGATGAAATGCTGTGCTTCCGGGTGCTGACGGATTATTTGCATCTGTTGGAAGATTGGAAAGTGCGCTATGCTCCCAAGACACCGGAAGATGCTCTGGATGACCGTTTTGTGGAAGCCTGCCAGATGCACTGCCATATCGAATATATGGCAGATGTGCTGACGGTGGGTGATCTGGAAGAACGGGTGGCATTGGTGGACAAGCTGATGCAGGACGGCAAAATTGCTTTTCTGCAAGAGTATACCGCACGAAAGAAAAAGGAGGTGGCGCACCATGGCGAAGAACCGGAAAACGCCTGATATGAACTTGCCCATGTGGTTTGACGGGCAGAACATCAACGAAGCTCTGTTTTGTGAAGAATTTCTGCAAGAGCGCAGGATCATCTTCGCAAACGGAGCTTTTTTCACGCCCGATGGTCGAGTGACGGATGACCTTCCTCTGCGTGGGGAGATTTACGACAAGCTGAAATTCTGTGCCGTAAACAATATCCCCCGGAAGATCACCAACATTCTGGAAGTGCTGAAACTGGAAGCGCAAGTGCCGGACTTTCCACCGGAGCAGGATCGGATTCATTTGTCCAACGGTACGCTGCTATTGAACGGCACATTTACCGAGGGCAGACCGGCTATCGTGCGGAGCCGTTTGCCGGTTGCTTACAATCCCGATGCTACTGCGCCGGTGATCTGGCTGAACTTTCTGGATGGACTACTCTATGCAGAGGACATCCCCACCTTGCAGGAGTTCATTGGCTACTGCCTGATTCCCTCCAACAAGGGGCAGCGCATGATGGTGATTAAAGGCAACGGCGGCGAGGGCAAATCCCAAATCGGAGCTGTGCTTTCTGCTATCTTTGGCACGAATATGAAAGACGGCAGCATCGGCAAGATTTCCGAAAACCGCTTCGCCCGTGCTGATCTGGAACACATCCTGCTGTGCGTGGATGATGATATGCGGATGGAAGCTCTGCGCCAGACCAACTATGTAAAATCCATCGTGACAGCACAGGGCAAGATGGATTTGGAACGCAAAGGCAAGCAGAGTTATCAGGGCTGGATGTTTGCCCGGTTGCTTGCGTTCAGCAACGGTGATCTGCAAGCCTTGTATGACCGCAGTGACGGATTTTACCGCAGACAGCTTGTGCTGACTACCAAAGAAAAGCCTACTGACAGAGCTGACGATCCTGACCTTGCAGAGAAGATGAAAACCGAAGCCGAGGGCATCTTCCTGTGGGCATTGGAGGGTTTACAGCGGCTTGTTGCCAACAACTTTCCGTTTACGGAGAGTGACCGTATCCGGGAAAACAGGGAAGCGGTCAAGCGTGACAACAACAATATCTTTGATTTCATGGAATCGGAGGGATACATCCGGCGTAAAGCGGATGCGTCCATTAGCTCCAAGGATTTCTATGAAATCTACCGGATGTGGTGCGAGGAAAATTCCCTTGCTCCGCTGAAAGCCCGCAGCTTCAGCGACGCCATGATTGCCAATGCCAAGAAATTCAATCTGGAGCATTGCAACAACATCACCAACTCAGCCGGACGGCGGGTGTGGGGATTCATGGGAGTGGAAGCCATTGTACGACCTCATATAAATGGGTTTTACGGAGATTCGCCGTGTACGTACGTACCGGAGGAATGGCGGCAGGTCGAGTAAATCCCATTACTGGTACGTATGTACGCAGCAAAAGAGCGTAAAACGCTCGTTATAGAAACAGCACGCATCCTCTCGTTCGGGTTGTTTCTATGTCCACAGGTTTTTGAAAAAGTGTCTGTGGACACCGGCTGCAAGAGGAAGTTGACACAGAACGGCTCCATGCAGACGGGCTGACCATGGGAAAAGGCGCAGACATTTTCGCTTTGGTCAGCAGAGGTCGCCGCAGTGACCGCATCCCCTCTCGGGAGAGCCCACGGCACTTTGCAGCCAGTATGGATGAAAGTGTAATAGTGGGTTATTACACTTTGAAAAAGTGCCGTTCTCCAGCCCTCCGCTGTCTGCAAATTTCAAAGAAAGGAAAAATCCAATGGCAAGAAATGATGGAATCCACCGCACCGTAGCCCGGAATCAGGACTTGGAAACACCGGCTGATGTGGCAAAGGTACAGGAACACAATGAGCGTGAAAAGGACAGCTACAGCAATCAGGACATCGTACCGGAACGCACTTCTCTGAACATTCATTTCAAAGCACCCGCGGACGATTATGTAAAAATGTTTGAGCAGATGGAACAGGACGGTGTAATCTCCACAAGAGGTCTGAAACCGGATGCCGTCAAATACGGTGAGTTGATCTTTGATGTGAACTCTGCTTACTTCTACAATCACGGCGGCTATGAATTTGCAAAACAGTTTTATGCCGATGCCTATAAAGCCGCCGTGGAGATCGTAGGCGGTGAGCAGTATATCCTATCCGCTGTGATGCACGCCGACGAGCGCAACCGGGCAATGTCCGAAGCTCTGGGCGAAGATGTGTACCACTACCACCTTCATGTGGTTTATATCCCGGTGGTAGAGAAGCAAATTCTGTGGTCGAAGCGATGTAAGGATGAATCCCTCCGGGGAACGGTAAAGGAAACGATCACACAGGTCAGCCGCAGTAAGAAGTGGGA
>OGLK01000522.1_pt1 | contig 11152 bp, 11 predicted proteins | sample 1572811 | NCBI WGS metagenome assembly OGLK01 (sample SAMEA2581898, study PRJEB24529) | metagenome | biome: Human gut stool | place: China | collected 2011
ATCTGGTGCACTATTTAAAATCGCCTCTGACCAGTACTCAGACTTTGGTGGGAATTTTAAAAATGCAATGCGAGGTTGACGGAAGAAACAGGGAAATCGAATATCTGAGCCGCATTGAAAGCCAGATGGATCGGATGAGCAGCATGATCTCGGAAATCTTATATGAAAACAGATGCAGTCCCAGCGACACCAAGCACATTTTAGATATGGCACTTGCGCAGATATCGGTAGAGGATTACGCATCTAACGTGCATATTGACAATGAGGTACCGGAGCTTCAGGTAAGCGTAAACAGTATTTTGTTTACGCGCGTGTTAGTAAATCTGATCCACAATGCCGCACTGGCGGTTGAGAAGGAGCGGGAGCTTGCCATCTGGATCCATGTACGGGCCCGCCGGGTGGATGACCTGCCGTTTATCACTTTTTCTGTTTCAGATAACGGCTGCGGTATGACCGAGCAGCAGCAAGCCACCATGTGGGAGCAGGGAATTTCCGGCTTTGGCTCCAGCGGTCTGGGACTTGCCTTTGTGAAACAGACCGTGGAAGCCATGGACGGCTCGGTGATATCGGAAAGCCAGCCGGGCAAGGGCACACGGTTCATCATATTTTTACCGGAGGTAGTAAACCATGGAACGAAAGATTACGATACTTTCCATTGACGATGAAGAAAATATTCGCTTTGCCTTAGGCGAGCTGTTTCATTTTCAGGGCTGGGAGGCCTGCAGTGCCCCAAATGTAAAAAAAGGCCTGGAGCAGTTTCGTTTACACAAACCTGATATTGTATTAATCGATTATCACATGCCCGGCATTAACGGCGTGGAAGGAGTGCAGATGTTGCGTGCACTTTCACATACTGTGCCAATTATCGTGTTTACAATTGATGAAAGTCAGGAGGTGGCTGACCAGTTTCTTCAGGCGGGTGCCAGTGATTTTGCCTTGAAGCCCATCAAGGCTCCAGATATTATCAGCCGCATCAAGCTGCATTTACGCCTTTTAGAACGAGAGCATCAAAAACAAGCACCTTTGGACAAAGGCTTAAGTGAGGCTACAATGCAGCTGGTGCTGGATTCGTTAAAAGAAGGTGGGGATTACATGACAGTAAATGAGGTGGCTCGCAGCAGCGGTCTTGCATATCAGACGGTATACCGTTACCTGCAGTATCTGATTCAGAATAAGAAAGTGGAAATGGTGAGCATTTACGGCAAAGTCGGCCGCCCGCGCCAGTTATTCCGCTGGGTTGAAAATATGTAAGCGATCTACAATAAAACGAAAAAAGTTTTACCTTGAGAAAACGAGGTAAAACTTTTTTCGTTTAATATGAAACCCAATTTAATTGATCAAAGGACATTATTACATTTTTGAGAAAAATATGAGAAAAAATAGACTTGAATAGAGTGATTTTGTATAATTTACACAGTTCCTACAGAACTTCGACACAGTTTCTACATAAATGTTACTATTATCCTGGGGATCAGCTTTCACCCCGACTTGAGATGTGATGGTAAAGCTTTCGCTTACTAATAAAAGACACCATAAAACAGAGAGGAGTTGCCGATGGGCGGCGAACCTCTCAAACAAAAGGAGGATGACAATGAAAAGATCAAATCGTCTGGTTGCAAGATCGGCAGTTGCACTCAGTCTGGCAGCTTCGTTGACTGCCTGCGGAACTGCTTCCTCAACGACAACGACAGCGGCGAGCAGTGAGGCTGCTACCGAGACAGCTTCCGAAGCAGAAGCTGCTTCTACGACCGAAACCGTTGGTGAGGATGTCTGGCTGCCTTACAACGAAAACCTCGAGAAGAAGCGTGATGACCGTGACGCTACCGGTAAAAACGGCGCGGTTGCTTCCTGTAACTGGTACGCCAGCAAGGCAGGTCTGGAAATTCTGAAGGAAGGCGGAAACGCCTTTGACGCAGCGGCTGCTGTAGCCTACACTCTGGGCGTGGCTGAGCCGTACTTCTCCGGTCTGGGCGGCGGCGGATTTATGACTATTTACAGTGCCAAAGATGACAAGGTGAGTGTCCTTGATTTCCGTGAGACTGCTCCTGCAGCTGCTAATGCACAGATGTGGTTGGATGAAAACGGAAAGATGGAGCAGTTCAGTCTGGACGGCGTGAATAATCTGGGTGACAAGAGCGTGATCGGCGGTCTGTCGGTAGCTGTACCTGGAGAAGTTGCTGGTTTTGAGTATCTTCTTGATAACTACGGTTCTGATGCCGTAAGCCGTCAGCAGATCTTCCAGCCTGCTATCGACACAGCCAACAACGGCTATGTAGTGGGAGTTACCTTTAAGGAAGAGCTGGACAGCGAGTATACCGGTATTGCCGCAAACGAGACTTTGAGCAATATCTACCTGGATGAGAGCGGACTGCCGTATGAGGTTGGTGATGTGATCAAAAACCCGGATCTGGCAAAGACCCTGCAGTTGATCGCTGATGGCGGTAAAGATGCTTTCTATACCGGCGATATGGCACAGGCTATGGTGGATGCTGTTGCGGCTTGGGGTGGCAATATGACCATGGAAGACCTTGCAAATTACGAAGTAAAGGTTCGTGAGCCTGTCGTTGGTCACTATAAAGATTACACTATCTACTCTTTACCACCGGCATCTTCCGGCGGTACACACCTGGTTGAGATCCTGAACATTCTCGAGAACTACGACGATATGGACAAGATTGGTGTAAACAGCACCGAGTATGTACATCGTTTCTCTGAGGCTTTTAAGATCGCCTTCGCAGACCGCGCGCAGTATATGGCAGATACTGACTTTGCTGATGTTCCGCTAGCTCAGCTGACAAGCAAAGACTATGCTGCAGAGCGTTATAGTGAGATCACTGACAAGAGCGGCAGCTATGTGGCTGTAGAGCCGGAAGAGTTAGAGCATTATGCAACTACAAGCTTTTCCGTTGTTGACCAGTGGGGCAACATGGTAGCCTGCACAAAGACTATCAACTACGGCTTTGGTTCCAAGGTTGGTGTTCCTGGCTATGGATTTATTATGAACGACGAGATGGATGATTTCTCAGCTGATCCTGAGAGCGTAAACTGCGCAGAAGGCGGAAAACGTCCGTTATCCAGCATGAGCCCGTCTATCGTTTTATATCCGGATGGATCTCCGTACATGACAATCGGAAGCCCGGGAGCTACCCGTATTTTCCCGACGATCGCTCAGGTTATCGAGCGCATGATTGACTACAATATGGATATTCAGGACGCGATCGATTGTGCACGTATCTACGACAACGCATCTGAAAATATCTGCTATGAGTCCGGCGGTGTGAACCCGATCACTCCTGAGGTTGCTAAAGAACTGCAGGATCGCGGACATGAAGTTACCGATAAGGGAGAATGGCAGCTGTTCTTCGGCGGTGTACAGGGAATCTCGATCGGTAAGGACGGAACACTGCGCGGTGGTGCGGATCCTCGCCGTGATGGTAAGGCTCTGGCATATTAATTTTCATTTCCAGTAATACATGAATTATCAGTGCTGCCCGCTTCCCGATAACGGGGCGGGCAGCCGTAAAATAAGAAAAGGAGATATACGATTATGAAGAAACTTGGTATTTTTATTGCGGCTAGTGCTTTGACATTATCTTTGGCTGCTTGCGGCTCCGGCGCTTCCAGCACAACAACTACCGCAGCGGCTGCAGAAACCACAGCAGCAGCTTCCGCAGAAACTACAGCGGCAGCAGGTGCTGCAACTGAACTGACTGAGATCAGCGCAGGTATGTGCTCTACTCCGGCTATCCTGACCAGTATTGGACAGAGTGCTGATGTAGACATTGCAAATACACTTTGCACAAAGGCTGGCATTGAAGTAACAATGAATAAGAACATCACAGGCGCAGATCTTCCGGATGACTGCAAAACTCTGATCCTTGCAGTCGGTGGATCTTCCAAGGGACTTGGTGCTGCCGGTATCGATGCTGACCAGGAGCTTGCACGTACTGACGCTCTGATTTCCGCTGCAAAGGAAAAAGGTATCATTGTTCTTGCTCTGCACACTGGCGGATCCGCTCGTCGCGGTACCTTATCTGACAGCTTTATCACTCCGGCTTTCCAGGGCTGCGATGCTGCTATCGTAGTTTCTGAGGGGGATTCCGATGGTCTGATGTCTGGTATCTTATCCGGCAACGGAACTCCTGCAATCTATGTAGATAACACTGCAGGTACTCTTGACGCTTTAAAAACTGCATTTGGTCTGTAAATCTGAGTTACTAAACAAACAAACTAACCTGCGGCCTGGCTGAACGGGCCGCAGTGATTTTGAAGAGGAGAACATCATTATGACACCTTACGTGATCACTTTTATTGTGATGGTCGGTGTTTTCATGATCGGCTGCTTTGCATTCAAACTGCCTGTTGGCGTATCAATGCTGATAGCAGCGCTCTGCGGTGCTCTTGAGGGCGGCCTCGGCACCGAGACTATCCGTATGATGGTAGAGGGCGAGTTCGGTTATGTAGATACCATTCTGACTATTGGCTGTGCCATGATTTTCATGAAGGTCATTGAGGGATCCGGTGCTCTGGATGCTTTAAGCAGCCTGATTATTGAGAAATTCCATCGTTTCCCTGCTGTTTTACTGGTTTTAATCATGCTCATCATCATGTTCCCCGGCATGATCACCGGTTCTTCCACTGCAGCAGTTCTTTCAGCAGGTTCCATTATGGCTCCGGTTCTTGCATTAATGGGAATTGATGCCGTTACCTCAGGCTCCATTATCGCTATGGGTGCTCTGCTTGGTATGATCGCACCTCCTGTAAATACCGCTGCATTAATTATCTGCGCAGGTATCGATGTTCCTTATGTTGGTTTTGAGGGTCCGCTGGCCTTAATCACTTTCCCGTTAGCGATTCTGTTCGTGCTTTTACTCGGCTACAAGCAGGCACGCCACATGGACTATGAAAAACTGAAACCTGCTCTTGAAAAGCAGGATGCGATCCGCAAGCAGTACGGTGTGCGCATCTACATTCCGTTACTGGTTCTGGTTGCTTTAATGGTTATCTTTAAGGTTCTGAAGTTAGGCGAAGACATCGGTATGCCACTCATGTTCCTTATCAGTGCTGCCGTTGGTCTGTTCACCGGAAAGAAGATCAATGTACTGACTGCTGTACCGGAAGCCATCCGTACCGCAGCACCTGTTATGGGTATTCTGATGGGGGTTGGTATGTTCATCGAAGTAATGACAGCGACCGGCGTTCGTGGTCTGGTAGTTATCAGCTGTCTGCGTCTTCCGAGCACATTGTGGCTCTTAGCCTGCGCGATCAGTATTCCGCTGTTTGGTGCAGTTTCCTCTTACGGCGCATGCTCGGTTTTAGGCGTTCCGTTCGCTTACATTTATGCTTCACTTTTAGGCGGAAATTCCGTTGTGGTTTTAGCTGCTATCAGCCTGATTGCTGCTGTGGGTGATATGATGCCTCCTACCGCTTTAGCGGGGCTGTTCGCTGCACAGGTTACAGGTGTAGAAAAATACACTGAGATCCTGAAGCGTTGTATTGTGCCTATCATCATTCTGCTGGTTTACGCTTGTTTCTTCCTGGCAAATTCAAAACTGATTGCCGGACTGTTTTAAAGGAGGGACTGAATTATGAGTATTATCACGATCATTTATTTAGCCATCGCCCTTCTGGTTTTTGTAAGCACACTGTACAACATGATTTTTAAGGAAGAACGCCTTGTTGATCAGATCAACGCAGCTATGATTTTAATTCCTCTGCTGCTGCGCATCTTCCTGATCAAGTAAGGAGGGTGAATGAAAATGAAGAAAACGTATCTGTCCGCCGTTGCCATCCTGGTTTGCGCGGCTCTTGTTGGCGGTATTGCCGGTACGAGCTTTTATACCAAGCGCCATTTCAAGGAAGACATCGTGACTGGTCCGAATGTGACCGAGGTATTTAAGTTGAGCCGTTATAATCCAAACCTGGAAGGCACCATCGGCGATTCCGATGTGTATGTACTGAAAGGCGAAAAAGAGGCAGGTTCCCTTGTTGTTCTGGGCAGCACCCATGCCAACGAACCTTCTGGGCATATGGCCGGCATTATTCTGGAAGAGAATGCAAAGGTTGAGGCGGGCACCATTTATGTGATCCCGAACATCAATAATTCTGCTTTGACCCACAATGACCCGCTGGATGGTTCTCCACAGTACATGCACTTCACCACAAAAAATGGTGAGACCAGAACATTCCAGTACGGCTCTCGTGCAACCAACCCGATCGACCAGTGGCCGGATCCGGATATTTACACACACAAGTCTTCCGGTCAGACACTTTCCGGTTCAGAAACTCGTAACCTGAACCGATGCTATCCGGGAGTTGAGGATGGTACTTTGTCTGAGCAGGTTGCTTATGCGGTAACCAATATGATCAAGACCTTAGATATTGACATGGAGATCGATCTGCATGAGTCCAGCCCGGAGTATGCTGTAAACAATGCTACCGTAGCTCACGAGCGCGCTTCTGCTATTGCATCTGAGGGCGTTCTGAATCTGGAATTAGAGGGAATTTCCATGAGCCTGGAGCCGTCTCCGGTTTCCTTACATGGTCTGACTCACCGTGAGTTGGGTGACTATACCAATACTTACGCACTGTTGATGGAGACTGGTAACCCTAGTCAGGGCCGTCTTCGTGGCTATACAGATGAGGATCTGGTAAAGACAGGTGAGGATCCTTGCTATGTGATAGCCTATGATCTGGGTCTTCTGTATGTTGACTACAGCTCCGGCAACTTCCCAATTGAGTTGCGTACTGGCCGTCATCTTGCTGGTATCAGCGCTTACATCGATGCGTTCAACAATAACAGCAGCGAAGATAAGCAGATCATTGTGAAAGGTATTCCGACCTATGACGAGATGATCAACAGCGATTTAGGTGATTTCCTTCTGTAAAAATTTTATACAGACCCAATGAAAACCCCGGTCTGCAGTGCATGAACATTGCGGACCGGGGTTTTTGTTACGCAAATTTTGCCTTTAATGTTCGGATCGCCGGGGACTGTACGAGGATCGTGTAGGCTACGCCGCCGAGGACGATCCCTGCGATGGTCTGCATGGACAGGGTGAACATTTCACCGAAGGCAACAACGGTGCCGTAGAGCGGGATCTTTACGAGCGTGTAGCCGATAATATGGGCGATGCCGCCGACGATAGCACCGACGAGCCAGGAATATTTAAAGTTCGGCAGAAGCTTGTAGGCAATCGTTCCGGCGATGAACGCCCAGAGACCTTTTAATACCATGGTCGGGAGAACCCATACCGCGTAGCCGCCGAGAAAATCGGAGAGACCTGCGCCGATGGCACCGGCGAGGACGCCGCGTCTTGTGCCAAATAAGCAGACGGTCAGGATGATCATGCAGTCGCCGAGGTGGGTGTAGCCAAAGGCGGAAGGAATTTTAAAGAAATAGGTTCCGACAAATACCAGAGCGCTCATTAAGCCAATGATGGAGATATCGAGGGTGGTGTCCTGAGATGAATGATTTTTCATGGGGATGTCCTCCTTAAATACAATATTTCAAAATTGTTCAATAAATTCAAATATGTAACCGTTTTTTTACAGCGGTATACAAAAATCTTTATTTCAATCCCATAAATTTAGCCGCGTTATGATAGAAAATGTTCTCCAGTCCTTCATCATTCACGCCGCATGCCATGATCTTCTGGATCTCAACGGTCGGGGCATGGAACGGGGAGTCGATGCCGAACATGACTTTCTCATGGCCGACGGTGTTGTAGGCGTTGGCGATCTGGACACTCATGGAGGTTCCGGAGGTCTCAAGCCAGATATTGTCGTATTTTTTTGCCATGGTGATCGCTGCATCGACGTAAACACCGTGGGCATGTCCCATATGGATCATGACGATCGGGAGGTGCGGGTGGCGTTCAGCCAGAAGTCCGATCTGCCACGGAAGAGAGAATGGCGGATGACCGGAATGGATGAATAATGGTTTGCCGTATTTTTCACAGATCTCAGCCACCGGATCCACACACGGATCATCGGCACAGTAGCCGTCAAAGAGGGACTGGAGCTTCGCACCGGCGAAATGTTCGTCGCGGATATAGTGCTCTAAGGCATCGTAAGCCGGTTTTCCTTCGGCACAGTTGATCCACATGAGCGGGATGATCTTATCCGGGTGAGCCTTGAAGGCAGCAACGGTCTCCTCATTTGTGTGCGGGCCGTCGGAACAGAGGATCGTCTTTTCAATATTGAATTCTTCCATCTGTTTTAAGAGAAGGTCTGCATTAAAGTGGATATTGAACGGACTGCCGAAGGTGCCGATATGGCTGTGGGCATCGATTTTTTTAAATTTGCTGAAATCGCTTGTAATACTCATAATATCGCTCCTTTTATCTCAGTCAGATAAGACTCCCACTTTTTCTGGTGGTGAGCCATAGCAAATTGTCGGGAAAATCTCGCATGCGGTAAATATGTGATTATCATATCTGAGATATGGCATTGTTAAAATATCCAATTTTAAATAATTTGACCAGTCCAGATGCGGCAAATACTGAGCTTAAACAGGTGAAAAGGCGGCATTCCATCTTTTTTGCGTGGAACCACAAGGGTACGGAATGGTTGCAGGTTTACTTAAACGGCCGGCGGTGAGAAGGAAAAACAAAAATTCACTTGACAAAACAGCAGACATCTATTACCATTAGAATCAAACATTTTGAATATCAAACTATTTGAAATTAAAAACTACTGCGGGGAATAAAATTCCTTCTGCATAAACGAAATGGCAGGATTTAGAAGATGATGACAGCCAGAATTGCTGGAATCGGCGCGTATGTGCCGGAGAATTTGATTACGAACGACGATCTGTCGAAGATCGTGGACACGAATGACGAGTGGATCCGGACACGGACCGGAATCCGGGAACGCCGGATCTCCTCCGGAGAGGGAACGCGCCATCTGGCGGCGAAGGCGGCTGAGCGGGCGCTTGCGGCAGCAGGAGTTGCCCCGGAAGAGCTGGATATCATCATTCTCGGGACTTCGTCCCCGGACCGGAATTATCCCAGCGATGCCTGCAGTGTTCAGGCGGCCATCGGGGCAGTGAATGCAGTTGCCTTCGATATCTCGGCGGCATGCGCGGGATTTATTTTCGCCATGAATATCGTGGAAGGATTTTTTAAAGCCGGAATTTACAAGACGGCGCTGATCATCGGGGCGGAAACCCTCAGCAAAGTGACAGACTGGAGTGACCGCGGCACCTGTGTCCTCTTTGGAGACGGAGCAGGGGCAGCCGTTTTAAAAGCGGAAGAGACCGGAATCATCGACATGATGATGGGAGCGGACGGAACAAAGGGTGATGTTCTCGCCTGCACCTCGAGAACCGTCGGAAACTTTCTCACAGGGACAAAGCCGGAGCTCGGATTTATGACCATGGATGGACAGGAAGTTTTCAAATTCGCAGTGCGGAAGGTGCCGGAGAGTGTTATGGAGCTTTTACAGCGGACCGGGACAAAAAAGGAAGACATTAAATATTATGTTCTTGATCAGGCGAATGAGCGGATCATTGAGGCAGCGGCCAGACGTCTGAAGGAGCCGATGGAGAAATTCCCGATGACGATCGGTCAGTTTGGAAATACATCAACGGCATCGATTCCGTTACTGTTAGACGATATGATCCAGAAGGACATGCTGAAGCGGGGCGACAAGATCATCATGTCAGGCTTCGGAGCCGGAATGACCTGGGGTGCAGTGCTCATGGAGTGGTAGATATCTGATTCATCCGGAAAGCAGGAGAAATTATCTACATAATAAGAAATAATTTAAAAAAACAAAAAAATGCAAAAACTCATAAAATACAAATAATAAGAACATTTAAAGGAGATCAAATCATGTTAGAAAAAATGAAAGAAATCATCGCAGAGCAGTTAAGCACAGACGCAGACAGCATCACAGAGGCAACTTCCTTCAAGGATGACCTTGGTGCAGATTCCCTTGACTTATTTGAGCTTGTTATGGCTCTTGAGGATGAGTATTCCGTAGAGATCCCGGCTGAGGACCTTCAGAATCTCGCAACGGTCGGCGATGTTATGAAGTACTTAAAAGATAAAGGTGTTGAGGAATAATCAAACCGAATAAACCAGAGTAAAAACGCGTCTATGACGCGTTTTACTGATATAAAGATAATTCCGGGCAATACCCGACAGATAGATTTCAGGAAGTGAGAGCAATAAAAATGAAGACAAGAATTACAGAAATGCTGGGAATCGAATATCCGATCATTCAGGGCGGTATGGCCTGGGTCGCTGAGCATCATCTTGCTGCCGCTGTTTCCGAGGCAGGCGGTCTTGGCCTCATCGGCGGCGCAAATGCACCGGGAGAGGTTGTCCGTGAAGAGATCCGTAAGGCGAAAGCACTGACAAAGAAGCCGTTCGGTGTCAATGTGATGCTAATGAGTCCGTATGCGGATGATGTGGCGAAGGTGGTTGTTGAAGAGGGCGTGAAGGTCGTTACGACAGGAGCCGGAAATCCTGCAAAGTACATGAAGATGTGGATCATCGTAATCCCGGTCGTTGCTTCTGTGGCTCTTGCGAAGCTTATGGAGCGCGGCGGCGCTGATGCTGTCGTTGCTGAGGGAACCGAATCCGGCGGACATATCGGTGAGGCGACCACCATGACTCTCGTTCCGCAGGTCGTTGACGCGGTATCTATCCCGGTCATCGCGGCAGGCGGCATCGGTGATGGAAGAGGAATCGCGGCGGCTTTCATGCTGGGCGCTGAGGCAGTCCAGATGGGAACAAGATTTGTTGTCGCAAAGGAATCCATCGTTCATGAAAATTATAAGCAGAGAATCATTAAAGCAAAGGACATCGATTCTGCGGTAACAGGAAGAACCCACGGACATCCGGTCCGCTGCCTGAGAAACCAGATGACAAGAGAGTATAACCGACTTGAGGCAGAAGGAAAATCCTTTGAGGAGCTTGAGTATCTGACACTTGGAACCCTCAGAAAAGCCGTTCAGGAAGGCGATACCACAAATGGAACCGTCATGGCAGGTCAGATCGCAGGTCTTGTAACGAAAGAGCAGACATGCAAGGAAATGATCGATGAGATGATGGAGCAGGCAGATAAGCTGCTTGGCGGATGTCAGAAGTAAGGAGAATCATGGGAAAGACAGCATTTATTTTTCCGGGACAGGGCGCGCAGG
>OGLK01000526.1_pt1 | contig 11026 bp, 9 predicted proteins | sample 1572811 | NCBI WGS metagenome assembly OGLK01 (sample SAMEA2581898, study PRJEB24529) | metagenome | biome: Human gut stool | place: China | collected 2011
GTAGCCACTACCTCATAAGGCTCAAATTCCTTCCAGGCAGTCAGTACGGGAGCATAGCTCTGAATGGAACAGTTGGGCTTAACGGCAATAAAGCCTCTGGTGGTGCCGAGACGCTTTTTCTGAAATTCGATCACATCAAAGTGCTCCGGATTTACCTCCGGGATTACCATAGGAACGTCCGGCGTCCAGCGGTGAGCGCTGTTGTTGGAAACCACAGGTGTCTCCGTTTTGGCATAAGCCTCCTCAATGGCACGGATCTCTTCCTTTGTCATATCCACTGCACTGAATACGAAATCAACGCCTGCAGCTACCTTTTCTACCTCGTTTACGTTCATTACGATCAGGTTCTTTACCGCCTCAGGCATAGGAGTTGTCATCTTCCAGCGGCCTCCTACAGCCTCTTCGTAAGTCTTTCCGGCAGATCTGGGGCTGGCAGCCACTGTCACTACCTCATACCATGGATGATTTTCCAGCAGGGCGATAAACCTCTGCCCTACCATACCTGTTGCGCCTAATATGCCCACTCTTAATTTTCTTTCCATGTCTCGCTCTCCTCGTCTTTCTTTTTCATAATCCTTCCGCTGATGATATGGGAAGCCTCCCCTGTAGGATTATTTCCTATCCTATACCAAAGTAAAGAAAAATGCAACCAAAAATTCGTGTTTTGCGCACATTTGTATTTCTATGGCGTACTTTTTACTTCTTTGTGCCTTTCGCATCCCGCTTAGTGATCCGCATTCCGCTCAAATTGATCTCCCTGTCTTTATAGGTAATGGCATACGGCTCATCGCCCAGCAGATAAAGCTGCTCCAGCTCTTCATTTTTGGAAAGCTTTATGCCTCTGATACCTCTGGATGCCTTTTTAAGTACGGAAATGTCCTCCAACGGGAACCTCAGGAAATATCCCCCCGTGGTCTGAAGCACGACGGTAGCTGTCTGCTCCTCTACCAGCGCTACAGACAGAACTTCGTCCCCTTCCTGAAGCTTGGTAGCTGCCACCATGCGGTTATTAGTCTCAAACTCTTCTCCCGGCACCTGCTTTACCATAGCAAGCTTTGTGGCAAACACGAGCTTTCTTCCTTTCAGCTCCTGGGCGCAGGTAAGAAGACAGATCCGGTCTTCTCTTCCATCATATTTGCTCAAGTTTTCAATGGGCACACCCTTATCTCTCAGCTTTCCTGAGGGGATATCCAATGCCTTGATCTGATGCAGTGTTCCTGAGGCCGTAAACAGGCAGATCTTATCCGTATTCAGGCAGCGCTTTACATATACCTGCTCCGTATCCACCGTTTCCTGATTCCGTTCGTAAGTAGACTTATCCAAAAGCTTACAATAGCCGAAACGATCCATCACAAAAACAACCTCCTGAACCGGAACTGCATTTTCCACATAAACTGCCTCCGGGCCGTCCTCGATCCGCGTCCGTCTTGGGACTGCAAATTCCTTCCGGATAGCTGCCAGATCGTCCTTGATCACTCGGTTCATCACCCCACGGCTGCCCAGGATCTTTTTGTAGCTTTCAATTCGTTTTAAGGTTTCCTTATGCTCCTTTTCCAGAGCCAGAATTTCCAGACCGATCAGCTTGTACAGCCGCATTTCCAAAATAGCAGACGCCTGGCGCTCTGTAAAGTGGAGCTTCTTTGCCTCCTCCTCAAATCCCGGCATCCGGAAATGGATATTGCTCACATCACCAGATACCAGACAGGCCTTCGCATCCTTTAAGCTTTTAGAACCTCTTAAAATTGCGATAATCAGGTCAATGCAGTCACAGGCGCTTATGAGACCCTCCTGAATTTCCTTCTTTTCCAGTTCCTTTTCCAGAAGCACATTGTATTTACGCTCCGTATTCTGATACTGGAATTCCAGAAAATTGCGGAGAATCCCCTTTAAATTCAGCGTTTCCGGACGTCCGTCCGCAATAGCCAGCATATTGATGCCAAAGGTATCCTCAAGCTTTGTCTTCTTATATAAAATGTTCTTGATCCGGTCAATATCCGCGTCCTTTCTCAGCTCCAGTACGATACGGATCCCGTCCTTATTGGACTGATTGGAAATATCCACCACATCCGTAAGCTTTTTAGACTCTACCAGATCGGCTACGTCCACCAGAAACTTATTGATACCTGCTCCGATCATGGTATAGGGAATTTCCGTGATCACCAGCTTGTCCTTATCTGCCTTGCGCTTTCCAAGCTCCACCTCAAAACGGCCTCTGAGCTTTATTTTTCCCGTTCCGCTTTCATAGATCTCCGGAAGGTCGCTCTTATTTGCGATAATGCCTCCGGTGGGGAAATCCGGCCCCGGCATATGCTCCATCAGCTCTGCCGCAGTGATTGCGGGATTGTCAATATAGGCAGTTACCGCATCAATTACCTCTCCCAGATTGTGAGGGGGGATACTGGTGCTCATGCCCACCGCAATTCCCTCAGCTCCGTTTACCAGAAGGTTCGGCACCCGGACGGGAAGAACCTCCGGCTCCTTCTCCGTTTCATCATAATTGGGAACGAAATTTACGGTCTTATCCAAATCCTTTAAATAGACCTCCTGGGCAAATTTCTCCAGCCTTGCCTCCGTGTATCGCATAGCCGCCGCTCCATCACCCTCAATAGAGCCGAAATTGCCATGGCCGTCTACCAGAGCCATTCCCTTTTTAAAGTCCTGGGACAGGACAACTAAGGTCTCGTAGATAGAGCTGTCGCCGTGTGGGTGGTATTTACCCATGGTATCGCCCACGATACGTGCCGACTTTCTGTGGGGCTTATCGTGATCTAAGTGAAGCTCACTCATATCGTAGAGAACACGGCGCTGTACCGGCTTTAAACCGTCTCTGGCATCCGGGATCGCACGGGAGGTGATGACGCTCATGGAGTAGTCCAGATAGCTCTTCTGCATTTCCTCCGAATATTCAGTTCGCAATATTTTTTCAGACATGGTAAACTCTCCTTCTATGCGTCGATCTCCGCCTCATCGGCATGATCATAGATAAATTTCTTTCTCGGCGGAACGTCGCTTCCCATCAGAAGCTCCGTCACTTCACTTGCCATCCGGGCATCTTCGATCTCCACCCGTTTTAAGACGCGGTTCTCCGGGTTTAGCGTCGTCTCCCAGAGCTGATCCGCATCCATCTCACCGAGACCTTTGTAGCGCTGCAGCGTAAAGTCCCCGGCGTGGCTCTTCTTATATTCTTCTAGCGCCTTGTCATCGTAGAGATACCGCTCTTCTCCGCGTTTCGGAACTACCTTATAGAGCGGCGGCATCGCGATGTAAACATGTCCGTCGTAGATCAGTTCCGGCATGAAGCGATAGAGAAATGTTAAAAGCAATGTGTCGATATGGCTTCCGTCCACATCGGCATCGGTCATCAGGACGATCTTATCGTATTTCAATTTCGTGATATCAAAGTCATTTCCATATCCCTCAGAGAATCCACAGCCGAAGGCATTGATCATAGTCTTGATTTCAGCGTTTGCCAGGACCTTATCCATAGACGCTTTCTCCACGTTTAAGATCTTTCCGCGGATCGGCAGGATCGCCTGGAACTGTCGGTTCCTTCCCATTTTTGCAGAGCCGCCGGCAGAATCTCCCTCGACGATGAAGATCTCACACTTTGACGGGTCACGACTCTCACAGTTTGCAAGCTTTCCGTTGCTGTCGAAGGAGAACTTCGACTTGGAGAGCATGTTTGTCTTCGCCTTCTCCTCGGCTTTGCGGATCTTTGCGGATTTCTCCGCACAGGCGATGATTGCCTTTAAGGTGTCGAGATTTCGGTCGAAAAACCTTTCCAACTCGTCTCCAGTCATGGTGAACACAGCCTTTGTCGCATCGGCGCTGGCAAGCTTTGTCTTTGTCTGTCCCTCGAAGATCGGATCCGGGTGTTTCACCGCCACAACGGCCGTCATGCCGTTTCTTGTGTCAGCGCCGGTAAAGTTGCTGTCCTTCTCTTTTAAAATGCCGAGTTCCCTCGCGTAGGAGTTGATCAGCTGGGTGAATTTCGTCTTGAATCCCACCAGGTGGGTTCCGCCCTCCTGGGTGAAGATATTGTTGCAGAATCCGAGAATATTCTCCTCGAAGGCGTCAACGAACTGGAACGCCACCTCCACCTCGATCTGGTCCACACTGCCTTTAAAATACACCGGCTCATGAACCGACTCTTTTCCGTTGTTTAACTCGCGGACATAGGCAATGATCCCATCCGGCTCGTGGTAGGTGATCATCTCCTCCTCACCGGCGCGTTTGTTCACATAGTGGAGCGCCAGGTTCGGGTTTAAATAGGCAGACTCATGAAGACGGCTTTTTAACCACTCCGCCTTAAATTTCGTCTTCTCGAAAATTGTCGGATCCGGCAGGAAGTTGATCTCCGTTCCTGTCTCCCTTGATTTTCCGATCACTGGAAGAAGTCCATCCTTCAATTCGATCACCGGATGTCCCTTCTCATACTCATCATAATAGACCTTTCCATCCCTGGAAATTTTTACCTTCATCCGGTCAGACAGGGCGTTTACGACCGAAGAACCGACACCATGAAGTCCGCCGCTGGTCTTATAGGAATTATTATCGAATTTTCCGCCAGCGTGAAGCGTGGATAGAACCACACGTTCTGCGGACACGCCTTTTTTGTGCATCTCCACCGGGATTCCCCGTCCGTTATCCTTTACGGTACAGGACCCATCCGCCTCTAACGTCACCGTGATCTCCGTACAGAATCCTGCCAGGTGCTCGTCCACCGCGTTGTCAACGATTTCATATATCAAATGGTTTAAGCCCTTTGTTCCAACGCCTCCGATGTACATTCCGGGACGCTTGCGGACTGCCTCCAGTCCTTCCAGTACGGTAATACTGTCAGCATTATACTGTGCTTTCGCCATGCAAAGACCTCCAATACAAGTCATAAACTGCGGCAGGAAACTTCTCCGCCGCAGCTTTGTTTTATTTTTCATACTGCTGCGCATAGACCGCAGCCACGTTTCTCAGTCAAGCTTTTCCTATTATACACTTAAATCTTCCAGATTTGCAAGCGTTTTCTATCGAACATATATTCGAATTATAGTTTTGTGTCGAAAAACATCCTGGAGCATGCGGTCCCGGCAAGCTTTTTCAAACGGTTTTTCGGAAGAAAAAAGCCTGCGGGATCGCTCTCCCACAGGCACATATTTACTTAAATTTTAAACTCCTCCGAACCGAAGCACAACTCCGATCACCGCAGATGCCGCAATAAACGCAACCGGATGGAGTCCTTTCGTCTTTTTGCAGACTGCCGTGAAATAATAAAGCACTGCAAGAAGAACGATACTGCGGATGCTGATCAGGTCTGTGATCTTTCCGCTTGCCGCAAAAGCGTCCTTGTGAAGAAGAACCAAGGACAGAACGGAAAGTCCTGCTGCCGCGATCAGACCTGTTGATGCCGGGCGGAGTCCGTAGAAAGCGTTCTGAACATACTTGTTTGTCTTGAACGCCTTTAAGAATCCGGCAATGATCAGGATCACGATAATGGACGGTGTGATCAGACCGAGTGTAGCAATTACTGCACCAGCAGGACCGGCTGTTGTAAATCCAACGTAAGTTGCCATGTTGACGCCCATCGGACCTGGTGTGGACTCGGAGATCGCCACCATGTCCGCAAGCTGTCCGTAGGTGAACCAGCCTGTCTTATCGGAGATATTGTAGAGGAACGGGAGTGTCGCCATCCCGCCGCCGATTGCAAAGAGACCAGCTTTAAAAAACTCAAAGAAAAGTCTGACAAAGATCATCATTTGGAAGCAGCCTCCTTATTCTTTAAGATAATTCCTGCAGCAGCCGCAAGGATAACGAACACGATCGGGGAAAACTCCGTAAGTGCGGAGCCGAGGATCACAAGCAGGCAGATCACTAATGTCGGCTTATCCACAACTGCCTTTTTCCAGAGTTTGACCACCGCGTTGAAGATCAGGCCACAGACGCAGACACGGATACCCGCAAAGGCGTTCTGTACGATCGCGAGATGCGCAAAGTTCTGGATAAATGCCGCGATGACCGTGATAATGATCAGGGACGGGAATACAACGCCCAGAGTCGCGACGATACCGCCAATGGAGCCGGCAAGTCCCTGTCCGAAAAAGGTCGCCGTATTTACCGCGATAATGCCCGGGGTACACTGGCCGATCGCGTAATAGTCCATAAGTTCCTCTTCTGTTGCCCAGTGTCTCTTCTCAACAACCTCTCTCTGGAGGATCGGAAGCATCGCGTATCCACCGCCAAAGGTAAGACCGCCGATTCTGGCAAACGTAAGGAAGAGATCAAGTAACTGATTCATGTGTTTTCTCTCCTTTATTCCAAAGTCTTGTTCTATCATATCTCAAAGACAAAAAAAAGGCAAGAAAAAGGGGTGTAAGAATTGCCTTTTTCTTGCCTTATCATGCATGTTTATGCATTTTCTTTGCACTTATTCCTCATCCGGTGTCAGACCGTTTAAGAGGTTTAATACGATGTTGTTGTCAACGACCATGATCATGTTGGATCCATCAAGCTGCACATAGCGGTATGTCTGATCCGGATTTGCGTATGTTCCGACATAAATCGTGAGAGACTTCTTCTCACCATTTACAGTGAGCTCCGCCTGGAATGTAATGCGGGTATCTGTTGTCAGGTCAGCATTAGCAAGTTCCTGATTTAAAACATGGTAGCTTGCATAGTCGAACGGTTTGAGATTGCTGATTCCATCTGCGATGGTCGTCATGGCCTCTGTATCAGAGTTCTTGTAGGACGTTGTCTTACCATCCATGGTGATGGACACGTTCTGAAGATCAGCTGCTGTGACCTGAATATCCAGTCCCTCGCGGACAACCAGGGTATCATAGTCGAATACCAGGGAGTCTACTGTGGATGCTTTTACGAGATAGATATTTTTCTCATCGGAGAGATAGTAATTTCCGTCTGCATCCTTGTTTCCGATGCTCAGAGTGATCTCACCTTTTTCGCTGTCGGTGATCGTCACAGTGTATACCGGATTTCCCATACCATAGTCAGATGCGGTATCAGCACTGTCAATTTCAGAGATCGCATGAAGATTCAGGAAATTCTGTGCCATCGCCTCAAATTTTTCCTGGTTTAACGGGATTGCGGAATCCATGGCATCCAGCCATACACCGTCTTTTTTCTTAAAGATCATATCGGTGTCGGAGCTGGAGTAGTCAAAATCGATCGGTGCATTTAATGCATAAACTTCAATGTCCGCACCGGAGAAATCCGGTTCTACAACGTCATCTCTGATCTCGGAGATCTCCACCTTCGGGGATCCTGATTCCTTTGTGCCGGAAGAAGAACAACCGGTAAGTCCCGCCGAAAGTGCTGCTGTCAGGAGCAGCGCTCCTAATAATACATGTTTTTTCATATCTGGTAATCCTCTCATTGTTAATTGGTTTGTTGGCGAAAGCACGCTCACTATACCACAATTCGCACCTATGGTGCTGACCGCTGCTAACGCAGCTATTGTGGTCCAGTTCGCCGTTCGTCAGAATCATGCAAGCCTGCTCCTGACTCACTTATCGCTCACTATATCATACCCCTGTGTACTTTTTGTGAATTTGATTCTTATTTCTTCGGAAATTGCTCCCAGGCTGCCATCAGATCTCATCTGCCGCCGGTGCGTCCCCTAAAAAATGGATCTTATCGGATACTTTTGTTCCAAATGCCGTTGTATAGATATCGAGATATTCCTCATACGGGCATGGCTGACCATTTGAAAGCATCTCCATCTCCGTCCCCCAGAGATCTATGTAGTACGGCAGCATCGTAAACCCATTCCGCAGATAGAACTTTTTCCGGCGTGTGCGGAGAGCCAGTTCCTCTTCATCCTCACATTTCGTGCTCTCGATCTCAATGATGATCCTCATGCCTTGATATCTCTCACGGAGCGCCTGAAGTGCCGCAGAGCCGGCTCCATGCCCCCGCACTTCATCCGCGATGGCAAAATAGTCAAGAAGCACCCGGTCTCCCGCCTTCGCCATGATGGCAAGACCAAGAAACCTATTATTCTCTTCCAGGGAAAGGATCTCCACCAGCCCTGTCCCCTGCCCGGAAACGATCATGGAGAAAGGTTTCTTCTCGCTGGCGGGAAATGCGGTCTCATAGAGGGCATGGACCTCATCAAGGCGTTTCCCTGAAAATACCTGTTTTAATTTAACTGACATACTTTATTCCTTCTCACTTATCTGATATACCTGCAATATCGTCCCTGCCGCGTATCTGTGATCACTTATTATCCAGTTTTATCCCCGCAAGTGCCATCGCGGACACGTTGTTCACCAGGTCCGCCAGAGTCAAAAGATGTCCCAGTGCCCAGGTAACGATATATTTGCCCCTCCCAGAAGTGTTTTCACCTGTTTATTCCTCTCCGCTCTCAAACATCAGACGGAACAGACGTTTTCCGCCTTCCGTTCGGAATATTCTCTCAAATACACTCTTCTGGGTGTCCGGTGTGGAGCCATCCTCGAAGAGATTGACGAGGAAATCCGCCTCCACAAGGATCTGGTAGTCCATTCCATCGATATTATCGTATGTGTGGTGATGTCCTACCAGATAGCAGACACGGTCGATGACCTCCAGGGGCCAGGAAAGGGCTGTCAGCATGGTCCGCGCCTCGCCCGGTCCCTCCATCTCCTGGTATTTTCCAGTGTTTCTTCCATACTTTTCTTCTGCTTTGTGAATTCCGATGTCATGAACGATGGCCGCTGCCTCCAGAACTTCCTGGGTGTACGGATCGAGATTCTCCTCAAGGCCGATCAGTCTCGCGAATTCATGGACCTTCAAAAAGTGCTGGATCCGTTTTACATCCTTGTCGTCGTAGCGTGTCATTTCATATAAGAGTTCATCAAGTCTCGTCATGTGTGTCATTCTCCTCTTTTATAATCAATTTGTGGCTTTTCGTAACTGTTCAGCAGGTCTGCGAGCTTGCTGCACTTTCCGATATTCTCAATGTTTCAGCTTTGATGGTTGGTCATATACCGGCAGGTTCAATAATTCTTTTTATTACAGGTTCAGCTTCTCATACTTTTCTTCCAGAAACCTGTCGAGGCGCTTCTTTAATTCCTGGTTTTCTTCCTGTTCCAGGTTTTCATCCTGCTCCAAAAGCCGGTTCACGTCCTCGGAGACCTTCTTAAGCGTCACCGCATCTGTATAGATATCTGCCAGCTGGAACTCCAGATCTCCGCTCTGACGGATCCCGAAGATATCACCGGGACCCCGGAGCTTCAGATCCTCGGAAGCGATATAAAAGCCGTCGTTGGACTTATTCAAGACGTCCAGACGCCTGTTTTTCTCCTTATTTCCGGAGGCATTCACCATGATGCAGTAGGACTGCTTGTCCCCCCGTCCAACGCGGCCCCGAAGCTGATGGAGCTGCGCAAGGCCGAACCGTTCGGCATTCTCGATCATCATCACCGTAGCGTTCGGCACGTTGACCCCGACCTCGATGACCGTGGTGGAGACAAGCACCTGGATCTCCCCGGCGGCAAATTCTTCCATGATCTTATTTTTCTCTTTTCCCTTCATCTTCCCGTGAAGGTACTCCACCCGGATCCCCGGCAGATTCTGCCTTAAGATCTTCGTGTAGTCCAGGACGTTTTCTGCATCGATCATCTCGCTCTCCTCCACCATCGGGCAGATCACGTAGGCCTGGCGGCCATTTTTTACCTCGTTTTCGATAAAACGGTAAGCGCGCGGGCGGTAGCTCTTGTCCACCACGCAGTTCTTGATGGGAAGACGGTTTGCCGGGAGCTCGTCGATGACGGAAATATCGAGGTCCCCGTAAAGGATGATCGCCAGAGTCCTCGGGATTGGGGTGGCGCTCATGACCAGCACATGAGGCATCTGTCCCTTGTTTCCAAACATCTCCCTCTGGGCGACACCGAACCGGTGCTGCTCGTCGGTGATGACGAGGGCAAGGTTATCATAGACTATCTTCTCCTGGATCAGGGCGTGGGTTCCGATGATGATATCCGCTTCATGGGAGGCAACTTTCTCGTAGGCACACCATGCTTCTCAAAGAGTTCCGTCACAGACTCGAAGTGCTGTCTCGCGAGAACTTCCGTCGGCACCATGAGAGCTCCCTGGTATCCGTTCTCGCAGGCTGCCAGGAGCGCCAGAACGGCGATGATCGTCTTACCGGAGCCAACATCACCCTGGATCAGCCGGTTCATGACGGAACCGCTCTTGAGGTCCTTCAGGACTTCCTCCAGCGTCCTCAGCTGGGCGTTCGTGAGCCTGTAAGGCAGATCCGCCAGAAGCTTCCGGCATTCATCCTGTTTTTCCATATGGAATGGGCTCTGCACATTCTGACGTTTCTCCTTTAAATGACGCACTGCCAGAAGGAAGAAGAAAAATTCATCGTACACGAGGCGCTTCCTCGCAAACTTCAGTTCTTCCTCATTCGACGGAAAATGGATGTGCTCGATAGCAAAGTTGTACTCCGCAAGCTCGTTTGCGATCCTGAGACCTGCCGGGAGATAATCCCTCTCCAACGTCCGGAACGCAAGTGCCTGCTCGACTGCGGAAGTGATCATCTTATTTCCCAGACCCTTCGTCTGGGCATAGACCGGGCGCATGCTGGATAAAAGTTCCTCGTAGGCCTCCGGCTTAAACATCTGGGGCTGTTCCATCGTGGGTCCGTTCTTTTTGCGGATCACACGGCCCCGGAAGATAAAATGACTGTCCGGCCGCAGAGTGTTCTTTAAATACGGCATGTGATACCAGACGAGACGAAGTTTTCCGGTCATATCGCTGATGGTCGCCTGGACGATGGAAAGACCGTTTACGTGGACTCCTGTGGCCCCGCTCTTTAAAAAGCCCTCCACGGTCCCGGTCTCATCCTCAGAAAGCTCCCCGATGGCTTTCGGCTCCCCGTAGGTATCATAGCCCCTCGGATAGTAGTGGAGCAGATCGTCGATGGTGCGGATCCCGACTTTTTCAAAAAGCTTTGCCGTTTTTTCTCCGATTCCTTTTAAGGTCTCTATGGATTGGTCGTTTGCCATCGTTTTCACGCTCCTTTTGTCTT
>OGLK01000527.1_pt1 | contig 11009 bp, 11 predicted proteins | sample 1572811 | NCBI WGS metagenome assembly OGLK01 (sample SAMEA2581898, study PRJEB24529) | metagenome | biome: Human gut stool | place: China | collected 2011
AGCGCAGTAAATGCGCAGACCTACTGAACAGTTACAATTATTCTATATTATACAGGAAATTCTCACATATGACAATGGGAAAATATAGGGCGTTTTATACAATACGTCCAAAAACATTGGCTGAAATTCTTCCTCTTTCCTTTACTTTCCTCCTGTTCCATGCTATGATAGCAATAGAATAATTTCAGTTATATCCGAAAAATTTTTCGTGAATTCAGGAGGAAATGTAAATGAAAACGCTTGGCTACTACAACGGCAAATTCGGGCCTCTGGAAGAGATGACCGTTCCGATGAACGGCCGCGCATGTTACTTCGGAGACGGAGTATACGAGGCAACGCTGGCAAGAAATGGAAAGATCTTCGCCCTGAAAGATCATCTGGACCGTTTTTTCAACAGCGCAGGTCTGATCAAGATCGATATTCCCTACACTAAAGACGAGCTGGCAGCAATTCTCTATGATATGCTGGCAAAGATGGACGATAAGGATATCTTCATCTACTGGCAGATGACCCGGGGAACCGGTATCCGTCAGCACCAGTTCCCGGAAAAAGGAACAAAGCCGAATCTCTGGATCTTCATGAAACCTGGAAAACCGGCCGACTCCGGCAAACGCTTAAAGCTCACTGATATGGAGGATACGCGTTTCCTGCACTGCAATATCAAGACTCTGAACCTTCTTGTCAACGTCATGGCTGCAGAGAAAGCGGAGTCCCTCGGATGCGGCGAATGTGTCTTCCACCGCGGCGATATCGTCACTGAGTGCGCCCACAGCAACGTCTCCATCATCAAGGACGGCGTATTTAAGACCCACCCGACAGACCACTATATTTTACCGGGAATCACAAGAATGCACATCATCCAGATCTGCAAGGATAACGGAATCATCGTCGACGAGACACCATTTACCATGGCAGAACTCATGGATGCCGACGAGATCATTGTCTCCAGCTCCACAAAATTCTGCTCCCCGGCCTGCGAGATGAATGGCACTCCGATCGGAGGAAAGGCACCGGAGTTAGTGGATCTGATCCAGAAGAAGTATACGGAAAAATTTGAAAATGAGACCATGTAAATGATCAGGGGCTGCCGCTCAGCGATATTCACATATCACTGAGACGGCAGCCCCCATTTTTATCCGTAACTGTTCAGTACCCTCACAGTTACATACAAAAATCCATTCCAGATCGGCTGCGCCGATGGGATTTTTACCTTCCAGCCCAAGTTTTCTTACGGTCAGCGCAGCAAGTGCGCAGACCTACTGAACAGTTACCCTTATCCATCTTTTCTCTGGAACACGCCTCCAATTCCAAGCTCCATCCGGTACTTGGCAACGGTTCTTCTCGATATCGGCATTCCTGCATCCTGTAAAAGACCTGCGAGCTGTTCATCGCTCCAGGGCTTTTTCTTATCCTCCGCCGCAACCAGTTCTTTCAGCTTTGTCTTTACTGTATTTCTGCTCACATCGCCGTTTCCGTCCGATGAGACGATTCCAGTCGTAAATAAGCTGCGGAACAGGACACATCCCGACGGCACTCTCAGATATTTGTCACGGATCGCGCGGCTGACCGTGGATTTGTGGATCTCCAGTACATCGCCGATATCCTCCAGTGTCATCGGTTTCAGCTGACCTTTTCCGTGGAAATAATCTTCCTGTCGTTTCAGGATTTCCCGTGTGATTCCCAAAATTGTTGTTCTGCGCTGCTCCACCGCGTTCATAATAAAGCGGGCTCTGCGCAGTTTATTCTCAAAATATGATTTTAATTCCTCATCCTGGGCGATCTCCATCATATGAATGTAGAAATCGCTGACCTGGAGATTTCCAGTCCATTTATCATTCAGTTCGATGTTCCACTGCCCATCCTGAAACTCCAGGATCACATCCGGGAGAATATATTGGGCTTTCTCACCGCCGATCCCATTTAATGGGCGCGGATTTAAGTTCTTGATCACATGGATCAGTTTTCTCACCTCTGCTGAAGAGATTTTCAAGCCCCGCGAGATCGTGCTGATCTTTCCTTCCGCGATGTCTTGGAGATGGTTCCTTATTATGTCGGACAGGAGTTCTTCCTCGTCCATCCCACGAACCTGCATCAGAAGACATTCTTCAAGTCCTGACGCAAAGAGTCCCTGCGGCTCCAGCTCCTTCAACATAGAGAGAACTTCCTCCACCTGTTCTTCCGCAACTCCAAGATCTTTCGCAATATCTTTAGGCGGAATCATCAGATATCCACTCTGTTCCAGGGACTGGATACAGAAGTCCACGATCTTTCGTTCCGTCTCCCCGATCTGCTCCCACTGGAGCTGCGTATTCACAAGGTCTTCCAATGATTTCTCGCTGTCCTCAATCTCGTACAGCTCATTTTCCCTTCTCTCATCCCGGTCTGTACCATTGTAAAACCGTTCCGTCTCTTTATAGGTAATCGGCGCTGCTTCTTCTTTTCCCGATGTATATTCCACCAGCGGATTTTCGATCTCCTCATTCTGCAGAAAATCCTTTAACTCCGTCATGGACATTGCCAGAATATTCAGAGACTCTACCTGAAGCTGCGAAAGCTGCTGCTTTGTCTGCAATGAAATTCCTGTCTTTATCTCCATGTCTCTTTACTCCACTCCGTTCTTCTCACAAAATTCTGCCAGACAGCATTTGTCACAGTACGGTTTCGTCCGCGCTGTACAGACAGCCCGGCCATGTTCTACAAGTCTGTGGCAGAAATCATTGCCCTCTTCCGGCGGGATGATCTTCCAGAGAGCCATCTCCACTTTTTTCGGCTCCTTGATCCCGTCCACAAGACCGATCCGGTTCGTCAGGCGGATACAGTGGGTATCAGTGACGATCGCCGGTTTTCCGAATACATCCCCCATAATAAGGTTTGCACTCTTTCTTCCAACGCCCGGAAGCTTTAAGAGGGCATCGAAATCGTCCGGTACGTTTCGGTGCTACTGATCGTAACGAATCTTCATGCACGCGCTCATGTCCCGGGCCTTGCTTCTTCCAAGGCCGCAGGGGCGGACGATCTCCTCGATCTCGTCCACATCTGCTTCCGCCAATGCCTTCACATCCGGAAACTTTTTGTAGAGATCCTGGACTACCACATTGACTCTGGCGTCGGTACACTGAGCCGCAAGACGGACACTGACTAAAAGTTTCCACGCCTCGTTGTAATCCAGGGTGCAGCCGGCATCCGGGAATTCTTTTTAATGCCGCAATCACTTTTGCCGCAAGTTCCTTCTTTTCTTCAAGTGTTTTTTCCATATGTATGCTCCTGTATATTTCCTGCCTGTTTTCCCCGCATGTCCAAAATCAGCTGCCGTTTATGTTTTTCATAGACACCAGCCAAAATTTTCTTCGGCAGTTGTTCTAGAATTTGATGCTGTCCGCAATTTTCAGGCAGTCAGTTTTTCTGATTCAGCTGATCCAGCACGTCCTGGACCGTCATATATTCCACATGTTCCGGCATCTCAATCGTCACGCCGAACCGGTCATCCACTTCCGATATAAAGTATACGATCAGGAAGGAATCAAGCCCGAGATCACTGATCAGAAATGCGTCTTTTTCGATCGGTGTGTCGATGTACGCTTCCAGGATCTCTCCGAGAATTTTCAGTTCTTCCTGTTCTGTCAGATCATTTTTTTGAGGATCCATTTATCCACCTCCGTTTATGTGCTCCCAGGATCTGAACATCCAGGAAGACGAAGTTACGTTCCTTTTAGTATAACGCTGAAATGTCTGGTTTACAATGATTTTCCTTTCAAAAAGATGCCGCATGCCAAATCGGCAAAATCCACTCCCACCACTGTCCTGTACGGAATTTTCAGTTCAGAAAATTCCTTCCCGTGTACAGTAATCTGCAATGCATACCAGTATGAAATTGCTTGCCGCCGCGAACATCTATGCCAGGCATATGGATGTGCCAAGACATATTTAGAACATGATTTTCCGAGATATAAAACTCATTCCACTATAAGAAATCCCGGGTTCTGCTGTCCTGTCATAGCTCCGATTTCTGTTAAAATTACTTCTCAAAATTTGAATATTTTGGAAAAAGGTATGGACGAAACATGATTTTTGTGAGAAAATGAAACGGGTATGATGTGATTTTTTTAACGAGCATTAAGAACCATATATTGAAAGGAGTCTCAACATGATTTATTCACATGAAGTAGAACAGATGTGCACGGTTGCGCAGGGCGTGAACCATGGCGCAGCTCCGATCCCGGAGGAAGCGAAATGGGTACAGTCTAAGGAAATCAAAGATATTTCCGGTCTGACACACGGTATTGGCTGGTGTGCTCCGCAGCAGGGTGCCTGTAAGCTGACCCTGAATGTAAAAGAGGGTATCATTCAGGAAGCACTTGTAGAAACCATCGGATGTTCCGGTATGACCCACTCCGCAGCTATGGCAGCAGAGATCCTTCCGGGCAGAACGATCCTCGAAGCATTAAACACCGACCTTGTCTGTGATGCGATCAATACAGCAATGAGAGAGCTCTTCCTCCAGATCGTTTACGGAAGAACTCAGAGCGCATTCTCCGAAGAAGGACTTCCGATCGGCGCAGGTCTTGAGGACCTCGGTAAAGGTCTCCGTTCCCAGGTTGGTACCATGTACGGTACTTTAAAGAAAGGACCGCGTTACCTTGAGATGGCTGAAGGCTATGTAACCGGTATCGCTCTTGACGCTGAGGACCAGATCATCGGCTACCAGTTCGTAAATCTTGGCAAGATGACTGACTTCATCAAAAAAGGCGACGATCCGACAACTGCTTACGAGAAGGCAAAAGGACAGTACGGCCGCGTAGCAGATGCAGTGAAGATCATTGATCCGCGTCAGGAGTAAAGTAAAATTTCACGCCTTGTGGGAAATTTTACGCTATGCAAACGGAGCAGCGCGGAGTTCGCGTTTCCCGTTTTCACAAAGAATAACTGACGTGACATTTCCGTGAGGTTTAATGGAAGAAGGAGAATAAAATGGCATTATTTGAATCCTATGAGAGAAGAATTGACAAGATCAATTCCGTTTTAAACAGCTATGGCATCGCATCCATTGAAGAAGCTGAGAAGATCACAAAGGATGCAGGCCTTAACGTATATGACCAGGTAAAGAAGATCCAGCCGATCTGTTTCGAGAACGCTTGCTGGGCTTACACAGTAGGCGCTGCGATCGCGATCAAGAAAGGCTGCCGCCGTGCTGCAGATGCTGCTGCTGCGATCGGTGAAGGTCTTCAGGCTTTCTGTATCCCGGGTTCCGTTGCTGACCAGAGAAAAGTAGGTCTTGGACATGGTAACCTCGGTAAAATGCTCCTTGAGGAAGAGACTGACTGCTTCTGCTTCCTTGCAGGACACGAATCCTTCGCTGCTGCAGAGGGTGCGATCGGTATCGCAGAGAAGGCAAACAAGGTTCGTAAAAAACCGCTCCGTGTCATTTTAAACGGTCTTGGAAAAGATGCGGCACAGATCATCTCCCGTATCAACGGCTTCACATATGTTGAGACAAAGATGAACTACTATACCGGCGAGGTTGAGGAAGTATTCCGCAAATGCTATTCCGCTGATCCGGAAAGCCCGCGTGCAAAGGTAAACTGCTACGGCGCTAACGACGTAACAGAGGGCGTTGCAATCATGTGGAAAGAGGGCGTAGACGTTTCCATCACCGGTAACTCCACAAACCCGACACGTTTCCAGCATCCGGTTGCAGGTACATACAAAAAGGAATGCGTAGAAAAAGGCAAGAAGTACTCCTCCGTAGCATCCGGCGGCGGCACAGGCCGTACCCTTCACCCGGATAACATGGCAGCAGGTCCGGCTTCCTACGGTATGACAGATACCATGGGCCGTATGCACTCTGACGCACAGTTCGCAGGTTCCTCCTCCGTTCCGGCTCACGTTGAGATGATGGGTCTGATCGGTATGGGCAACAACCCGATGGTTGGTGCGACAGTTGCTGTTGCTGTTTCCGTACAGCAGGCTGCTGATGAGGGAAAGTTCTAAAGAATCCTTATTTTATGGGACTTTTAGCTTAAATATAATATTCAGGGAGAGCATCGCTGCTCTCCCTTTCTTCATACATATTTTCACTCAAAAATCTATATTCAGGCCACATTCCGCGGTTCTTTATCCGCTTCCACTGCTTTTCCTTTCAGCTCCTTCAAAATTCCAAGTACGATCACCGCTCCCAGCACAAACGTCAGAGCATCCGCCACCGGCTGGCACCACTGCAGCCCCCGGATTCCAAACCGGACCGGAAGAACAAACAGGGCCGGGATCAGGAACAGTCCCTGACGGCCCGCAGCGACGAAGGACGCCCGGAATCCGTATCCGATAGTCTGGGTCAGCATGTTGGACATGACGATCCAGGCGGAAAGCGGCAGGGTAAGGCACTGGAACCGCATCGCCCAGGTTCCAATCTCAATCACGTCAAGGTCCTCCTTCCGGAACACCCGCATGATCTGCGGCGCGCCGATAAAGCTTACAACCGCCAGCGCCGTCAGAAATACCGCTGAAACCTTCACGCAGAACCAGAAGGACTCCAGCACACGGTCATACCGCTTCGCTCCGAAGTTGAATCCGCACACCGGCTGGAAGCCCTGCCCGAATCCGATCATGGCGGAGCCGATAAACATCATGTAGCGGCTCACGATCGAAAGTGCCGCGATTGCCGCGTCCCCGAAGGGGTTTGCCGCAAGGTTTAATGCCGCAGTGGCAATACTTGCAACGCCCTGACGGCAGAGGGATGGGATTCCTCCGTGGAGGATCTCTCCGTAGAGTGAAAGGGAGAGTGTGATCTTTCCCGGCTTTAAATGGACACAATCTTTTCTTAATAAGCTCTGGAAAAACAGGATCCCGAAGCTGATGCACTGGCTTATCGCTGTTGCCAGCGCCGCGCCGGAAATTCCGAGGTCCAGACCGAAAATAAAGATCGGGTCTAAAATCATATTTAAGATTCCTCCGGTGGTGATCCCGATCATGGAGTAAACCGCCAGTCCCTGAAATCTTAAAAGGTTATTCATGGATAATGCTCCCGTCATCACCGGCGCCGCGATCAAAATGTATCTGGCATAATCCTTCGCATATGGCGCGATGGTATCGGTAGCTCCTAAAAGCCGCACCACCCGGTCAAGATTCGGCAGGCAGATCAGCGCAAACAGAAGTCCCACAAAAATTGCGGAGTAAAATCCCGTGGAGGCAATCCGCTCCGCTTTTTCCGTATCCCGGCTTCCGAGGACTCTCGATAGATAGTTTCCGCTTCCCATTCCGAGGGTAAATCCCAGGGCCTGGATCATGGCCATCAGGGAATAGCTGACACCCACAGCGGCCGATGCGCTGGTGCTGATCTGGCTCACGAAAAAGGTGTCCGCCATGTTGTAGATGGATGTCACCAGCATGCTGATGATCGTTGGTACCGCAAGGCTCGGGATCAGCCGTGAAATCGGTGTCTCTGTCATTTTTATGTAGCGCTGTTCCTGGGTCATAGGACTGCTCATATTTTTTCCTCCGTTTCCTCTATTTCCTATACCGAATTGCTCCGCACTACGTGCTCCCACGTATAAGCATAAAGAGCCGCCAGCGGAAGAATCCCCTTCCAACGGCAGCTCTCTATATAATTATGATTTACGCACCCGCAGCCGGACCACGTCAGCGGACCCGGTATACGGCCTGCTTTTTATTATTCTGCTTTCTTACCGCTCAGATACTCATGGATTCCGCGTGCTCCTGCTTTTCCTGCCTCCATGGCGAGAATTACGGTAGCGGCACCGGTTACGGCATCTCCGCCTGCGAATACACCCTCGCGGGATGTCTGGCCATTCGCCTCATCTGCAACGATGCATCTGTGCTTGTTGATCTCAAGTCCACCTGTTGTGGAGGAGATCAGCGGGTTCGGGGAAGTACCGAGAGCCATGATGACGGTATCGACATCGATGGTGTAGTCGGAACCTTCGATCTCTACCGGACGGCGTCTTCCGGATGCATCCGGCTCGCCGAGTTCCATCTTTCTTACAGTCATGCCCTTGACCCAGCCCTTTTCATCGGTCAAGATCTCCGTCGGGTTTGTTAAGAGGTTGAAGATGATTCCCTCTTCCTTTGCGTGGTGAACCTCCTCCGCTCTTGCCGGAAGCTCAGCCTCACTTCTTCTGTAGACGATATGGACCTCCGCACCGAGACGGAGCGCTGTTCTCGCTGCGTCCATCGCTACGTTTCCGCCGCCGACAACAGCAACCTTCTTTCCTGCTGCGATCGGAGTATCATAATCATCGCGGAATGCCTTCATCAGATTGCTTCTTGTGAGGTACTCATTGGCAGAGAATACGCCGTTTGCGTTCTCACCCGGGATTCCCATGAATCTCGGAAGTCCGGCACCGGAACCGATGAAGACTGCCTTGTAGCCCTCCTCGTCCATCAGCTCATCCACCGTTACAGACTTACCGATAATTACGTTTGTCTCGATATCAACGCCGAGCTTCTTCACGTTCTCGATCTCCGGCTGTACAACACCCTGTTTCGGGAGACGGAACTCCGGGATACCGTAGGTTAAAACTCCGCCCGGCTCGTGAAGTGCCTCAAAGATCGTTACCTCGTATCCAAGTTTCGCAAGATCACCTGCACAGGTAAGACCGGACGGACCGGAACCGATGACAGCGACCTTGATGCCGTTTGTCTTCTCCGGCTTCTCCGGAACAACACCGTTCTCTCTGGACCAGTCAGCTACGAAACGCTCGAGCTTACCGATGGAGACAGCCTCGCCCTTGATGCCGCGGACACACTGGCCCTCGCACTGGCTCTCCTGCGGGCAGACACGTCCGCAGACAGCCGGAAGCGCGGAGGATCTGCCGATGACCTTTGCAGCCTCTGCGTAATTTCCTTCTTTTACTTCTTTTACGAATGCCGGGATATCGATCTTAACCGGACATCCCTGTACACATCTCGCGTTCTTGCAGTTTAAGCATCTGGACGCCTCTGCGACAGCCTCTTCTTCATTATATCCATAGCAGACTTCCTCGAAGTTCGTTGCGCGAACCTTCGGCTCCTGCTCTCTTACCGGGACTTTTTTCATTCCATCCATGTCATTTCCTCCATATCACCGATCATTCGCTGCAGTTACCGCATCCGCCGTGGTGGGTATCGCCCTCACGGAGTTTTAAAAGTGCACGGCCTTCCTCGGTCTTATACATCTGCTGACGTTTCATTGCTTCGTCGAAGTTTACGGCATGTCCGTCAAATTCCGGTCCGTCTACGCAGGCGAATTTCACCTTGCCGTCTACGGTCACACGACAGGCACCGCACATACCGGTTCCATCTACCATGATCGGGTTTAAGCTTACGACTGTCGGAATCTCAAGTTCTTTTGTGAGAAGACATACAAATTTCATCATGATCATCGGTCCGATCGCAACGCAGACATCGTATTTCTTGCCCTGATTGTTTACAAGATCCTTGATGACCTCGGTAACCATTCCCTTGTGTCCGTAAGAGCCGTCATCTGTTGTCACATAGAGATTTCCGGCAACAGCCTTCATCTCCTCCTCAAGGATCAGCAGATCCTTTGTCTTGGATCCCATGATGACATCGACATCGATCCCATGTTCCTTTAACCATTTTACCTGCGGGTATACCGGAGCGGTTCCGACACCGCCCGCAACGAACAGATATTTTTTCTTCTTTAATTCTTCGATATCTTCTTTTACGAAATCAGACGGATTTCCAAGCGGTCCGACAACGTCGCGGAAGGAATCTCCGGCCTGTAACGCGGACATACGCTCTGTGGACGCGCCCACTGTCTGGAATACGATGGTGATCGTCTCCTTCTCACGGTCATAATCACAGATCGTAAGCGGAATGCGCTCGCCCTTCTCATCCATCTTCACGATCACAAACTCACCCGGTTTGCAGTTCGCGGAAATTCTCGGGGCTTTTACGACCATCAGATAGATCTTATCTGCAAGCTTTTTTGCCTCTAAAATAGGGTACATATCCCATACCTCCTGTTTCCTGAGTCTTTCTGCACCTGAGATTTTCGGCACAGAAGTCATACGATTGCAGCACAATGGCTGCTTTCTCATCCATCACACACTGATTGCAGATCTGACTCCGATGTGTTTTCGGATATCAGACCATTCACACACACTTATTGCCCGCTGTTCTTACAGCAATACGGCAATATTAGAGATATTTTATCATCTTTTGCCTGGATGCGCAACATAGTTTCCTTTATTTTTCTGTACTTCTGTATCACTTTCCTGTAACGCAGTGATTATTTGTAACTGTTCAGTAGTTCTGCGCACTTGCTGCGCTGACCGTAAGAAAACATAGGCTGGAAGACAAAAATCCCATCAGCGAAGCTGATCTGGAATGGATTTTTGCACGTAACTATGAAGGTACTGAATCGTTACGATTATTTTCACAAGCCCACTTCTTTTCTGCAGCTGTACCTGACAATTTCTAGACTTCTCCCAGTTCCAGCGCTTTCTTTCCAGTCCGCTCATATCTGCGGAATTCATAGCAGAGATCAAAATATGTCTGCTCATCGCTGTCCGCTGTAACTTCCCAGTCCGGGTCTTTATCCAGGTTCGGAAGCCAGGTGTCCGCCATGTACTCGTAATCGATCCATGTAATGTGGGCTGTGTCGCAGTACGGGAGGAATGCCTCGTAAATTTCAGCGCCGCCAATGATGTAGATGTCCTCCGACTTGAACTGCTTTAAGAATTCCATGGCATCCTTTAAATTATGAAAGATCTCGCATCCTTTTACTTTGTACGCCTCATCTCTCGTGAGGACCACATTTTTTCGTCCTGCCAATGGCTGTCCTGCCGGAAGACTTTCCAGTGTCTTTCTTCCCATGACGATCACTTTTCCCTTTGTCTCCTCACGGAAAAGCTTCTGGTCATCCGGGATCGTCACCAGGAGTTTTCCTCTGTTTCCAATGGCCCAGTGTTTATCTACTGCCGCAATGATATTCATGGCTGTTTCCTCCTTTATATCCTGCCGTTTCGTAACTGTTCCGTACCTTCGCCTGC